>Ga0210399_10001622_pt1 | contig 17600 bp, 15 predicted proteins | sample IncBWC14MmetaG_FD_150865 | JGI IMG/M metagenome (GOLD analysis project Ga0210399, IMG submission 150865) | Forest soil microbial communities from Barre Woods Harvard Forest LTER site, Petersham, Massachusetts, United States - Inc-BW-C-14-M | ecosystem: Environmental > Terrestrial > Soil >...
TCCCTTCGGGTCGGTCTTCCGATCGACGAGAATTTTGGTCAGATCAAAGCTCTTCGCCGATTTCGGCGGGTCGAGAAGCGGATAGATGTTATTCCACTCCTGGCCCCAAAGATTGCCGAGCAACTGAACAGGAATCGGGCCGTTTGGAGGGACCACATTGCTGCCATATTTCTTTGCCAGTTGACCACGCACGTATGCGTGGAGCGACAAATAGAGCGGCTGAAGCTGAGTCCAAAGGCGGTCGAGTTCTTTTGCGAAGTCGTCGGGCGGCATGTCGTAATTGGATCGCCAGAGGGCGCCCACGTCCGTGTAGCCGAGTCCCTTGGCGCCGGCATTGCCCAGTTCGACCATGCGCGCATAACGCTGGCGCATCGGAGCGCCGACGGCGTGCCAACCGAGCCATGCCCGCTTCAACTCTTCCGGGTCGCGACTAGTGGCCAGGATGCGTTCGATTTTGGTGATGTCCATGCACGGTTTATCCGCACCGTCTGGACACCACTTCCCTTTTCCGTAGTCGCCCTCCAAGGAGGCAAGAATTTGCGCGAGTTCTTTTTGCGCCTTGGGATCGTCCGGGGCGGGAAATCCGGTCGCCAATTCCAAAAGCAGGCGCTTGCGGGCGAGTTCCGGTGGAAGACTGACCCGATCGAAACGATGCGCTTCTTTGGCGTACTTGGTGGCGGCAGTGTTGGCGACCTCTCCGAGGTCAGCGGCGATGGCTTCGGTGTCATCGGTGATGAAGTTGTTTTGCACCCAAGCCGCGCGCTGCGCTTTCTCTGCCAAGTCAGACAGGTCTTGTTCGGCGTGCTCAATGAATTTCTTGGCTTCTTCGGGTGTTGGCGCCGGAGTTTGCGCTGCCGCGGGACGCCAAAATAAGCCGAGTGCGAGAGACAGAACAGCAATTGAGACACACACTTGGCGAGCAAGCTTACGCATCTATTCTCTCCTGAAGAACAGCACCCAAACGAATCTGCGCCACTTTGGTTACGCGACCTGTCCTTTTTTGCGTTCGACGACGGATTTCAGTTCTACCAGTGCGCGATCGATTGCGGCGCGGTCTACATTCCAATGGGTGACCATCCGCACGGAGTAGGGCGCAGTGTCCTGAGCCCAGACGCCGCGTGCGTGCAATGCGTCACAAAGGTCGACGGCAGTCAGGCCGGTTGCTGTGCAATCGAAAATCACAATGTTGGTGCGGACGGCAGCGGGATCGATCTTCAGCCCGGGAATCTTGGCGATGACCTCGGCCAGGTGTTTGGCATTGGCGTGGTCTTCGTGAAGGCGCGAGGGCGATTTTTCCAGTGCGATGAGGCCTGCTGCGGCGATCACACCGACTTGACGCATGCCGCCGCCGAACATCTTGCGATATACCCGAGCTCGTTCGATAAATTCCTTTGTACCCACAATCATCGAGCCGATGGGCGCCCCCAAGCCCTTTGACAGGCAGAACATCACGGAATCCACTTTCTTGGTCATGTTGCGCACGTTGTCGTTCAACGCGGTGGCGGCGTTAAAGATGCGCGCGCCATCCAAATGTACCTTCAGACCCAGGGCGTGTGCGCCGTCGCAGATTTCGTCCACGCGCTCCGTTGGATAGGCAGTTCCCCCTGCCATGTTGCTGGTGTTCTCCAGGCAGACCAGCGCGGTCTGCGAGTCGTAGTAAATCTTTGGACGGACGGCAGCTTCAATCTGCTTCCAGGTCATGATGCCGTCGGTATCGGCGTGAACGGCGCGAGGCAGGCAGCCGGCGATTGCGGACATGGAGGCCAGCTCGTACAGATTGACGTGGCTGCGCTCTTCACAGATGACCTCGTTGCCGTGATGGGTCCAGATCTTGATGGCGGTGAGATTGCCCATGCATCCAGTGGGAACAAACAAGGCGGCTTCCTTACCGAAGATTTCGGCGGCGCGGGCCTGAAGGCGATTTACGGTGGGGTCTTCGCCGTAGACGTCATCGCCAACGGCAGCCTCCGCTATGGCGCGGCGCATCTCGTCACTTGGACGCGTGACGGTATCGCTGCGCAGGTCAACAGCGTTTTCCACGGGCAGAACGTGGTCGGGGTCAACGAGCTGGTTGCCTTTGGCGACGGTGTAGGTCATGGATGGTCTCGGTTGTAGTTTTTAGTCAGGGTCAATTTCGGTGCTTTCCGCTTATCGAAGCAATTCTACGATTACTTCGTTGGAGATGCTAAGTTTGCCCGGAGCGAGCCGCAGCGTTTCGTGTTCGCGGCTCATCAGACCCGCCGCCACTAGCGGTGCCGCTTTGTCCTGCAAGTCGACACCGTATTGGCGTTCGATGCGCGCGAGATCGATGCCGGAAAGTTGGCGAAGTCCAAGGAAGAGTTCTTCTTCGAGCGCGGAACCTTGGGTGACTGTTTCCACCGATACCACGGGCGATTTGCCGGCGGAAATCGCGTCGACGTAAATGGCAGCGTCGTGAAGATTCGCCCAGCGCTGGGAGCCTGAGAACGAATGCGCGCCTGCGCCGAAGCCAAGATACGGTTCACGACGCCAGTATTTCAGATTGTGTTTGGAGGCCAAGCCAGGCTTGGCCCAGTTGGAAATTTCGTATTGTTCGTAGCCTGCGTTTTTCAGGAGCGATTGTCCGAGTTCGTAAAACTCCGCCATGGATCCTTCGGACGGCAGTTCGCGGGCACTGTAATGGCTGCCGCTTTGCAGAACTTCAAGTCCCAGGCGGCTGCCTTCGTCAATTTCCATCATGTAGATGGAAACGTGTTCCGGCGAGAGCGCAATCAGTTCGTCAAGGGATTGCCGCCACGAGGCGTGGGTCTGCTTCGGAAGGCCGGCGATGAGGTCAAAACTGATATTACGAATTCCGGCTTCGCGGAGAGTTGTTGCGGCACGGTAGATGTCCGCTCGGCGGTGCAAGCGTCCGGCGGCCTTGAGTTCGTCGTCGACGAACGATTGCGTGCCCATACTGATGCGATTGAACCCTGCCGCGACCCAGGCGGCAGCCTTTTGCGCTTCGATGGTTTCCGGATCGGCTTCGAGGGTGACTTCTTCGAAGGCGCACGAGAAGTTGTCCCGCAATGCAGCCACGAGATGAGTCAGGAGTGCTGGTTCGAGGAGGCTCGGGGTGCCACCGCCGATGTAAAGGGTATCTACGGACGCGTTTGTTAGCTCGGCGTTCGCGATACCCGCCAAGACGTAGCGCTGTGCATGTTCGCGAATCTCACGGGCGACTGCGTCGATATAGGGCGCAAACCGGCCGGAAGACACCACGCCCGTGTGGAAGTTGCAGTAGGTGCACTTCGTCTGGCAGAACGGGACTTGGATGTAAACACCGAGATTGGGCATTACGCTGCTCTGCGCTTTGCGGCGCGCTCCAGGAGTTCGTGAATAAGGGTTTGGTAGGGCTTATCTTCCTTGGCGGCGAGACGGCGTAATTCTGCTAGAAGTCGTGGCGAAATCCGAATGGCAATGAGTGTTTTTGCCGTTCCGGTAACAGGGCGGCCAACACGATGCGCGCGCTTTAATTCCTCCGGGGTCGTTTCCGGAATATCGGAAAAATCGATTCCACTATCCGCGGTATGCCTGGCCTTCCCGTTGACTCGGCCTGCGCGCGCTGATGATCCGGTGTGTTTCTTTGCCATCTTTGTTCTTCCTTGCTGTGTAGACGAGAATCAGAACCCGACCCGCCACCGACAGCCCAAGCCGTTTCAGACGGACTTCGTCGCTAGAATGTTCGAGGTCGGCCCATTCCAAACCGTTGGGATCTTCGAAGACAGTGGCGGCCTCTAAAAAGGACACGCCATGTTTCTTGCGGTTCCGCAAGTCCTTCCGCAGATCCCACGTAAACACATTAGTGTATATACGCTAATTCTTGAGCGGCGTCAACTCAGTGCTTTGATTCGCCACACGGGAGCTAGACGCGGTCGGGGATGACTTTTACGTAGAGTTTGCGCTCGCGGGGGCCGTCGAACTCGGCGAGGAAGATTCCCTGCCAGCGGCCGAGGGCGAGTATGCCCTGTTCCACGAAGAGGAACGTGTTTGTTCCCACCAGCATGGTCTTCACGTGGGAATCGGAATTGCCTTCGGCGTGGCGATAGGGTCCTGCGGCGGGAATCAGGCGATCCAGTGCGCCTTCCGCATCGTGCGCCACGTCCGGATCGGCGTGCTCATTGATCAAAATTCCTGCGGTAGTGTGCGGGACGTAGAGGTAACACGTTCCGGTCTTGACGCCCAACGCCGTTACTACGCGCTGGACTTCTACGGTGATGTCGACCAATTCGGTGCGGCGAACGGTTCGGACTACGATCGATTGCATGGCGTGTCGATTATGGTGATTTAGGGTTGGGAAAACAACGTGGGGAAAGAGTAAGAGAAAGGCTTTACCGCAGAGGCCGCTGAGGAGCCGCAGAGTACGCAGAGAGGACTAGGGGATCGGAACTATGGCGTGGCGGCCAGGCTTTTTGGCAGAGGCGCAGTTCAGAAGGTCGTGAAGACCGGCGGTGCCAAGCCGCGCAAGGAACGGCAGGAAGCACAGTTCGCGGGATTGCAGACTTTTTTCGGGATACAAAAGATTCTCAAGGAATTCTGCGTGACGCTCGATCAGTTTTTCGTGGCGATCGAGAGAGGCCCCGGTCTTGTGGCGCAATTTCTCCACTTGATACAAAAGACGTTTTTCCGCGCGGGCGACGGTACCCTTCAAGGTCGGATCGACGCTGGCGATTCTTTCCTGCAGTTTCTGGGTGATTTTCTGAATGTCGTGCAGGCTGGCGTCGAACTTCTTCGCGAGCTTTTTAGGAACGTTGGAGGCGTACATCCGTCTGCGAAGCGTCTGCCTGCCTTCCCAGACATCCTCCACTTTCAGATCGTACTTCTTCAAAATGCGCAAAGCCTTGGGGTCAACCAAAGTAAAATCGGCGCGCGGGAGGATTACGGGCATGCGGCCCAGGAGCTTTTCGTACAACACGTGCGTCTGCGCGTAATAGGCGAGTTCCGCTGGTCCTGCGAAATACGCCGCAGTTGGCAGTAGATAATCCTGCATTACGGGCCGAAGCAACGCGTTGGGACTGAACTGTTCGGGGCGAGCATCGATGCGCTGTAACCATTCCTCGCGCGGCGCAGCCTGTTCGCCGGAGACGAAGTGATTGTTCACCGCTGACAACACCTGGCGCTTGCCGCGTTCCACGGTGAACAGCAACGTGCTGCGCGAGGTCACTTTTACCTGCACTGCGTATCCAGCGTGCTCCAGCTCTTTGCTCCGATGAAGCAGCTCTTCGTTGAGCGAATCGCGCTGCGCTAGGGCATCGCGCAAGAAGGGGGCGGCCACCTTGTGCAGCCGCTCGTCCAGGGGATCGAGAAGAATCAATCCAAGCGATTCGAAAATACGAGTGAAGAGCCGTGCAAAGGCGCTGCCGTATGTGGCGGACGGAGTATACGATTCGCGCAACACCTCCGCGAGCGCCGCTCCATCGGGGCCGCCGAGGGTGATGGCCGCTTCGCGCAGGACGTCGTCCACGGCCGAACCGAGTTTGATTTGGCCAACCGGTTCGGCTGAAGCATCCGGGTGCGGAAGTTCCAGGCGGTGCAGCAGGCCATCGGTGAACCAGGTGGTATGGCGGACTTCGTCCACGTCGTGATCTTCGGTGGCCATCCAAAACACCGGCACAGCTGGGACGCTTGCTTCGCGCAATTCGCGGGCGGTTTGCAGAGCGCTCAGAGCCTTGTAAATGGAATAGGCCGGTCCTCCAAACAAACCGACTTGCTGGCCGCTAACGACGGCGACTGCGCCGGCCTCCAAGAGCTGCAGGTTGGCTTCGGTTTCCGCCCCGCTTCCGAACGCGCGATTTTGCTGGCGAAGAATTTCCGCAACTTCTTTTCGACGGTCATCAGGGAAAGAAAGGCTTTTGGCATATTCGAAGACGGACTTGAGGTCAGGAGGGTGGGCGAAGAAGCGTTCGACTTTGGGGAAATTCTCTACGTAGTCACGGACGAATTTCGTCGTGTGAGGGAGCTGGCTCGGGAGCAAGGCACGACAATCCATAGGCCGTTAGATGATAGACGCGGCGAAAGGTGACGGCAATATCTTGGGGTTAGACGCGCGCCGCGGCCGGATGTAGCTCCGCAATGAGAGACGCAATGGCTTGCTTATTTTCTTCTTTTAGGGGCAGCAGCGGCAGGCGCGGGGCGCCGCCATGGTAGCCACGGAGGTCCATGGCGAACTTCAGGCCGGCGATGCCGTTTTCCGAAACGATGCGCTTGGAGGCGAGCGCCAGTTGATGTTGCAGCGCTTTCGCGCGCTCATGCTGGCCCGATTGGGCAAGATCATACAGCTCCGCGCATTTTTCAGGCAGTGCGGAGGCCAGAGCGAGGATCGCTCCGCGCGCGCCAACGACCAGCGCAGGATAGACAACCGCGGCGCCGCCGGTGACAAGATGAAACCGAACAGGGGCGGAAGCGACCACTTCCGAGACGCGTTGAATAACGCCAGAACTGTCCTTGATGCCGGCGATGTTGGGATGTTCCGAGAGAGTCAGGATCTCGGGAGTCTCCAGCGTGATACCGGTGAATTGCGGCACGGAATAGAGGAGCACGGGGATCGGGGAAGCATCCGCGACGGCGCGGTAATGGCGGATGTAGGTTTCCGCGCGATACATGGGCTTGTAATAGTAGGGCGTTTTAACCAGAGCGAATTTGTAACCCAGTGCGGCGGCGCGCTTGGTGCGCACGATGGTCTCGGCAGTGGATTCCGCTCCAGTTCCAGCGACCAGAACTTTCTCGGGTGCCGTGGCTTCCTTGGCGGCGGCTAAAATCGCGTCCGCTTCATCGCGCGAGAGCATTACGGCCTCGCCGGTGGACCCGAGAACAACGTAGCCCGCGAGTCCCGTGTGGTTGTAACGGCCGAGGTTTTCCTTTACGGCAGTGAGCGAGACAGCGCCATCTTGCGCGAAAGGAGTCGTCAAGGCCGGGAAAATACCGGTGATGCTCATCGTCAGTCTCCCGAACCGGAATTGGTGCCCGAGGCGGCCACGCGGTTCAGATGCAAATCCTGAAGACAGGCCACTTCCCGTGGCAATTCAACAAGGGCGTGAATTCCGTGCACGGCGGCATGCGCCGCGGAAAGCGTGGTGATGCACGGAATGTTGTAGCGGATGGCCGCGCGGCGAATGGACTTTTCGTCGTAGAAAGATTCACGGCCGAGCGGGGTGTTGATGACCAGATGGATTTTCGCGGTTTTGATCAGGTCCACGATGTTGGGCCGGCCTTCGTTGACCTTGAATACTTCGTCGCAGGTAACACCGGCGGCGCGGAGAGCGGCTGCGGTGCCTCGGGTAGCGGTTATTTTGAATCCCAGGGAAGCAAGATCCGCGCCGAGTTGCCCGATCTGACGCTTGTCGCGATCGTTCACGCTGATGAACACCGTGCCGGTGCTTGGCAATTTTTGACCGGCAGCAAGCTGGGCTTTCGCGAACGCGTGGCCGTAGGATTTAGAGATGCCCATCACCTCGCCGGTGGAACGCATCTCCGGGCCGAGAATGGTGTCGACCCCGCGAAATTTGTTGAACGGGAAAACCGGCGACTTCACGGAGTAGAAATCGTGTACCGCAACTTCGGCAACGCCGTTGTGATGAACAAGGGGAAGATTCATTTCCGCCAGGCGGCGACCAACCATCAAGCGCGCGGCTACTTTTGCCAACGGCACTCCGGTGGCCTTGCTGACGTACGGAACTGTCCGGGAGGCTCGCGGGTTCACTTCCAAAACATAGACGGTGTCGCGTTGAATGGCGTATTGCACATTCATCAAGCCCACGACTTTGAGCGCATTGGCGAGGCGTTTGGTGTAATCGCGAATGGTATTCAGAATTTTTGGTGACAAGCTAACTGGCGGGAGAACGCAAGAAGAGTCGCCGGAATGCACGCCGGCCTCTTCGATGTGTTCCATGATGCCGCCGATGACGACATCGTGGCCGTCGGCGAGCGCATCCACGTCTACCTCGGTGGCTTCCTCTAGAAATTGGTCGATGAGCACCGGACGAGCGGGACCCATCATGGCCGCTTGCGCTACATATTCCTGGACAGTGTTGACGTCGTAGGCAATCACCATCGCGCGTCCACCAAGGACGTAACTCGGTCGCACAAGAACGGGCAAGCCGATCTCTGAAGCTACACGCGCGGCTTCTTCGGGGACGAGTGCAGTCCCGTTGCGTGGCTGCGGGATGCGCAATTCCTCCAGCAACCTGCCGAAGCGACGGCGGTCCTCCGCCAAGTCAATGGATTCGGGGGCGGTGCCAACGATGGGCACTCCGTTGCGCTTTAATTCCAGGGCCAGGTTCAGCGGGGTTTGCCCGCCAAATTGCACGATCACCCCATGGGGCTTTTCGCGTTCCACAATGGCCAGGACGTCTTCCAGTGTGAGCGGCTCGAAATAGAGGCGGTCCGCAGTGTCGTAGTCCGTCGAAACCGTTTCCGGATTGCAATTCACCATGATGGACTCGAATCCATCGGCGCGAAGCGCAAACGAAGCGTGACAGCAGCAGTAATCGAATTCGATTCCCTGCCCGATGCGATTCGGGCCGCTGCCGAGGATCATGATCTTCTGCTTTGTGGAAGGCTCCGATTCGTCTTCGTCCTCGTAGGTCGAATACATGTACGGGGTGAAGGATTCGAATTCCGCGGCGCAGGTGTCCACGCGCTTGAACACCGGGGCTACGTTGTACCGCGCGCGCTGCAGGCGCACCACGGAGGGTGTGGTCTTCCACAACTGCGCCAGTTGCTCGTCGCTGGTCCCAACGCGTTTCACTTCCCGCAACAGATCCTTCGAGGCGGTCTCGACAGTAACGGTAGCCGCCCGCCGGTTCGCCGCGATGATCTCTTCGATCTGATGGATGAACCACGGATCGATTTTCGTCAGCTCGCAAATTTCTTGTGCCGGCAATCCACGCTCGACCGCGGTCAAAATCCAATGGATGCGATCGGGCCGCGGCGTGGAGAGTTTCTCGCGCAGCAGCGAATCCGGGGCATCCACAGGCGCACGCCACGGTGTGCTGGGCTCCAACGAGCGAATTCCCTTCTGCAGCGCTTCCTTGAAGGTGCGGCCGATGGCCATCACTTCGCCGACGGATTTCATCTGGGTGCCGAGGGTGCTATCCGCACCGGGGAACTTTTCGAATTGCCACTTCGGTATTTTCACGACGACGTAGTCGATAGTGGGTTCGAAGCTGGCCGGGGTCTGCTTGGTGATGTCATTGGGAATTTCGTCCAAGGACATTCCAACCGCTAGACGCGCAGCAATTTTTGCAATCGGGAAACCGGTAGCTTTGCTGGCTAGCGCGGAACTCCGCGATACGCGCGGATTCATTTCAATGACGGTCATGCGCCCGGTTTCCGGGTTGATGGCAAATTGCACGTTGGAACCGCCGGTCTCGACGCCGACTTCGCGAATGATGGCCGCTGCCGCGTCACGCATGCGCTGGTATTCCTTGTCGGTCAGCGTTTGCGCGGGAGCAACGGTTATCGAATCGCCGGTGTGCACGCCCATGGGGTCGAAATTTTCGATGGTGCAAATGACGACGAAGTTGTCGCGGAAGTCGCGCATCACTTCCAGTTCGTATTCTTTCCAACCGAGGACAGATTCTTCCACCAGCGCTTCGTGCACCGGGCTCATGTCCAGCGCATGCGCGATGGAATCGGCGAATTCTTCCTTGTTGTAAGCAATGGAGCCGCCCGTGCCGCCTAGCGTGAACGAAGGGCGAATGACTAACGGAAATCCCAACTGATCGCAGAGGCGCAGGGCGTCTTGCGCGTTGTTCACCAGCGCGGAAGCGGGAACTTCCAAACCGATTTTGCGGCAGGCATCCTTGAACCACAGACGATCCTCGGCGACTTTGATCGCGCGCAAAGAGGCGCCGATCATTTCGACTCTGTGCTTTTCGAGAATGCCGCCTTCCGCAAGTTCTACCGCAAGATTAAGAGCGGTCTGGCCACCGACGGTGGGAAGAAGCGCGTCAGGCTTTTCCTTGATGATGATTTCCTCGAGATAGTCTTTGGTAAGCGGCTCGATGTAGGTTCGATTGGCCAATTCCGGGTCGGTCATAATCGTCGCCGGATTGGAATTGACCAACACCACTTCGTAACCCTCCGCGCGCAAGGCTTTGCATGCTTGTGCGCCGGAATAGTCAAACTCGCAGGCCTGGCCAATCACAATGGGGCCGGAGCCGATGATCAGGATTTTTTTGATGTCATTGCGTTTGGGCATGTTTATTCGGTGTCGCTCGGCCTCGAAATCCAGACGTATCCGTTGTCTTCCAGGACGTAGGTAATTCCCGAACACTTGGTGTCGGCCGGTTTCTTGTTCGGATCGTATTTTATCAAGATCGTGAAATTGTGGTCGCCGGGATGAAATGCGAGCCAATACATGCCGGGTTCGAGTTGTTGTTTGAATTCGAAGTCGCTGGTGAAGCCGGTGCGCGTTTCACCAATGCGGATCAGACCTTCGCAGCATCGTCCAGAATCATCGGCCTTGAAGAGCTCGAGTTTTGTGCGAGGCAGGTTTCGGGTCTTCGGAACTTCGTCGCCATGCTTTTCTTTTGTTTTGCCGACGTCCTGCGCAAACTTGCCGCAGATTTTATCCACCACGTCTGCCTTGCGCGCGGCTGGGGCCTGCGCTAACGAAGGGATAGCGAGCGCGAGCAGAGCAAAGCACACCGACGCCACCGCCGGGCCGCCGGAAATGATGCTCCCGCCGACGGTCATCCTCTGGAGCTCCCTGGGTGGGCGAATTCTTTCATCATGTCGGTAAACTCGGTGAACAAATAGTGAGAATCGTGCGGCCCAGGCGATGCCTCGGGATGATATTGCACGCTGAAGAGCGGCATGGTTTTGCTGCGCATCCCTTCGTTGGTGTGATCGTTCAGATTGAGGTGGGTGATTTCCACTTCGCTGGAGGGCAGCGATTCCGGATCCACGCAGAAGCCATGATTCTGCGCGGTAATCTCCACCTGGCTGGTGAGCAGGTTCTTCACCGGATGATTTGATCCATGATGGCCGAATTTCAGTTTGAAGGTTTTTCCACCGAGCGCTAATCCACAAAGCTGATGGCCGAGGCAGATCCCAAAGATCGGCACGCGCCCAGCCAGCTTGCGGATATTTTCCACCGCGTAGGTGACCGGTTCAGGATCGCCGGGGCCATTGGACAGGAATACCCCGTCGGGAGCGAACGCGAGCACGTCCTCCGCGGACGTGGAAGCAGGGATGACCGTGACCTCGCAGTGATGATCCACGAGCAAGCGCAAAATGTTCTGCTTGATCCCGTAATCGTAGGCCACCACGCGAAACTTTTTCGTTTCCGGCGCGGCACCGGCCTCGCCCATCTGCTCCGTCCACGGAGAAGTTGCCAGGTCGATCGAACCTTTTTGCCAGTCGTATGCTTTCTTGCACGACACCTGACCGGCAAGCTCCTGGCCAGCCATCAACGGAAGCTGCTTAGCTTCGAAAATAAGCTGGTCGGCGGGAGTGCCATCGGTGGAGAGAATGCCGCGAAGCGCACCGACCTTGCGAATATGCCGCACCAGAGAGCGCGTATCGATGTCCCAGATCACGGGAATCTTGTGGCGATTCAAATAAAACTGCGCGGTTTCGGCCGAACGCCAATTGGAGGTCACCTGCGAAAATTCACGCACCACCAATCCTTCGATGTAAGGGCGGACAGACTCTTCGTCATCGAGGTTGGCGCCCACGTTTCCAATGTGTGGATACGTCAAGCAAACGATCTGCCCTGCATAGCTGGGATCGGTGAAAACTTCCTGATAGCCGGTGAGGCTGGTGTTGAAAACGACTTCGCCGCCCCGGCGCGTCAAGGCGCCGGCCGCGCGGCCATTAAATATGCGCCCGTCTTCGAGCGCCAGGATTGCTGGGCGATGCTGAACTTCCGTCAGTGTGTCCTCCGTCCATCTACTTATCGCTAGCTTCCGTGGTAGACAGCGAACCAAAATGATCCACGGGCCAATAGGCAAATACCGCGCGGCCATAAATAAACTGGCTGGGCACCGGGCCGAATACACGCGAATCGTTTGAACTGATGCGATGGTCGCCCATCACGAAATAAGTGCCCTTCGGCACTGGCTGGGGACCGTAGTCGCTTACGTCCGCGTACTGGGGCGGCACGTAGGATTCCTGCACCATCTTTCCATTCACGTACACCACACCACGGCGAATCTCGACAGTTTCTCCCGGCAAAGCGATCACGCGTTTGATGAAGGATTTTGAGCGGTCCAGCGGATACCAGAAGACCACCACGTCTCCGCGCTCAATCGGTTCAAAGCGGTAGACAAACTTGTTAATGAAGATACGCTCTTGGTCGGAGAGCAGCGGAGCCATGCTAGTGCCTTCCACCTTCACCGGCTGATACAGGAACACGATGATCACCAGCGCGAGCCCAATGGCGATCAGCAGGTCGCGGGTCCAGACCCGTACTTCGTGACGCAAGACGTGCGCGGAATGAGACGTCGCCTTCGCCGGAGGGGCGCTGGCAGGATCGGAATTGTTCAATGGAGATGCAGGAGCGGATGCGATGCCGCTCGCGGGAGGAGGGACGTGCGTTTCGTCGGGTTTGAGCATCCTGCGCTGCCTTTCATTTATAACATGGCGCGAGAGAAACGCGCCACACGCGGGTTCCGAAATCGCTGCGTGGTTTCGAGATTTTTGGTTCTGTGGTAGTGATTCGCCTCTCTCTAGGATTCGTGTTATGCGGTCCGGTGTTGCCTGTTTCCAGACTGAACGAACGGGCGGCCATCTTTTCGATGGTTCATCGGCGGCTGGGGATTATTCATCGCCGCCGAGCTCGTAGTTCATTGCGGCCAGAGAGGCGATGACGGCGGTTTCTGTCCGAAGGATTAATTTCCCAAGCGAAGCTTCCTGAAAACCGGCCGCTTTTGCTTCCGCAAACTCCGATTCAGTCCAGCCACCTTCTGGGCCAACCGCCAGCACCGCCGATCGGGAAGATTGTCCGCCAAGCACGCGGCGCATCGCTTGGGCTGCCGGAGACTCCGAGAGTATGACGCGGCAGTTTGCAGAGTGGGAAGCGAATGCCAGTGCTGGTTTTTCGGGAGCCAAAAGGAGGGGAAGTTTCACGCGTCGCGATTGTTGCGAGGCTTCAAAAAGAATTTTCTTCCAGCGCTCGGCTCGCTTTGTCGCGGCAGTCAGCAGAGCTTTGTCGCTTCGCGCCGCGGTCAATGGAACGATGCGGCTCACACCCAATTCCGTAGCCTTCTCGATGGCCCATTCGAAGGCCTCGAACTTCACTATCGCCAGTAGGAGTGTGGTTTCCAGGGCGGGAACGTATCCGTCCAGTTCTTCAATCAAGGAAAAATCGATGGTGTCCCGGCTGACGGTTTCGATGCGTCCCAGCCATACCGACGTTCCGTCACTCAGTTCGTAGAGTTGCCCGGGCTGGGCGCGCAAGACTCGGCCGAGATGGTGAGCGAGTTCGCCCTCCATTTGCGTTTTGCCGTCCTGAAAACTATCCACGAAAAATCTGCGGCGCATGGGGCATCTTTACATTGGTTACGTCGTGAATCAAATAGAGCTGCATGAGATATCGGCAGCCGCAAAAGCAGCGCCCAGGCATCGCACTCCAAGTTAGCTGAGGATATCTTTGACCTTGTCGAAGATGGAGGAGTTGCGTTCCGCTGGCTTATTGTCGACTTTCAGCGAAGCGTCCAGTTGCTCCATTAATTTTCTTTGTTCGCGAGTAAGTTTTGTGGGAGTCAGAACGCGCAGATGATAGTAGAGGTCGCCTCGCCCGCCGCCGTGCGGATCGGGCAAGCCTTTGCCCTTGATGCGAATGACTGCGCCGCTCTGTGTTCCTTCTGGAACCTTAAGACGCTCTTCGCCATTCAGGCCGGGCACCTGCAACTCCGTACCCAGGCTGGCCTGCGCGATGCTCAGTGGAATCGTGCAATACAAATCGGCGCCACGGCGCTCGAAGAAATGATGTTCTTTCACGTCCAGCACAACGTATAGATCGCCCGCAGGCCCACCGTTGGGTCCGGGTTCTCCTTCACCCTGCACGCGCAACCGCGTTCCGGTGTCCACGCCCGGGGGAATACGCAGTTCGATGTTGCGTTCGCGCTCCACGCGGCCCTGCCCACGGCAATCCACGCAGCGCTCTTTCACGATTTGGCCGGAACCCTGGCACGCCGGGCAAGTGCGGTTGATGGTGAAGAATCCTTGCTGGTACACAAGCTGACCGCGGCCACCGCAGGTCTGGCAAGCGATCACGCCAGTACCCTTTTTCGCGCCGGTGCCGTTGCAGGTTTCGCAGAACTCCTGGCGAGGCACGCGAATCTTTGTAGTCACTCCGTTGGAGGCTTCCTCGAACGTCAGGGTCATGTCGTAGCGCAGGTCCGCGCCACGCTGCACGCGACTGCGGCCTCCGCCGCGACGCCCACCCGAAGATCCAAAAAGATCTTCGAAGCCAAAGAAGTCTCCAAAAATATCGTGAAAATCCTGGAAGATCGAGCCGTTGAAATCGGGCGCGGAACCTGAGTTCCGCAGACCTTCGTGTCCGTAGGTATCGTATATCTGGCGCTTCTGAGGATCGCTGAGGACGCTGTAGGCCTCGGTGCTTTCGCGAAAACGGATCTCCGCCTCTTCCTTATTTTCGGGGTTGCGGTCGGGATGCCACTTCAAAGCGGATTTTCGGTAGGAGGCTTTAATCTCCTCCACAGAAGCGGTGCGGGTGACGCCAAGAACTTCGTAGTAATCGTGAGGCTTCGCCTTGCTCATTGGTGACTGGGCTGAATTCCTTCCTTAGCTTTCCATTTTGTGTTGCGCGGCGTTACGCACAACAACAAAACGCGACCGCACTTCGAGAATGCGTAGTGCTAGTTCAGACTTAATTTAGATGCGGGGTTCGGATGTACCGCTACGCGCACCATCGCTGGGCGCAACACGCGACCCTGAAACACATAGCCTGGCTGGAACACCGCCAGAATCTCGCCATCCGGATGATGCACGGTCTCTTCCCGGTCCACAGCCTGGTGTAGATGCGGATCAAACATCCGGCCGATGGGCTCGAGGCGTTCCACGCCCAACTTCGCAAGATTTTCGACCAACTGCTTGTAGATAAGTTCGAAGCCCTTGCGATAGTTTTCGTATTCCGCCTCACGATGCGCGGCAAGCGCATGTTCGAAGCTGTCCACGATGGGGATCAGTTTTTCGACGACGCGGGCAGTGGCGCGGCCGGTGGCCTCACTGTGCTCTTTTTCCATGCGCTTGCGGTAGTTGGCAAAATCCGCCTGATGGCGCACGAGCGTGTTCTTTAACTCATCGAGATCCGAAGCGAGTTTTTTCACCTCGGCTTCTTCCATTGCGTTGTCGTCGGCCATCGCTTTTGCCGTTCCGGCAGCTTCGCCGCTTTCTCCAGCAGATTTGTCTACTTTCGATTCTCTCTTATCCATGGCTTTTTCCTTGTTAACAAATATCGACTCTATGAGTCCATTTTTTGCAATGCTTCGCTGAACATCTGCGCGACGTAGGCTACCGCAGTCATCGCCCGTTCGTAATGCATGCGGGTTGGGCCGAGCACCCCCAGGGACCCTTGCACCATATCGTGACTCGAATACGGCGCGCTGATCAGCGCCAGATGCTCGCCGGCCTCCGAGATTTCTTTCACGCCGATCTGCACGAAAACGGGCTCCGGCGTATCGATGCAAGCGTTCAGAACGCTCACCAGGCGATGCTTCTCTTCAATGGCAACCAGCAGTTCTTTCAACTGGGCCTGATCTGTAAACTCTACCGATCCCACTATTTGCGCCGTGCCTTCCACGTAGACTTGCGGCGCGATGGTCTCCGCCAGAATCGCGGGTTCGCAGAGCGTCAGGGCGCTACCGACCAATCCATCATAGCGCTCCCGCTCATTGGCAAGTTTTTGCAGCAGGTCCGTGCGGATGGCTTCCAGAGTCCAGCCTGAATAATGGCTATTCAGAAACTCGGAGGTGGCGTCCAATTCCTGTTGGGTGAACAGCCTGGCCGTTTTAAGGACTTTGTCGCGGCTGCTGCCGCCTGGTGAAATAAGTACCACTACCACCCGACCGTCCGGCAGGAGCCACATACGTGCGTGTTCTAGTACCGTGCGCCTCAGCGGTGGAGAAACAATTATACCTACGCCATTCGAGACTCCCGCGAGGATGTGCCCGGCCTTTTCGGTTAGCTCCGCCGGGGATTTTCCCGCGGCCATTTCCCGCTGGATCAATTCGCGATCTTCAACCGTAAGAGTCGCTTGCGAGGCAATTTCCTGGGCGAAGAAGCGGTATGCCGTTGGCGTAGGGACGCGTCCTGCGGAGGTGTGCGGCTGGTACAAAAACCCGCCATCCTCCAGGTCGGCCATGATGTTACGAATGGTCGCGGTGCTCAAGGATTCCTCGAAACGCTTGGAGATCGCCCGTGAAGACACGGGTTCCCCTGATTCGATGTACGTTCTTACGATGTCGGCCAGAATCTGCCGGTTCCGGCGTTCCTGAAGAGCTGGGTTCCGCATAGCAGCACTCCTGAGCGGGTGCTAACTACCATTCTAGGAACCCTGTCAAGCGGGGTCAATCGGGGCGGTGCCCCAGTTTCCGAACCGACTTACCGGGACTCAGCCGACTGAAGCGAACAGAGCGAGCTGACAAGTCGCCGCGAGCCTTGTGCACAACTCGTTCTAGCCTCTCGGACACTCCCTCATTTCCGTGCAGGACGAATCGCAGATGTGTCGAAACGATTTGACACCTCATACGTATAGAAAGTGGCGGATGTTCGGAAGGGAGTCCCTTTACGACCCGCAAGGTGGCGTGATTTCCCGAAAGGTGTCTCATGAACAAAAGACTCGGTTTTGTTTTTGCTGTGATGGCAGTTCCCGTTGCTCTGCTTGGGCAGGAGAAGTCACAATCGCAGTCCACTCCGCCCGCGAACCCAATTACCGCGAGCGAAAGAGGTTTTTACTCGTTTGTGAGCAACGCGGTCGTCGGCGCGGCGCAGAAAATGCCGGAAGAAAACTATTCCTTCAAACCGACACCGGAGGTTCGCACCTTTGGCCAACTCGTTGGCCACGTGGCCGACGCTTCGTACACGTTCTGCTCGCAAGCCATAGGTGAAACAAACCCGTCAAAAGACATCGAAAAAACCAAGACGTCAAAGGCCGATCTCGTGGCTGCGCTCAAGGACGGAGTTGCGTACTGCAACAAGGCATTCGACAACATGACCGATGCAAAAGGCAGCCAAATGGTCAAATTTTTTGGCTTCGACCTAGCGAAGCTCACGTTGTTCTCGATCAATACGGCACACACAGATGAGCACTATGGGAACATGGTGACCTATTTGCGACTCAAGGGGATTGTGCCGCCGACAAGTGAAAACCCACCCCCACAGACACCGAAGTAAGCAGGTCGTCGGTGCCATTTCAACGTTAACCGCGCTACCCAGATATCGAGTTTCGGTCGCTGCCCCTCCACGGCGTTGACACGTGCTGGCGGCGGTCCTATACTCCGCGCACTTCACACCTAGGAATGCTTTTTGCGCGGAGCACTTATGCCTACTTTGCGTTTCCTAAACAAATCTACGATTGGGCTGGTTAGCTTCGGCATTGCGGCGGCAATTTC
>Ga0210399_10001626_pt1 | contig 17581 bp, 12 predicted proteins | sample IncBWC14MmetaG_FD_150865 | JGI IMG/M metagenome (GOLD analysis project Ga0210399, IMG submission 150865) | Forest soil microbial communities from Barre Woods Harvard Forest LTER site, Petersham, Massachusetts, United States - Inc-BW-C-14-M | ecosystem: Environmental > Terrestrial > Soil >...
GAGAGCAGCGGGGCATTGGTGGCGGCGCGCGCCAACGAACTGCTGACCCGGTGCCTGGTGGCCGACACCCTGACGGTTGCGCAGCGGCGTGCACGGATTCAGAGCCTGGTGGCAGGAGACCGCGAAGCGCTCCTGCTTCATCTGCGCAGGATCAGTTTCGGCGAGACGTTCGAGGGAGTCTTCAATTGCGGACAGCATGGGTGTGACGCGACTCTCGAGGTAGAGTTGCGCATCGCCGACTTATTGCTCCCGCCTTACCGTGATGCGGAGGATAGCTACTGCCGCACCATCCAGGATGGCGGCGTGGCGTACGAAGTCAGCTTCCGGCTGCCCACGGCCGGCGACCAGGAGGCGGTTGCCCAGCTTGCGCGAACCGATGCGGAGCGCGCGGCGCGCATGATATTTGAGCGTTGTGTCAGCCGCGTCGAGTCGGAGCATCGGGCGATGGAAATCGACGATTTGCCTTTTTCGTTCTTCGACAAAGTCGCCGCGCTGATGGAAGAACTCGATCCCCAGGTGGTGATCGAGCTGGCACTGAAATGTCCGGCGTGTGGAAAGTCTTATTCGGCGCAGTGTGACGTGGCGACTTTCCTGTTGCAGGAGTTGGATCAGCGCGCCGATCGCCTGCTTCGCGACATTCACACGCTGGCGGTTTGGTATCACTGGAGTGAGGAAGCAATCCTAGGCCTGCCGCGGCTGCGGCGCGAACGATATCTCAATCTGATTGCCGCCGAGACGGGGGCGTAGTGGCCAACTACCTTGTGAGCCTCGCTCGTCGTGGAGCCGGAGCTGGACCGGTCGCGGGAACTGCGGTGGCAGTTGCTCCGCGCCGCGTGCTCACGTGGACTCCGGCCGCCCCGAAAGTTCAACCGATCACCGCGATGGCTCACGCTGAACGCTCGACGATGCCGCACCCGCAACGGACCGTAACCCAACTGCCACGCGAAAGCGAACGGGCTGCGAGCGATCCGCCGCGTGTGGCGCCTCCAACGGTGTACAGCAACGCTGAAAACAGGGCGGCCGCATCGAGTCCAGAAGCGTTGAGTCGAGGTCCGGACTGGACTCCGCAACCGATTGCGCCATCGTTGCCACGCGACACAGGTTCGCAGGCTGCCGAAACAACCGCCGATCTCCGGCCAGCCCTCAACGCACAGATGCCGCACGAGCCAACGCGAGCGGCGACGGTCCCGCAGGAAAAGAGCGACACCAACACCGATTCCCGTGCCGGCAGGCAGACCTCGGAAATACACGTTGTGCGCGAGCGCGAAGAAGTTCGCCAGGTGAGCTTGATGGCGCCACAACCGCCGGGGCTGCGTCCGCAGCGAAATGTAAGCGACCGGGACGAGAGGCCCGATCTCCCGGAGCAACCGGCTGTCCGCGTGCTGATGCCGCGGTCTGAGATCACCGCACGCGATTTGCGGTCCGTGGCGGAGGTTCCTGTTATGCGCCCGGCGCCAGAGCCTAGCCTGGCGGATCCGCGGCCCAAGAGCCGCACCGAGCAGCGCGTAACAGTGCATATCGGCACCATTGAAATCCGCGCCACAGAGCAGAGGAGCAACTTCGAAGCGCAGTCGATGCCGACGGCACGCCCGGCGCCGGCGCCCGCGGGATTCGATGCCTTTTCGCATTTGCGCAGCTACGAACCGTGGTCACGGTGACCGCCCGCTATGAGTGACTTTCGCGCCATCGGAGGAGTCAGCGCATCGTTGCAGACGCTGCTCGAGGATCGCATGGAATTGCCCGATGGCGTGACCTCGGTACCTGTCATTGTAGGAACGCCACGTATCGCCAAGGACGATGTTCCCGTTAAAGAAGACCCCCGCATCAATCTGTTTCTCTATCGCGTGAGCGAAAACGGATTTCTGGAGAACCAGGAAATCCCCGGTTCCGGCAACGGCGGCGCTTACGGTTACCCGCCGCTGAGCCTCAACCTTCATTATTTCCTGACGGCGTTCGGCAATACGCAAATTCAAAATAACGGAACGCCTTTGTTCAACGAGACCATCGCGCAGTTCCTGCTGGGCAGCGCGATGCGGGTTCTGCACGACTACAGCATTCTCACGGACCAGTTGTTGACAGTCCAGCCGCCGATCGGCAACCCCATCCTGCATCCGAGCCTGCTGGACTCCTACGAGAAAGTAAAACTCGTGCTGGATCCGATCAGCCTGGAAGATGTGACTAAGGTCTGGACGGCGCTGACGGTGCGCTATCGCCTGTCGGCCGCATATTCGATCACCGTGGTGCAGATCGAGAGCAAGACGAAGCGCACATTTCCGCGTCCGGTGGGTGCGCCGCCGAATGCATATCCGCCGCTTAAGAGTTCGCCCATCCTGCCCGGCCCCTATATTCCGGTCAAGGTGTTTGGCAGTCCGTACATTTCCGACGTGCACGTGCGGCGTGCCGGGCAAACGACCGAGCAGACTTATCCCTATGCGCGGATCGGGGATACGTTGATTTTGATGGGCAGCGACTTTTCCGGAGGCGCGGTCAATGTGGAACTTGACGGCGTGATGGTTCCCGTGACCCCGATCTCGTCGCACCGGATTGAGGTCGCGGTTCCGGATCTGGTCACTGCCAGCGGCCCCATCAATCCGCTGAACGTTCTCGAGCCGGGCGCGCGCAGTATCGCGGTCATCGTCGCCGATCCGGCGTTTCCTCAGGGAGCCGTTCGCTCCAACGGCACCGCGTTCATGCTGGTGCCGGGAATCAATCCACCGGTCGTGTATGCCGCAGCGCCGTCGCGCAACATCACCATCAACGGCTCGCGGCTGTTCTCCGCGACGCTGACAGGCCAGGCAATGATCGGCCGGGCGGCCGTTGACAAGGTGCTCTACACGACGGCGACTCCTTCGCAGATTGTTGTGCCCATTCCAGATTCGCTGCCGATGCGCGGAGTAAACGCACTGTTCTCGCAGGCGCTGCCCGATCCGTTTCCGATTCCGGCAGTGCCCACTATGACAGTCAGCATTGGCGGAACCAATGTCAGTGTAACGCTGCTGGCAAGTGGGTCCATGCCACTGGCCCAACTGCCGCAGGCGCTCGTTCTCGCCATTCAGAATGCGGCCGCAGCCACTCCACCCATGCCCGCCGCCTTCATTGGGCTGCAGGCGGCACTGCTTGGGACCCGGGTGGTATTGGTTGCGGGAGGATTGACCGCTCCCATCACTGCGGCCGATTCCGGAGGCGGTACGCTCGCGAGCGCCCTTGGCGTTACTGGCGCGCAACCCCCGGGGGCGAGCCACGCGTACCTCTCGGGCGATCTTTCTGTGTTCCCCGCATTTGCGTCGAACACGCCGGGAGTACACATTCAGATTGGGGCTACTGGCGCCGATCTTTCCTTCCAGGCTCCGACGTATCTCGGCAATGCCGCGACGATTTTGCAGACCGCGATTCAAGCCGCAAATCCGGCGGCGTCGTTCACCGGAGCGCTGGTTGGCGTTCTCGGATCGCAGTTGCTGTTCGTGCCGGGGTCGGCGGACGACATTACTTTTACGCCGACGATTTCGGATTCACAATCGCTGCTCCTATTGCAATTGCATGCGATCTACAACGTGCGGGTGCGGGTGAATGCGGCCGACAGCATTGACGATGTGGGCGTGGAGTTGCCGCAATGATGCCTGAGCAACCAGGAATGCCGACTGCGACTCGCGACTGGCAAACTGCCAACCGCGCTTACCTGGCGTTGCGCCTGGAAGATCTGAAGTCGCGCCTGCAAAATTCTCAGGCTGAACCGGCACGTCATGCCGAGGTCGATGCTGAGGCAAGCGCGAGGATCCGGTTCGCTCGGGAGGCGGCGGACGCGGCGCGAAGACCTCCGGCTCTCGATCTGCTTACCTCACTCTTCGGACTGACGCCATTGGAGCAGGATGTACTTCTGCTGAGTGTGGCGCTCGACATCGACGACGATTTTACGGAAATATTCGCCGCCGGAGACTCGCGCCAGCGGCGCGCCTGCATGGCCCTGGCGTTTGCGCCGCATCGCAATGGCGCAGGCACAATGCCGGCGCTGGACACGCTGATGCCGGGACGTCCGCTGCGCAGGTTCGCGCTGGTCGCCTCGCGCGAGACGCCCGAACACACTCCCTGGTCGCTGCGCGCCCCGCTCTACTCCGAAGAGAGAGTTCTGGCGTTTCTTCGTGGGATCCAAATCGCCGAGCGCCGAATCGCGCAGGTGGTTCATGCGCTCGATGGGGGCCTAGAGGCGCCGGGACATTCCAAGGCCATCGCCGAAGTTGCCGAGACGCTGGACAAGAATGCACGTGGGTGGCCGCTGATTCGCGTGGCTTCGGATTCCTACGAAGATGCGCGCGAAGTGGCGAAGGCGGGAATTCGGCGGGCCGGCCTGAATCCTGCCGAACTGGATTTGACGCTGCTTGCCGAGCGGCGGAGCGAGTGGGAAGAACTGTTTCCCTTGCTGGCCCGGGAGGCGGCCCTGGGCCAGATGGCGTATTGGATCGGCACCGGTCCGCAAAAGAACATCGATCTGGCGCTCACCGCGCTGGCCCGGCTCGTGGTCGAAGAGCTTGAAGCTCCGTTGCTTATCCACGCCGGTGTTTCTCTCTCGTCGGAATACAAATCGAGCACGGTGTGGCTCCCACGGCTGGGCCGCCGGGCTCAGCGTGAAGCCTGGCAGATGTCGCTCTCTTCAGTCGCCCATTCCGTGAATGGAGAGCTCGATCACATCGTGCAGCAGTTTGATCTGGGCACGGCCGACATTGCGCGCGCTACGCGCCTCGCCGCCCAGAAGGCGGAAATGCGCTCGCATCAGAGCGAATCCGCAATCGTCTCCGGTGACGACCTGTGGGCTGCCTGCCGCGAGCACTCCCAGTTGCGACTCGACGATCTGGCGCGGCGGCTGGACCCCTGCTTTGTGTGGGACGACCTGGTGGTGCCACCGACCATCATGGCGCAACTTCGCGAGATCACGGCGCAGGTGCAACAGCGCGCGCACGTGTATGAGTCCTGGGGCTTCGGTGCGAAGCTGGCGCGCGGACGCGGCATCAGCGTTCTTTTTGCCGGGGGCAGCGGCATGGGCAAGACCATGGCGGCCGAAGTGATCGCCAACGAACTCAAGCTCGACCTGCATTGCATCGATCTCTCGGGCGTTATCAACAAGTACATTGGCGAAACCGAGAAAAACCTGCGGCGGGTTTTTGACGCCGCTGAGCGCAGTGGTTCGATCCTGTTTTTCGACGAGGCGGACGCCCTGTTCGGGACGCGAACCGAGGTGCGCGACAGCCACGATCGCTACGCCAACATTGAAGTCAACTACCTGCTGCAGCGGATGGAAGATTATTCCGGCCTGGCAATCCTGGCGACGAATCGCAAGCAGGCGCTCGATACCGCGTTTCTCCGGCGGCTGCGCTTTGTGGTCGATTTTCCTTTTCCCGACTTCGAACATCGGCGGCGAATCTGGCAGCGGGTATTTCCTCCCGAAGCCCGGCTCGATCAACTGGACTACAACGCGCTGGCGAGGCTCGAAGTGAGCGGAGGAAACATAAAGACGATCGCCATTAATGCGGCGTTCCTGGCGGCTTCGGCCGGAAGCTCGATTTCGACGCTGCATGTGATGCGGGCCGCCGCCCGCGAATTCACCAAACTCGACCGCGCGATCACGTCCGCTGAGTTCGGCCCGTACGCGGAGGTGATCCGGCGATGAAGGGACCACGGCTCGAAATCAAAATCGACCGCGTGGTGCTAATCGGCCCGTCCGTTTCCGAGGAGCAGGGCCGCCGGCTGCGGGAACTCGTCGAACAGGAGATCCGTGATAAGGCCGAGACGCGTCGCGATGCCCTTCACAGTTATTCGGGCGACCGGGTGCAAGTGGAGATGTCGCATGTCTCGCTGGAAACGCTGGAAGGAGAGCGCCGTGTGGCCCGCTACATGGCGGACGCGGTGATGGACGCGCTCCAGGGCAGGACCCGGTGAGCACCTTCGCCACTGCCGAATCCCCGACCTTGGCGAGTCCCAAACGCGCGAGTAACTTGGTCCCGCCCTCGCGAATAGGAAGGATCCAGACCAAGCTCGCCATTGGATCGGCCGGGGATAGTTTTGAGCAGGAGGCTGAGAGCACGGCTGACGCCGTGGTCCGTTCTTCCGCAGTTCCTTCCATCAAGCCGATTGGCGCAACGATTTCAACCCTCACGCAGCGCGCCGTAGCCGACTCCGGAAAAAAAGATGACGACAAGCACGCTCAGCGCGCCGTGGCCGACGCGGGAAAGAAAGACGATGAGAAGCACGCCCAGCGAGCTGTGGCCGATCCCGGTAAGAAGAACGACGGGAAGCCGGTCCAGAGGAAGGCTGCCCACGCGATCCTGGATGACGACACAAAGAAACACGACGACAAGGTGCAGATGAAAGCCGAGGCGGCGGGCGGTGAGAGCGCCGTGCAAAGCGCGGGAGTGCCGGCCGGCGTCGAGGCACAAATCGACAGTATGAGCTCGGGTGGCGATGCCATGTCGCGCGCCGATCGCAACTTCTTTGAGAGCCGGTTTGGCTACACCTTTAGCGACGTTCGACTGCACTCCGACGCGAATGCGGCCCAGGCGGCGCAGTCCTTAAACGCCAAAGCCTTTACTGTTGGGCAGCATATTTTCTTCGGGCATGGCGAATTTCGCCCGCGAACGGTGGAAGGTGGGCGCCTCATGGCGCACGAGTTGACCCACACGGTTCAGCAGTCGGCCCCGGCGGCGCGCACTGCGCGGCGCATTCAGCGCGGGCTGCTGGACTCCGGCAAAGATTGGGTGCTTGGAAAAATCCAACAATTTGCGGCAGGCCTGCCGGGTTACCGGCTTCTTACCGTCGTGTTGGGACGAGATCCGATCACGGATAAGGAGGTTGAGGCCTCAGCCGAGAACATTGTGCATGGAGTGCTCGACTTCGTGCCCGGCGGCGAAGACATCTTCCAGAACCTGCAAGAGAACAAAACCATCGCGCAGTTCGCGGACTATTTCAACCAGCAGGTCACGCAACTCAACCTCACCTGGCCCGTCATCAAAGGCCTGTTCCAGCAGGCCTGGGACGCGCTCAACTTTACCGACATTGCCGATCCCAGCGGGGCGTGGGAGAAGCTCAAAGCGATTTTTGGTCCGCCGCTGGGGAGGCTTAAGACTTTTGCGGTCAATGTCGGCACCTACATTCTGGACGCGATCAAGAAAAAAGTGCTCGAGTGGCTGAAGGACTGGGCAACGAAGATGAAGGGCTACCCGCTGCTGACCTTCATCCTGGGCAAAGATCCTTTCACCGACGAAGTGGTAGAGCGCACTCCCACCACCTTCGTACACGCGGTGTTGGATGTCGTTCCCGGCGGCGACAAGATTTTTGAAGACCTACAAAAAAGCCACACCATTGAGAAGACGGTGGACTGGCTGAACAAGGAAATCATCAAGCTGGATTTGACCTGGGAAAAGATCAAGGCGCTGTTCCGGCGCGCCTGGGACGTGATCTCGCTTTCCGATTTGCTGCATCCCCTCCAGTTTGTGGATAAGATTCGCGACATCTTCGGAGCGCCCGTCCTGCGCGTCCTCGATTTCGCGGTTGCGGTGGGGAAGAAGGTCCTCGAATTCATTTTCGATGGCGTCATGATGCTCGCCGGTCCGCTGGGGCAGCGGATCGCGGGAATCTTCACCAAGGCCAGCGCGGCCTTCTCAAAAATTGTCGCCGACCCGGTTGCGTTCCTGGGCCATCTTCTCGACGCCGTACAGTTGGGCTTCAAACAATTCGTAGCGAAGATTGGCGAGTATCTGCAAGCCGGGGTGATCGCGTGGCTGACTGGCAGTCTGGCGAAGGCGGGCGTCGTGTTACCGAAGGTGTGGGATCTGAAGGGCATCTTGTCGCTGGTCCTGCAGATTTTAGGAATCACTTACCAGAAGATCAGAGGGAAAGTCGTAAAGGCGCTCGGCGAGAACGGAGAAAAGATCGTTTCCACCGCCGAGAAAGTGTGGAGTTTCCTGATCGCTCTGATCACCGATGGTCCCGCTGCCGCTTGGGCGAAGATCACCGAGGCGCTGGGCAATTTCTGGGACATGGTCATCGGCGGCATCAAGAATTGGGCAATCGTGAAGATCATCAAGGTTGCGGTCGCACAACTGGTGATGATGTTCAATCCCGTTGGCGCAGTGGTGGAAGCCATCATCGAGACCTATCGCACGGTTGAATTTTTCATTAAGCGAATCAATCAGATTCTTGACCTGGTGGAAGCCGTTGTCGATTCGATCTCCAGCATTGCCAACGGGCAGATTGCCGCTGCGGCCAATTATGTCGAGAAGACGCTGGCGCGCACGGTTCCGGTCATTATTGGCTTTCTGGCCAGCTTGGTTGGGTTGGACGATGTAAGCGACGGAATCCGCGACACCATTGAGGCCCTGCAAGCCAAGGTTGATGAAGGCATTGACAAGGCGATCGCCTGGATCGTGGAGCAGATTAAGAAGCTGTTTGGAAAGGACGAGGACAAGGACAAAGATGCCGGGAAAGTCGTCGTCGAACAAAGTCTCTCAATGGAGGGCGAGGATCACACGATAACAGCGAAGGATGACGGTACAAAGCTTTCGGTAACGATGGCAAGCGGAGAGGGAGCCCCGCTATGGGATAAGCTCCAGACCGCGATCGGCAAGGTTAAGGGTGGGAACCGGGAAGACAAAGACAAGATTGTGGAATACCTGGAGAACGCGCAGAAACAAGTGGAGGAGAATGCAATTAGGACCGAGTGGCACGCCGCAGACCAGGCGAATGTGGGCCTTGCAATTTCGGCTGACTTCCTAGGCAAACACATCGCCAATGTCGTTGATGGATTGAAGCTGCTGGCTAGCCTCGAACACATCAAAGAACTAGAGGATCTGTGGAAAGGCGTTCCAGCGGAACGATACCTTCCGCTACCGATTCGCGAACGGATGCGTGAGAAGTTCTACGAAGATTTGTTATCTCCAAGGTGGGCCACACTCAGCAAACAGATTACTGCTGCACAGAAGCCCGGCCTGATTAGCGAAATCGCGGGTGTTTGGGCAACGAAGAACCAATCTAAGTGGACCGAATTGCAGGATAAGGGGTTGGCTGACCCGACCTTGCCTATGTACAGCCCTGAAGATGCCGAGAAGAACGTCGAATACGCGGTCGATCACGAACCGCCTCTAGCCGCACACTGGTACGGCGCTGGCTATGACAGCGGGGATAACGAAAGGCGTGGTATTGGCAACGGCACCACCAGTACCCTGACGTTAGTCACGAAGGTGTTCAACTCGATCAAAGGAGCCGGAGGATACGAGTTTAAGCAAAAGCCCTGGGTTGGGCCAAACTTCACCAACCAAGATGCCGACGGTGGCGCGCCTGGTGCCCACAAGATTGAGGGCCAGCCATTCATTGACGCAAATGGCAAGCCTCTGGCCTAAAGCTGAACTGACCCAGATCCAAGGTTTCATCGGAGCCACGTGAGGGTTCATGAGCTTTACTCAACCCGCGCCGGTGTTCCGTTTTTAACAGACAGTCGCTCCGCTGCACTTGTACCTTTCCCCTCTGCCGATGTGTGGCTCCCGCCGTAGCCAACTGCAGTAGAAATCTGGTTGCGATCGGACCGAGGAATCAGTTATGCCGTCTTCGGATTTTCCAGGACGTCCGCGCCTGCTCAAGGGCGCGCTGGCCGTGTATCCGGACCAGACGCCGGGATCGTCGGCGTCGAAGATCATCGTGTTCCAGTACAACCCTGACCAGATGAAGCGTGCGCTGGCGCATCGCGCACCTCCGGCGCCGGCGGGCAACGCGAACACCGGCACGGCAAAAGAAGATGTGTTGCGGGTGGCGGGGCCGCCGATCGAGACCATTACGCTCAGCGTCAGCATGAATGCCGCCGACCAACTCGAGTCTCCCGACGACAACCCTCTGGTCGCGGAAAACGGACTGCACCCCGCGCTGGCCACGCTGGAGATGCTGATGTATCCCCCCAGCGTTTCCGCCCAACTGATCCAGCAACAGGCCGCGCAAGGGGCGGTTCAGGTGCAACCCGCCGACCTCCCACTGGTCTTATTCGTGTGGGGCAAGTCGCGTGTGGTTCCGGTCAAGCTGACCAGCTTCTCCGTCAGCGAAGACGCCTACGATACGCGCCTCAATCCGATATCGGCCAAGGTGGATCTGGCGATGCAGGTACTAACTTACATGGAGTTCCCGGATTCGAGCGTGGGCCGCGACGCGTTTGTGAGCTACCAGCAGCAGAAGGAAAACCTCGCAGCTCAGGACAACCCCAGCCCGGCGACGGCCGGATTGCGCACTCTGCTTCCGTAAGAGCCCACAGGAGGAGATTTTGTTCTTCAAGGGAAGCCGTTACGAGAAATTGCCGACCGCGCTCTACACCGACAGAACGGGACGCCAGGTGGCGTACGTTACCACCCGGTACATCGCGCCCATTACGTCTTACGTGACTCACGTGGTGGTGGATGGCGAGCGGCTCGACCTGGTGGCGCAGCAGGCTTATCGCGATCCTCAGCGTTTCTGGAGGATTGCGGATGCGAATCTGGCGACGTGGCCTCCGGACATCATGGTGCCGGGCGCAGTGATTGACGTGCCGCCCTCGGAGGGCTGATGTGCCGACCGCAACCGCGACTTCGATCACGTTCGCGCTGAGCATCGCCGGCAGCCCGGCTACCTCCGCTGTGCTGAACTCGATTCAACTCATCGAGGTGGAGGACCATTCCGAGTTGGCCGACATGCTCCGCCTCCGGATCGCGGTTTCCGTGAAGGACAGTGGCAGCGGATGGACCATCGTCGACGATTCCATGTTCGAGCGGCTCACGGCCATCAAGCTGACAGTGACCGTCGGAAGCGGCAGCGCCATCACGCTCTTCAATGGTTATGTAATCGAGAACGATGTCGAGTTCTCGAACCAGCCCAACGGGTCGGTGATGACAGTCGTCGCCATGGATCCAACCGTGCTGATGCATCTGGAAGAGCGCGTGAAGGCGTGGCCGAACATGGCTCACAGCGACGTGGCCAGCGCCATCTTCTCCGGCTCCGCCTATGGATTCACGCCGGTGGTGCAAGCGACCAACTATGCGCCTCACGAGGACGATCACACGCTGATGCAGCGCGGCACCGATATTCAGTTTCTCCAGCAACTGGCCAACGCCAACGGCTATGAGTGTTACATCGATCTCGACGAAAGCAGCGGAGCTGTTCAGGGACATTTCCATCCCCCCACCACCGATGACGATCCGCAATCGACCATGACGGTGAACATGGGTTCGGCCACGAACATCAATCGCTTTCGCGCACGTTACGACATGCTCGGCCCAACCACTGCATCCGGAACTACCGTGGATTTCGAGCAGAAATCCAACGAACCGGGGCAGGCGGACACGAGCGATCAGAATTCGCTGGGCAGTGACCAATCCACTTCCACCGACCGGCCGCGCAAGGTATTGCTGAGCGGCTTGGGGATGGGCCAGTCGGCTGAAGTGCAGCGCTATGCGCAGTCCGTGGTGGACCGTTCCTCCTGGGCCATCACCGCCGACGGCGAGTTGAATACCGCCGCGTTTGGCTTCGTGCTGCGCGCCAAGCAGCCGGTCACCGTCCGCGGCGTGGGCCGGGACTTCAGCGGGCTTTACTACGTTTACAAAGTGGTTCACTTGATCAGCAGCGATGGCAACTATCTTCAACGATTCACCTTGCGGCGCAACGCAGTGGGACTGACCGGAAGGGAACAGTTCCGCGAGCAGTCGCAGTAAGCCGAAACTTCAGGAGCGATGACCGATGCCCGCAGCGCAGGCGACCAGCAGCGAAAAGACCGTCCGGCACTACGGAAAATTTCGCGGCATCGTTACCGACAACAACGATCCCAAGAAACTGGGTCGTCTGCGCGCCAACGTGCCGGAGGTTCTGGGCGACGTGGAGAGTGGCTGGGCGTTGCCGTGCACCCCCTACGCGGGGCACCAGAGCGGTTTGTTTGAAGTTCCCGCAGCCGGGACTGGGGTTTGGATCGAGTTCGAGTCCGGGGTGGTTTCGCGGCCCGTCTGGGTCGGGTGCTGGTGGGGAAGCGGCGATCTCCCGCAGGACGAGCAAGGCGCCGATGCCACTCCCGATCTGAAAATTCTGCGCAGCGAATCCGGCCTGATGGTGGCGTTGCACGATGACAGCAATTCGATTGCGGTCAGCGATCAGAAGGGGCAGAACATTCTCCACATCGAAGTGCAAAGCGGAACCGTGACTGTCAATGCGGCGAGTAAGGTGGTAGTCAACGGGCCCCAGATCGAACTGGTTTCGGGCGCCGCGCATCCCCTCGTCTTCGGCGACGATCTGCTCCAGTTCCTCACGCAGATGGTGACGATCTTCAACGCTCACATGCATCCCGGCGAAATGGCGCTCGGAGTATTGCCGGTGACGCCCATGGTGCCGGTCGCTCCCATGACCCCGCCGACCCCCGCTCTGCTTTCATTGCAGGTCAACACTGGATAGGAGGTTTTACATGGCTGATTTTCTGCGCGCAGGTTTCCCGGCTGATCTGCCGGACAATGTCTGGAATGATCCGACCCTGGTGAGCATGGCAAAGGACATTGAGACCGCCATGAAGGCGCTCATGCCCCCGCTTGCTCCCTTTCCCAAAGACGACAAGCCGGACAACCGCCGCCTGTTCTTCATGGCCATCGCCGCCGGTGTGATCAATCATCTTCAAGCGCACCAGGATGCAATCACCGTGACCGTGCCGGACGTTAACGGGAATCCGCAGTCTTACAATCCGGTGATCAGCGTTGCAACCTCATGACGACGCCCTACTGGGATTTTCCTTATCGAATCGATGGCAGCGGGCGTACCGCCCGCGCGGATGAGGACCATCACATCCGCGAAATGATTTATCAGGTCCTGTTCACGGCGGCGGGCGAGCGCGTGAATCGCCCCGATTTCGGTTGCGGCCTGAACCGGATGGTATTCATGCCGAACAGCTCGGCGCTGGCCACGGCCACCCAGTACCTGGTGCAGGGCGCGCTCACCCGCTGGCTCGACTCGGTCATCAAAGTCGAAGCCGTTGATATCACCTCAAGCGACAGCACCATCGTCGTTCGGGTTGTCTATTCGAACCTGAGCACTGGACAAACCACCGTCGCGCAATTCTCCAGCGCGGGAGCACGCTGATGGGCAGCGCAGTCATTGGCGCCAGCAGCGGGATCGTTCAAGCACTGGGAGTTTCCTGCCGCGATGACGGCCGCCGCGAACTGCTGCTCGCCAATCCGGGACTGAATCTCAATGGAATTGATTTCGTAGAGTTCTCGCAACCAGGGAACATCCTGCTGGTTCACTTCTTGTATAAAATCCCCGCCGGCCTCTACGGCCTGGCCGGCACATACTTCTCCACCATCCGCATCGAAGGCGGAGTTCGCATCGTCGGAATCACGGCGGTTCAAAGCGGAATCCAGATCCATGCCGGCGATCCGAATACGCTGGAAATTCCGGTCACGGCGCAGGGCGACTACTCGACCTACTGGCTCTCGTTCGGCTGGCAGTATGTCGCCGCGGATGACAGTTGGAGCTTCAACCTCCCCGGAATCGACCGCCAGTTCTCGGTCGCGCAGGTAAATTTCCGGCCGGGATGCGCCATCGATTTCGATTGCGCGCCCACTGCCACTACGCCGCCACTGCCCCCCGGACCGCCCCTCGACTATCTTTCCAGAGATTTCGCCAGCTTCCAACAACTCCTGCTCGATCTGGTTTCGCAACGCAATCCCGATTGGATCGAGACCAGTCCGGCGGACATGGGCATCGCGCTTCTGGAGTTGCTGGCCTATCAGGGCGATTACCTCAGTTATTTTCAGGATGTCGTGGCCAACGAAGCTTTCCTGGACACGGCACGCAAACGCGTCTCCGCCAAACGGCATGCGCGCCTGGTGGACTACCACATGCACGACGGCCGCAACGCGTGGACCTACGTTCATCTGGTGGTCGATCCCACGGGTACAGTTACCCTGGGCTCGTTTCCCTCCGGCCAGCAGTTGCTGACGCACATTGTCGTTCCGCTCAACAATCCACACGCGCCGCCCACACCTCCCGGCGTGACCATTGACCCCTCCTGGCTCAACTTCAGTACCGATCCGGCGCTCCTGCCGGTCAAGGTATTTGAGACCGCCGCCCCCGCGCGCGTGAACGTGCTCAACAACCAGTTGTGTCTGCATACCTGGGGCAATGTGCAATGCTGTCTGCCCCCCGGCGCCACGGTCTGCCACGTCTACGCCGTTTCCGGCACAAAAGCCGTGCTGCCCGATCTTCGGCCCAACGACCTGCTTCTCCTCGAAGAGGTGAAAAGTTCCATCACGGGCGCTGCGGCCGACGCCGATCCCACTCACCGTCAAGTGGTGCTCATCACCCGAGTCGAGCCCGTTACCGACAATCTCTACGATCAAAACCTGGCGGCGGGCGGCGTCTTGAAACTCAACGCCGGAACGCCGTTGCAGGTCCTCGAAGTCGGATGGGATTCCGCCGACGCACTTACCATTCCAATCTGTGTAAGCACTACGTTGTCCAGCGGTACAGTCTCCGGGCTCTCGGTAGCCCGGGGAAACATCACGGTCGCCGACCACGGCCGCAGCGTGGCCGACGTCAACCCGTTCGATCCTCCAATCTCCGCCACGGAAAATTTCAGACTCGCGCTCCAGCAGGTGCCGCTCACCTTTCAGAGCCAGAACGCCCTTTCCCGCGTCGTATCCATTGCCCAGGTGCAGGTGACTTCCAATGTTGTAACCATCACTTCCGGCCAGACGCTGACCGACATTCTCGCTCCCGGATTGCAGGTGACATTCTCTGGAGTGAATAACGCTGCGTTCCTCAACGGCGCGCTGGTGACGATTGTCAGTGTGAGTCCACTGAATGCCGCTGGGCAATCGACTTTCACGGCGAACCTGATCAACGCCGACTATGGTCCTGCTTCCGATTCGGGCATCGCCCGGGCACTGCAACTCGGCAGAGAGCCGTCCAGCGAGGCCCTATCGCCGCCCGGCATCATCGTCCCCATCACGCAGGTACAGATCACGACAAACGTGCTGACGATTACCTCAAATCAGACACTGACCGGCGTTCTATTTCCGGGCCTCGGGATCACATTTTCCGCCGTCGTCACTGCACGCTTCCTGAACGGCGTAGTGGTAACCATCCTCGCGGTCGCGGGAATGACTTTCACTGCAAACTTCGTGCACGCGGACTACGCTGCCACAGCCGACTCCGGCGACGCCAGCACCCCGCAGTCCGGAGAAGCCACCGATCTCAGTACCGATATCCGCAGCGTAGTTCCCGCCGTCCAGTTGGGTGTGACCGACGGGAGCGGGAACGTGGTCGATTGGGCGCCAGTTCCCGATCTGCTGAAGAGTGGAGAGTTCGATGCGAACTTCGTCGTCGATATCGATGACGATGGCCAGGGGGTGCTTCGCTTCGGTGACGACGAATACGGCAAATCCATCGCGGGCACAACCGCCATCACTGCCGCGTACCGCGTGGGCAACGGCAGCGTCGGCAATATCGGCGCCGACTCACTCGCCCACATCGTCGTGCCCAGTGGCGCTCCGCTGCCCGGAATTATCACCGTTCGCAATCCGCTTCCGGCACAAGGCGGCGTCGATCCCGAGACCATCGAGCAGGTTCGGCAGTATGCGCCCGCAGCCTTCCAAGCGGTCCAGTATCGTGCGGTTACCGAGGCCGATTATTCTGCGGCCGCCCTCACTCTCGATGGCGTCGCCGACGCGGTGGCGCAGTTTCGCTGGACCGGCAGTTGGTACACCGTCTTACTCGGGATCGAGCCTTCGGATCCCAACAACGTCATCACGGGGCCCGGCGGCCGCACGGAACTCGATCCCGCCTTCGCCGCGCAAATCACCGCCGAGTTGTGGAACTACAAGCTTGCCGGCTACGACCTCGAAGTGCGTTCCGCGCAATATGTGCCTCTCGATATTGAACTTCATCTTTGCGTGAACGCCGGCCACTTTCAGTCTGACGTGGTGCGAGCCGTGATGCAGGCGCTGGGTAAGGGAGTGGAGAACGACGGGACTCTGGAATTTTTCAATCCCGCGAATTTCAAGTTTGGGCAACCGGTGTACCTCAGCCGCCTCTACGCCGCGATCGATGCGGTGCAGGGAGTGGATTCGGCCACGGTTACGGTGTTTCAGGTGTACGGGCAAACTGCCCAGGGCGAGTTGCAGAACGGCGTAATTCTCATGGGCCCGTGGCAAATTGCCCGGCTCGACAACGACATTAACCAGCAGGAGAACGGTGTGCTGGTGATCACCGCGGACGGCGGAAAATGAGCGACTGCACAACCTGCCAGCAAAAGCCGCAGATCATACCGATCGAGATCGACAATCGCCCCGGTTTGGCCGCGATCGTCTACCGCATCGGAACCTTCCCCACATTCCGTGCGGCATTGCTCGACTTGCTGAGCACGACGCCGGAATTGGCGGGTCTGCGGACTCGCGAGAGTGACGACTACAGCATCACGCTAATCGAACTGTGGTCGGCAGTGGCCGATATTCTCACGTTCTACCAGGAGCGAATCGCCAATGAAGCCTACCTGCGGACGGCCACCCTGCGCGACTCGGTTCTGCGGCTGGTCCGGCTGATCGACGATCAACTGCAACAGGGGTTGGCCGCGACCACTTTGCTGTCGTTCACACTGGAAAAAGCAGCCACCACCACGATTCCCATCGGCCTGCGCGTTCAGAGCGTTCCCGTGGGCACAGTTCCACCGCAGAAATTCGAGACCATCGAGTCCATCAACGCTGACGCAAGGTTCAACAGTCTCTCCATCTACCCCGCGCCGGAAATCGTCCAGCCGCTCAGCCCGGGCCGCGTCACCGAGATCGTCGCCCCCGGCGCGGACCTTGCCGCCTTCGCCGCAACGTTGGCTGCCGGCGACCAGATTGTCGCCTACACCAAAGACAATATCGAATTTCTCAAAATCGCTGCGGTCACCACGCTCGGCGACCGCATTCAACTGCAATGGGCGATACCGCCGGTGAATAACAATCTCAGCGCAGCTGCCAACGGCCTCTCCACCGCCAGCGGCTTGTTTAAGATCGGCCGAACCTTTCGCCTGTTCGGCCAGGATGCTCCTTCGACTTTTGTTGCGATGACGCTGGCTGACCTCACCGACCCGAACTCGATTCGGGGCACCCTCGCGACCCTTGACCAGCTGGAGCTCAACCTTACGAATGGATTTTCCCTGAATGGCGTCTATCCCGGACTGAAGCCGAACGCGCAGCTGTTGATCGTCGCAGCCATGTCCAGCGGCCCGCCGCAATTGGCTTTCGCCACCATTCAAACGGTGAGCGACGGGCCCGCCCAGCGGACGGCGACCTCTCAGGGAAGCAGTCCCACCACGGTCACCAGCCCCATATCCGGCACCGCCACAAACCTCACGGCGGCAAGCACCACCTTCACACCGGGCGCGGTTTCAGGCGCCGCCATCTACGAACTGATCGGTCCCCAGCTTCGGCTCTCGCCCCTTGCATTTCCCAGTTGGCTCAGCGAGCCCGATATTTATTTGCCCGGCCGCCGCAACGGCTTCTCCAGCGTCGAGGTCAACCGCACTATCGTGAAAGGCGCGATACAGCCCGGTATCACCGTC
>Ga0210399_10001627_pt1 | contig 17546 bp, 16 predicted proteins | sample IncBWC14MmetaG_FD_150865 | JGI IMG/M metagenome (GOLD analysis project Ga0210399, IMG submission 150865) | Forest soil microbial communities from Barre Woods Harvard Forest LTER site, Petersham, Massachusetts, United States - Inc-BW-C-14-M | ecosystem: Environmental > Terrestrial > Soil >...
TGCATCAGGCCGACACCACTCTTGTCGCGCTGGATGCCAAGACCGGAAAGGTCGTCTGGTCCGTCATGGACGGCGAGGCCGGCAAGGGCCAGTCCGGCACGGACGCCCCATTCGTGTTCAAGGACAAGGTGCTTGTTGGCGTTTCGGGCGGCGAATTTGGCGTCCGCGGCTGGGTAAGCGCTTACAACATCAAGGACGGCAAGCTTGCCTGGCGCGGCTTCTCGGAAGGGCCGGACTCCGACACGCTGATCGATCCGGTCAAGACGACCGCGCTCGGCAAGCCAGTAGGGCCGGATTCATCGACGTCCACCTGGCAGGGTGATCAATGGAAGATCGGCGGCGGCGCCACTTGGGGCTGGTATTCCTACGATCCCGCGTTGAACCTCGTTTACTACGGTTCGGGCAACCCCTCGACCTGGAACCCGGTGCAACGCCCCGGTGATAACAGATGGTCGATGTCGATATTTGCGCGCGATCTCGATACCGGTGCGGTCAAATGGATTTACCAGATGACACCGCACGATGAATGGGACTTCGATGGCGTCAATGAGATGATCCTCACCGATCAGACCATCGGCGGCGCCCCGAGGAAGGTGCTGACGCATTTTGATCGTAACGGCTTCGGCTACACGCTCGATCGGGCAACCGGCGAATTGCTGGTGGCAGAAAAGTTCGATCCGACCGTGAACTGGGCGACCAAGGTCGACATGGACAAGTCATCGAAGACCTATGGCCGGCCGCTGGTGGTCGACGCGTATTCGACCCAGCACAACGGTGAAGACACCAACTCGAAGGGTATCTGTCCGGCCGCGCTCGGCACCAAGGACGAGCAACCGGCCGCCTACAGCCCCGACACCCAGTTGTTCTATGTTCCGACCAACCATGTCTGCATGGACTATGAGCCTTACAAGGTATCGTACACTGCAGGCCAGGCCTATGTCGGTGCCGCCGTCGCGATGTTTCCGCCCAAGGGTGAAACCAATATGGGCAACTTCATCGCCTGGGATGGCAAGACCGGTAAGATCGTTTGGTCCAACAAGGAGCTGTTCTCGGCCTGGGGCGGTGCATTGGCAACGGCCGGCGGCGTCGTCTTCTATGGCACGCTGGAAGGCTATCTGAAGGCAGTAGACGCCAAGACGGGGAAAGAACTTTACAAGTTCAAGACCCCGTCCGGCATCATCGGCAACGTCATGACCTACGAGCACGGTGGCAAGCAATACGTTGCCGTGCTTTCCGGCGTCGGCGGTTGGGCGGGCATCGGCCTGGCGGCCGGTCTGCTTCAGCCTGAAAACGCTGCCGCCTGGCATGGCGCCGTCGACCAGGGCAAGTTGCCCTCCAAGGAAAAGACGGTCGATACGGCGGGTCTTGGAGCGGTCGGTGGCTATGCGGGTCTGGCGCAGTACACGTCGCTAGGCGGAACGTTGACGGTATTTGCGTTGCCGAACCAGTAAGCGTGGCACCAAGGTAACGATAGATCGGCGCGCGGCGGGAACGCTGCGCGCCGATGTTGTTTCAACGCCGTACTGGGATGGCTGACGTGAATATCAATGCGTGGAAATTCGTGCTCGTCGTTTTGGCGAGTGCCCTTGCTTGCGGAACTGCGTGCGCCGACGGACCTGGCGATCCGGCGGTCGCTTCATCGGACAACGGCAAATATGCCGACAAGGACGGCAATCCGACTTACAAGATAAGTCCGGACGGGGTCGTCGACTGGTACACCTACTCCGGGTTTCGCCGCTATCATTCGGACTGCCATGTGTGCCACGGCCCCAATGGCGAAGGATCAAGCTACGCGCCGGCGTTGGCCAATTCGTTGAAGACGCTCAGCTACGCCGACTTCAACAACATCGTGACCAACGGCCGCAAAAACGTCGACGCGGCCAACGACAAGGTCATGCCGGCGTTCGCCACAAACGTGAATGTCATGTGCTTTCTCGACGACATCTACGTCTACCTGCGGGCCCGCGCCAACGACGCCATTCCGGGCGGCCGCCCGCCCCGTCATGAAGACAAACCGGAGGCAGCCAAGCAGGCCGAGACCAGTTGCACGGGCATCAAATGACCTCGAGGCGCACCCGAAAGCCGGCGGCGAGGCCGGCCCAGGTCTTAAGGTGGCGGACGATTGCGTCCTTGGCCGGGATTCTGGTGTGTGGGCTGGTAGCGTTACGGCCGCCCGAGGTCCATGCTCAGGGAGCCAATTCCGGTTCGCTCGAACTCGTCGACCCCAACGTGTTCCGCGCCTGCGGCGATCCGCGCAACATGCCATTCTCCAACGACAAGGGCGAGGGCTTTGAAAACAAGCTTGCCGAGCTGTTTGCCGCCAAGCTCGGCAAGAAGCTGAGCTACACTTACTTTCCGCAGGCAACCGGCTTTGTCCGGATGACCCTGGGTTCTTACCGTTGCGACGTGATCATCGGATTCCCCCAAGGCGACGACCAGGCGCAGGTGACGATCCCATATTACCGGACCACCTATGCGCTGGTGACCAAGCGCGGCAGCGGCCTTGAGGATGTCACCACCATCGACGACCCGAGATTGAAGGACAAGCACATCGGCGTTGTCGCACGGACGCCGCCCAGCACCAACATGGCGATGAACGGCCTGTTGGCGCGCGCCAAGTCCTACCCGCTGTTCGTCGACACCCGCTCCGATTCGTCGGCGCAGGCCATGATGGACGATCTCGCTCGGGGCGACATCGATTGCGGCATATTATGGGGGCCGATGGCGGGCTATTATGCGGGGCGGGCCGACCCGCCCTTGGTGGTGGTGCCGTTGCTCAAGGAAAAGACCGGCCCGCCGATGACCTTTCGTATCGGCATGGGCGTGCGTCCATCGGATCAGGAATGGAAACGCACCCTCAGCCGGCTGATCAAGGAAAACCAGGCCGAGATCAACAAGCTATTGATCAGCTACAACGTTCCAATCCTTGACGAGTCCGACGTGCCGATCACCGCCGAGACGCTGTCCAAACAGCCATGATCAGGGCCGCCGTTTGCTTCGCGTTGGCGGCAATCTCGTTGGCCGCGCAGGCCGGCGCGGCAGAAATATCCGAGCCGGAAGGCTATCGCCTCGAGGATTATCGCGCGCCGACGCCCGCCACCCTGCGCGGCGCCAAGGTCATCCACACAGCAGAGGCAGAGCGGATCTGGCGCAGCCGGAAGGCCACCTTTGTCGACGTGATGCCGCGGCCCCCGCGGCCGCGGAATCTGCCGGAGGGAACTGTCTGGCGCGACAAGCCGCGTTCCAACATCCCAGACAGCATCTGGTTGCCCGATACCGGTTATGGCGAACTCGCGCCCAGCATGGCCGATTATTTCGCAACGGGTCTGGAGAAGGCAACCCGTGGCGATCGCGCCAAGCTGTTGGTGGTCTATTGCATCGCCGATTGCTGGATGTCCTGGAACGCCGCCAAGCGCGCACTCGCGCTCGGCTATCCGAATGTCGCGTGGTATCCCGAAGGGACCGATGGCTGGCTAGGTGTCCTCCTGCCGCTGAAAGATGCGACGCCGGAACCGCGGCCGGGCGACTAATGGAGCGGTTCAGAAGTTCTCTTCATATGGCGGGCCGGTCCTTCAAGAGAACTTCTGATCCAAAACCACACTCGTGGAGCGACGTGCCGAAATCGTCATTTACCGGGCGAGCCCGCGTTCAAGGCGTCCTGGATCGCCTTTCCCAAATCAAACAGCCGCTTCTCGATCAGGACAGGCACGTCGCACACATAGGATGTCGATTTCCGCCGGTCCTCGAAAATACGTGTCTGCCACGCAAGCCGGCTGGCAAGTTCATCGCTCTGCGCTTGATCGGCGCTCCCCTTGTCCTGTATTTCCCGCAACTTCTGGGTTTCGTCGCGTATGCTCTCGGCCATCGCCTTCTGTTTGCGCGAGAAGCGCTCGATCCCGTTCATCACCTGATCGCGCTGGCTGTCGAGCGTTACATACAGGGCTGCGAAAAGCGTCGTTGCCTTCTCCTGTTTTTCTTTATCGGTTCCAACCAGATAGTCCGCGATCAGTTTGCTTGCGTCCTCCATCGGCGTGCGGCGGGCGGCCAGGCGCGACACCAGTTCGGCTTGCTTCGCATCGACGGGTTTTGCTGTGTCGGTTGGCTCGATCGCGGGACCGGTCCAGACGCTCGCGATCGAAATACCGGGCACCTTTAATTGCTGGCAGGGCCAGTCCGGATAACGTGGATCCAGAGCGAGGACCGAATGCGCCCAGCATGCGCCTGTCGCAACCACGACGCAGAAAGCAAGTTTGCGCACCGACGCGGCCACCTCGCGCCTCCCTTTCAGTTGCCCGCCAATGCTCTCGAACAACGTCAGGCCCGCATTTCTACTGGAAATATATTTGAGGTGCCTATCTTCATTATAGAAGAACATGGCGTAAGCGTAGATTTTTGACGGTAGGGATTGGCTCCCCGGGCTGGATTCGAACCAGCGACCATTCGATTAACAGTCGAATGCTCTACCGCTGAGCTACCGAGGAATAGGCGAAACGGCTGTTCGCAAGCGGGCAGCGTATAACAAAGCCGCTGGCGCTTGCATAGGACCAATTCGACGATGCCGGCGGCCTCCGGCAAGGACCGGAAACCCTATACAAGGCAGCGGTTTGCCGTTGCTTGTTGACGCCAAACCGCGGTTCCCCAGGAAGGCGGCGCAACCAGCCTTGCCACCTACCTTGCCACTTGCCTGTGCACAGTGCGGGCTCCAAATCGACTCGATTGCCACAAAAATCCTATGGTCCCGGCTTCACGGAGGCGATTCGATGCCAGACTCCATGCAGGCCGAACTCATCCGGCCAATGCCCGCGATTATTGCCGACGATATCCCCGCACTCAGCGACGACGAATGTTTGGCGCGTTTGGCACGCGCCGTCGAGGTGCGCGATTCCGCGCAATTGGAAGAGGTCGCGCGACTGATCGGACGGCTCGCGGTGGCCATCGAATAATCAGGAATTTCCGCGACACGCGCGTGGGCTTCACGGCGTCGGGCGGAACATTCGCTCCGCGCCGTGATCGCCGGGTTGCGTTTTTGATGACCTTGTATCAAAGATGCCACGATTTCTTCGCGCGAGCCATGTCCGCTCCGCCTTTCGGGGTTCACCAATGTCCGGTTTTTCAACCGCACGCCAGAAAATGGTCGACTGTCAGGTACGCACCTACGACGTCACCGATGCCAGGATCATCGATGCGATGATGGCGGTCCCGCGCGAGGCGTTTGTTCCGGAGAAGCAACGCTCGCTCGCTTATCTCGATCTCGATCTCGACGTCAGCGATGGCGGCTCAGTTAAGCGCTACCTGATTAAGCCGGCCGTGACGGCGAAACTGCTGCAGGCAGCCGAAATCGGAGACACCGACAATGTCCTGGTCGTCGGCTGCGCGACGGGGTACGTCGCGGCGCTGGCTGCGCGCCTGGCGGCACAGGTGACGGCGACCGAAGGTGTTTCGGCGCTGGCCGAACGAGCAAGGGATATCCTGGGCCAGCTCGCGGTTGGCAATGTGGTCGTCAAAGCTGCGGCGGCTGCCGATGGCGATTCGCCGAACGGACCCTATGATGTGATCGTCCTCAACGGCGCGACCGAGGTGGCGCCAACTGGGCTCTACCGGCAGCTGAAAGAGGGCGGGCGTCTAGTCGGGGTGTTTGCGCTGGCTAAGCCAGCCCGGGCAATCTTGGTGACACATGCTCATGATGACTTCGGAAATCGGGCGCTTTTCGACGCCGCCGCCCCGGTTTTGCCCGGGCTGGAACGCCTTCCGGCCTTCGTTTTCTAGCCATTCCGCCCTACAGCGGCTGTTAAAATCCCGTTCTAAATCAGAAGTGTGACCGGGAAGCTGCACGTGAAGAGTTTCCACCGCTCATCGCTTTAGGGTGGTTCCGTTGCTCTTCCCCCCGTCCTATGTTGCGTCGGGGGACTGACTCTGAGTGAGGTGGGGACCCGGTTCTTGCCCTCGAACCGGAGACAAAAACGAATGGAATACCAGGGATGTATGGGGTGAAGGCATTCACCGGAGCCGCGGCTGCGGTCCTTCTGATGGCTTACGCGGATTTGACGCCCGCCCTGGCGGATACGATCGAGGCTGCATTGGTGCGGGCCTATCAGAACAATCCGCAGCTCAACGCGCAGCGCGCCTCGGTGCGGGGGATCGACGAAAACGTGCCGCAGGCGCTGTCCGGCTATCGCCCGAAAGTGTCGCTCACGGCCTCCGCCGGTGTTCAATACACCGACACCAACATTACCTCCGGCGGCTCCCCGACCCAGATCGTGCGAACCGAAACCCACGGCGTCGACCCACCGCGCAGCGCCGGCCTCACGATCTCGCAGACTCTGTACAACGGCGGTCAGACCGCCAACAAAACCCGCGCGGCGGAGAGCCAGGTCTCGGGCGCGCGCGAGGGGCTGCGCGTGCTCGATGAGGCGGTGCTGTTGTCAGCCGCCACGATCTACATGGATTATTTGCGCGACGCCGCCATCGTCGAGGTTCAGAAGAGCAACGTCCGCGTCCTCGAACAGACGCTGAAGCAGACCCGCGACCGTTTCAATGTCGGCGAAGTGACGCGCACTGACGTCGCGCAGTCCGAGGCCCAGCTCGCCGCCGGCAAGACCCAACTACTGACCGCCGAAGCCAATCTGGTGACGACGCGCGCAAACTTCCGCCGCATCATCGGCAACGAGCCGGTGGCGCTCGCGCCGGGCTCGCCGGTCGATCGCTTTTTGCCGGCGACATTGCCGTCCGCGATCGAGCTCAGCCTCATTGAAAATCCGAACGTGACGGCGGCGATGTACGGCATCGACGTCAACTTTCTGCAGGTCAAGGTGAACGAAGGTGCGCTGTTGCCGACGGTCAGCTTGCAGGCCTCGGTGCAGCAATCCTACGAGCAGTCTTTGACGGTGTTCCGGGCGTTCGGCGCTTCCGCGATCGCGCAGATTTCGGCTCCGCTCTATCAGGGCGGCGCCGAGTACTCGCTGATCCGTCAGTCCAAGGAAACGCTGGCGCAGCAGCGCCTCAATCTCGAACAGGTCCGCGACCAGACCCGCGCCAACACGGTTACCGCCTGGGGCCAGCTGGTGGCCGGCAAGGCGCAGGTAGCGTCGGCGCAGGCCCAGGTGACCGCGTCCGAGATCGCGCTCAACGGCGTGCGCGAGGAAGCCAAGGCCGGACAGCGCACCACGCTCGACGTGCTGAACGCCCAGCAGGCGCTGGTGAATGCGCGGGTTGCGCTCGTCACGGCGCAGCATGATCGCGTGGTGGCGTCCTATGCGGTCTTGAGCGCGGTCGGACGGTTGTCGCCGCAGGTGCTCAATCTGCCGACCTCCACCTATGATCCGAGCGTGCATTACCAGCAGGTTCGCGATAGCTGGTACGGCGTTCGCACGCCCGACGGCCGCTGATCTGCGAATGTTGAATCAGACCACTAGCCGGGTCATAAGCTTGCGATGAAGGACCGCTAACCTCCATTGCTTGCAATCGTTTGCAGCCATGACGTAGCCTTTCCTGGGGCAACAGAGCGATTCGCGCCGTTTCTCGCGTCAACAGGCTGCGCGCTTGGGTGCCCGAGCGGGGGGAGGGGGAGCCGTGCGATGATTCGCCCGGCGCTTGATCTGGGGACAAGTCAGGCTTGTGCGATGAAAATGCCAGCCCGTGCATCCGGAACCGGCGAATCCCCTTGTGCTTCGTGTAAATTATCACGTTGATGATGTGGAGTCGGAGATGACGCAGCCTGCAAAGGTCCAGGAACCCTCGATGGAGGAGATTCTGGCGTCGATCCGGCGCATCATCGCCGACGACGAAGCAAAGCCGCCGGCGGCCGAAAAGCCGTCGAGCCCGGCCGCGTCGGCGGCGCCCGCCAGGCTGGAAAAGCCTGCGGCGCCTCCGCCTGCGCCCAAGCCGTCCGTGATGACTGACATCCCGCCGTCGGCGATCGCGGCAGCGAGCGCCGCGAAGGCGAAGGCGCCTGCGCCACCGCCTCCATCGCCACCGCCCGCTGCGCCTCCGCCACCGGCAGCCGCTGCAAGCAATAACCAGGACGATATCGACGCATTGCTGTCCGGCCTCGATGAGGCGACATCGGCAGAGGAGATTCGCCCCTCCCAGCCGGACGGCGAGGTGTTCGAGCTGACCGACGAAATGGCCGTGCCGACCGCGCCACCGCAGCAGTCTTCGTTTCGCAAGGTGGAACCGCAGGACGATCTCGAATTCACCGACGCCGCCGCGGCGCGCGCGGTCCAGCGACAGCGCCCATTCGGGCCGCCGCCGGCTTTCGAAACTCCTCCGCAGGCTGCGCCTGCGCAGGCAATCCTGTCGCATTCGACGGTATCGGCCGTCGAATCCGCCTTTAATACGCTGGCCCATACCGTGCTCAGCAACAATGCGCGGACGCTGGAAGATCTGGTCAAGGAAATGCTGCGGCCGATGCTCAAATCCTGGCTCGATGACAATCTGCCCGGGCTGGTCGAGCGCATCGTGAAGGCGGAAATCGAGCGGGTCTCGCGCGGTCGGTAAGCGGCCCCCGTTTAGCCATCCCTTCCGGTTTTATTGTGCTTTTGGCCCGGCCTGCCGTGTTGACTTGGCGGGCTCTGACGGCTTTCTAGCACCCCCATGATCGAGAAAAACTACCAGCCTGCCGATATCGAAGGCCACATGTCCCGTCTCTGGGAGGAGGCCGGCGCGTTCAAGGCCGGCCGTCCGGAACGGCGCGAAGCGCAACCGTTCACGATTGTGATTCCGCCGCCGAACGTGACGGGGTCGCTGCATATGGGGCACGCGCTCAATAACACCTTGCAGGACATTCTCTGCCGCTTCGAGCGAATGCGCGGCCGCGACGTGCTGTGGCAGCCCGGTACCGATCACGCCGGCATCGCGACCCAGATGGTGGTCGAGCGGCAATTGATGGAGCGGCAGGAGCCGGGCCGGCGCGCCATCGGACGCGCCAAATTCCTCGAACGCGTCTGGCAGTGGAAGGCCGAGAGCGGTGGGGTCATCGTCAATCAGTTGAAGCGGCTCGGCGCCTCCTGCGATTGGTCCCGCGAGCGTTTCACGATGGACGAGGGCCTGTCGCGCGCGGTCGTAAAAGTGTTCGTGGAGCTTCACCGCGAAGGGCTGATCTACAAGGACAAGCGGCTGGTGAACTGGGACCCAAAACTGCTCACCGCGATCTCCGATCTCGAGGTGCAGCAGGTCGAGGTCAAGGGCAGCCTGTGGTATCTGCGTTATCCGATCGAGGGCAAGACGTTTAGCCCGGACGATCCCGCAAGCTTCATCGTGGTCGCAACCGTGCGGCCCGAAACCATGCTCGGCGATACCGGCGTGGCGGTGCATCCGGACGACGAGCGCTACACGCATCTGGTCGGCCAACACGTGATCCTGCCGCTGGTCGGGCGCAGAATTCCGATTGTCGCGGACGAGCATGCCGATCCCGCAAAAGGTTCGGGCGCGGTGAAGGTCACGCCTGCGCATGACTTCAACGATTTCGAGATCGGCAAGCGGCACGGCCTGCCGCAGATCAGTGTGTTCGACCAGGAGGGCAAGCTCGCGCTCCTCGACAACGAAGATTATCTGCGTGGACTGCCGGAGGGCTCGCTTCAGCTCGCGGAGGAATTCAACAAGATCGATCGCTTCGCGGCGCGCAAGCGGATCGTGGCGCGGCTTGAAGATTTCGGTTTCCTCGAGAAGCTCGAGCCGAACACGCATATGGTGCCGCATGGCGATCGCTCCGGCGTCGTCATCGAGCCGTACCTCACGGATCAATGGTACGTCGATGCCAAGACATTGGCGCAGCCGGCGATTTCGGCGGTGCGCGCGGGTGCGACGAGCTTCGTGCCGAAGAATTGGGAAAAGACCTATTTCGAGTGGATGGAGAACATCCAGCCCTGGTGCATCTCGCGCCAGCTCTGGTGGGGTCATCAGATTCCGGCCTGGTACGGGCCGGACGGCAAGGCCTTCGTCGCCGAGACCGAAGAGGAAGCCGTTGGCCAAGCGCTCGGCTATTACGTTGAGCAGGAGGTGATTACGCCGGAGCAGGGGCGCGAGATGGCGCTCGATCGCACCAAGCGCGAGGGTTTCATCACGCGCGACGAAGACGTGCTCGATACCTGGTTCTCCTCCGCGCTGTGGCCGTTTTCGACGTTGGGCTGGCCCGACGAGACGCCGGAGGTGAAGCGCTATTATCCGACCGACGCGCTGGTGACGGGCTTCGACATCATCTTCTTCTGGGTCGCCCGGATGATGATGATGGGCCTTCACTTCATGAAAAAGGCGCCGTTCTCGACCGTCTACATCCACCGCCTGGTTCGCGACGAGAAGGGCGCCAAGATGTCGAAGTCGAAGGGCAACGTCATCGACCCGCTCGGCGTCATCGACGAGTATGGCGCCGACGCGCTGCGTTTCGCGCTGACGCGCGAGGCCGCGCAAGGCCACGACATCCGCCTTTCGCCGCATCTGGTCGAAACCAACCGCAATTTCGCGACCAAGCTTTGGAACGCCTGCCGCTTTGCCGAGATGAATGAGGCTGCGACGGTTCGAGACTTTGACCCAAGTGCGGTCAAAGGAATTGTGAACCAGTGGATTATCTCGCAATTTGCGGACACGCTCGGCGATGTCGAAAAGGCATTGGCTGATTATCGTTTTAATGATGCTGCCAACCGAATCTATCAGTTCGTCTGGAACTCGTATTGCGATTGGTACCTTGAACTGACGAAGCCCATCTTTGTCGGATTGGATGAAGATGCAAAAAAGGAAACGCGCGCGACCGTTGCGTATATGCGGGATGAGATTCTGAAAATCTTGCATCCATTCATGCCCTTCGTCACCGAAGAATTGTGGCAGATCACCGCGCCGAGGGGGCGCGACACGATATTGGCTCTTACTGAGTGGCCCTGCGAGCAGCCGTACTTTATGGACGCACATGAGGAGATCGGTTGGCTTATTGAACTGGTCACAGCGGTGCGCTCGGTACGTGCCGAGGTGAATGTGCCCGTAGGCTCGCTGATCCAGCTTGAACTTGTGAATCCTTCCGATGTCACTCTGCGAAGAGCGGAGCGCTGGGATGATTCGTTCAATCGGCTCGCCAAGATTTCGGGCGCGGTGACCCGTCAAAAGGCTTCGGACGGCGCTGTGCAGTTGGTGGTCGGTGGTGAGGTTGTGGCTCTCCCATTGAAGGGTGTGATTGATCTCGCCGCTGAGCGCGTCCGGCTCGACAAGGAAATCGCCAAGGCCGACGCCGACATCAAGCGGGTCGACGCGAAATTGTCGAACGAGAAATTCGTCGCCAACGCGCCGGAAGAAATTGTCGAGGAGGAGAAGGAAAAGCGCGAAGCGGCCGTTGCGCGCCGGGCCAAGATCGTCGAAGCGCTGCGGCGGTTGGAGAACGTCGATGCTTGACCATGTCTCGATCACGGTTTCCGACATCGCCACGGCGGAGCGGTTCTATGACGCGATCATGAAGGCGCTCGATGTCGTCAAGGTCGGCCGCCGCGATGACTGGCTCGGTCCCGATGCCAATCGGGTCGAGGCGGTCTGCCACCTGGCGCCTTAACCGCGGTGCGCACAGGACAACCCAGCCAGACGGCGCGCGGAGCGGCGGCCTATCGCGCGATCCACCAGAGGCTGGAGGGCGGAACGATTTTCCGCGATCCCTACGCGTTGCGGATTCTCGACGCGGAGACGCTCTTAACGCTCGATGGAATGGCGGCCGACCCGTCGCTCAAGCCGATGCGCCTGTTCATCGCGGCGCGCAGCGCCTTTTCCGAGGATGCGCTGGCGGCCTGCGTTGCGCGCGGTGCACGACAGGTCGTGGTGCTCGGTGCAGGCCTCGACACGTTTTCGTTGCGCAACCCGCATGCCGGCGAGGGAGTCCGCGTCTTCGAGGTCGACTATCCCGCGACGCAGGCCTGGAAGCGGGAGCAGCTTGCGCAGGCGTCACTCGCCGCGCCTGCCTCGCTTACCTTCGCGCCCGTCGATTTCGAGGAGCAAAGTTTGCGGGAGGGATTGGCGATCGCCGGCTTTGAACGAGATCGTCCGGCATTTTTCCAGTGGCTCGGCGTCGTTCCTTATCTGACGCGGGAGGCGATTTCGGAGACGCTGGATTTCATCGCGGACATTCCGGAGGCGGAGGTCGTGTTCGACTATGCCGAACCGTTTGAGAATTACCCTGCCGGGCGCCGCGCGCGCATCAAGGGCATGGCCGAAAGCGCTGCGGCGCGGGGCGAGCCGTGGCTCAGCCTGTTCGATCCTTCCGAGCTTGCCAAACTGCTTCACGACAAGGGTTTTGGAGTCGTGGAAGACCTCGGCCTTGCCGAAATCGCCGACCGCTTCTATGGCACCTTGAGAGAAGGTATCCCGATTGGCCCGGGCGGCCATGTCGCGCGGGCGCAGCGCTCGCCAGTTCGGTGAGGTGCGAGATGCGAATTTTCCTGGCAGGGGCGAGCGGCGTGGTCGGGCGGCGGCTCGCCGTTCTCTTGCGCGATGCGAAGCATGACGTTACCGGCACGACGCGTGCGCCCGCCAAAATTTCGATGCTGGAGGAGCTGGGTGTCGCGCCAATCGTCGTTGATGTGCTTGATGCCGATGCGTTGGCGCAGGCGGTTGCGGCAGCACGGCCCGAAATCGTCATCCATCAGCTCACCGACCTGCCCAGCGCGCCGGGCACGTCCGGCTATCCGGCGGCACAGCAGGCCAACCGCCGCTTGCGGATCGAGGGCACACGAAACTTGATGCAGGCGGCGAAGACCGCCGGCGTGCCCCGCGCGGTCGCGCAGAGCATTGCGTTCGTCTATGCGCCGGGCGATGGCCTGCGCACTGAAGATGATCCGCTCGACCTCGCGGCGGAAGGCCTGCGTCAACTGACGGTGCAGGGCGTCGTCGCGCTTGAACATGAGGTCTTGAACACACCCGCGATCGACAGCGTCGTCCTGCGCTACGGCCTTCTGTACGGGCCCGGCACCTGGTACGGAAAGCCGCCGAGACCTCCATCGGTGCATGTCGATGCCGCTGCGCACGCCGCGCTGCTGGCGCTGAACAGAGGCGCCGGGGTCTACAATATCGCGGAGGACGACGGCGCCGTGTCGAGCGCGAAAGCCAGGCGCGAACTCTGTTTCGATCCGGCGTTCAGGATTCCATGAACGGCTTGCTCAAAAATTTCGAGCCCTTCAGCCCGTAACGCCAGGGCAGCTCGACCGCCTTGGTGATGCCGATCCGTAGCCCCGAGACGATCTCCACTTTGCCGGTGCGCGCGTGCAACGCGATCGGCGGCCGGTCGAGCGGCAGCTGGCTATGGGCGATGGTGATGCCGAGGGCCTCGCACAATTTGCCCGGACCGGAGCACAGCGACCGCTCGTCGGAGAGGCCGCGCCGCCGACGCATCGCGGGGATGCCGTGGGTCGGCTCAAGCGCACGGATCAGCACGGCGCTGGCCGAGCCTTCTTCCTCGCAGACAAAGTTCACGCACCAATGGATGCCGTAGGAACGATAGACGTAGGAAAATCCGGCGGGCCCGAACATCACGCGGTTGCGGGGCGTCGGGCCGCGGAACGAATGTGCTGCCGGATCGGTGTGATGGTAGGCCTCGACCTCGACAATGATGCCGCCGACGCCATTGACCAAGAGCGTCGCGCCGATCAGGTCGGGCGCAACCTCATGCACGCTGCGGTCAAAGAACGAGCGCTTGAGCGGCTTGCCGAGGGGTGCGGAAATCGGAGCTGACGGCTTCGACTTTTGAACCATTTTTGGGCGGGAATCAGCTGACAACAGGCGGGAATGCTGCCCAAGAGTGGCATGTTCTGCTAGGCTAGGCGAGCCGCCTTGCAGGCCTCCGCGATACGGACTAGCTAAGAATCAGAAAACCTTAGCGGACTTATATGGCCGTCATCATCGATACCGTTTCGGCGACGCCGTTGCGCCCCCGTCACCCAGAAAAGGCGAACCGGCCGGACGCGCTGTCGCCGCCGAAGCCGGACTGGATTCGCGTGCGCGCGCCAAACACCCGCGGCTATGCCGAGACGAAAAACATCGTCAAGGAGAATGGCCTCGTCACGGTGTGCGAGGAGGCGGGCTGCCCGAATATCGGCGAGTGCTGGGACAAGAAGCACGCCACCTTCATGATCATGGGTGACACCTGCACCCGCGCCTGCGCCTTCTGCAACGTCAAGACCGGTCTGCCCGGCGCGCTCGATGCGCTGGAGCCCGAACACGTCGCGGAGGCGACCTTCAAGCTGGGCTTGGCCCATGTCGTCGTCACCTCCGTCGACCGCGACGACCTCGATGACGGCGGCGCCGCGCATTTCGCCAAAACGGTTCGTGCGATCCGCGCGCGCTGTCCGGCCACATCAATCGAAATTTTGACGCCCGACTTTTTGCGCAAGGACGGCGCGCTCGAATTGGTCGTCGCCGCAAAACCCGACGTCTTCAACCACAATCTGGAGACCGTGCCGTCGCGTTATCTCAGCGTGCGCCCGGGCGCGCGCTATTTCCATTCGATCCGGCTGCTGCAGCAGGTGAAGGAGATCGATCCCACCATCTTCACAAAATCCGGCATCATGGTGGGCCTCGGCGAGGAGCGTCACGAGGTGCTGCAGGTGATGGACGATCTGCGCTCGGCGGAGGTAGATTTTTTGACCATCGGGCAATATTTGCAGCCGACGCGCAAGCATCACGCGGTGATGCGCTACCTGCCGCCGGATGAATTCGCCGGCTTTGCGAAGGTCGCCTATACCAAGGGATTTTTGATGGTGTCGGCGAGCCCGCTGACCCGCTCCTCGCATCACGCCGGCGACGATTTTGCTAGGCTCAAGGCGGCGCGGGCGGCTAGCGCCCGCTAAAGACCCATGCCGAGATTTTCCAGCAAGCGCCGGGTTTCGCACAGCGCCAGCCAAATGTTCGACCTCGTCGCCGATGTCGAGCGCTATCCCGAATTCGTGCCGCTGTGCCAGTCGCTGAAAATCCGCCAGCGCAAGCCAAAACCCAACGGCACCGAGATCGTGGTGGCCGACATGACCGTGTCGTTCAAGCTGGTCAAGGAAACCTTCACCAGCGAAGTCGTGCTCGACCGCCCCAATCTGAAGATCGCGGTCAGGTATTTGAGGGGGCCATTCTCCAGTCTTGAAAACCGCTGGACGTTCGAGCCGATCGGCGAGGGCGCCTGCGACGTCACGTTCTACCTCGCCTACGAATTCAAGAGCCGGATGCTCGCGCTCTTGATGGGCTCGGTGTTCGACGCAGCGTTTGCGCGGTTTTCGGCCGCGTTCGAGAAGCGGGCAGATGCGATTTACGGGAAGGGCTAGCGTTTCCCTGACCCATCACCGTCCATCGTCATTGCGAGCCACCCGGTCGGCGCGAAGCGCCGCCGGATGACAGGCTCCGCGAAGCAATCCAGAGCCCTGACGCTGACGTCTGGATTGCTTCGTCGCGGAGCCTGTCATCCGGCGGCGCTTCGCGCGACCCGTTGGCTCCTCGCAATGACGGGGGGCAAATTCTGGATTCAATTTTCAAACAGCCAAAACGACAAAAGTCCGCATTCGCGCGACGCGAAGCGCGCCCGAGCTTCAGTCACCACAGGTACAACCGAAATCATCCGGCTTTCCCCTGCGGCTTCCTTCATGCTCTCCCGGTGACCGGGCTCTTTTGTTGGCCAAATCAGTCGGCCTGGCGCTTCCGCGATTGCAGCGGAAACCGAAATTACGACGTTCGCTTTTGTCCGATCGCCTCGAACTGCACCTTCTGCGCGTCGCTCAGCGTCGCATAGAACTCCTGCAGCGCGGCGCTCACCAGATAGACCGCTTGCTGCATGGCACCGAGCCGCCCGTCCACTGCGTCAAGGCGAATGGGTAGTGTGGTCGCCTCTTGCGGCTGGCATTCATTGTTCAGGATGTCGACCGCCCTGGCATTGGCGTCCTGCAGCGCTTTAAGCGCGGTGCGTTGCGTGTCGTTCGGGTGCAACCTGGCCTCGATCTCGTCCGCCGGCCATTGCAACGCGGCTGGTTGCGCTGCGCCGCAAGCTGGCGCAGGCGCTTCCGCGGTCCCGTTTGCGGATATCTTGCGCCGATCTTCGGCGAGTGCATTGAGCCGGGCTTCCTGCTCGTCATCGAGCAGATCATAGAATTTCCCCAGCGGCTGCTGCACGGCTTGCTCTGCCTTGATCATCGCCCCGATGCGCTGCTGCATGACGGCCAATCGATCCGGCGCTGTGAACGCCGTTTGCGTCGGGCACGACGCCCGGATCATCTGGGCGGCCGAGGTCAAGGCATTGGCAAGATCGTCCAAAGCGGCGCGCTGCGCCTCATTGCTCGGCGGTATCGCCTGCTGAAGCTGCTCGATGAGGCCGGCAATTTCGCTTCTGTCGTCGCCGCAGAGCTCCTGTAGCGGAGGGATCCTGCGATGTCTCCGGCCGAACCGGCCCGGTCCGGTATAGGCGGTGAGATCATCATGGCCGTAAGGCGCAAAGATCGCGGCATAAATGTCGGGATAACCGTAGTCCCAGAAGCCGATGCTGCCGTCACCCCAGATGGTGTAGTCGTAGATGTCGTAAATGGCGAACGGCCAAAACAGCGGTCCGACCCATCCATATCCGCCGTCGCCGTGTCGCCACCACCCGTTCTCGGTGCGGCCGCCATGCCAGCCGGCCAGCGCTGCAACTGCTACGATCTGCCTGCGCACCGCCGGGTCGGCAAGCCCGGAATCCATGGCGCGGCGGATGTCTTGCGATCTGAGGGCAGCCGTTCGGATGTGGCCGTGACGCGCAAAGGCACGCGCGTGATGGTGCCGCGCCAGCGACAATACGCGGCCTACCGCGAATCTCGCGACCCCAAGGGGAGAGATGCCTCTGGCCGGGGCTGCGCTCGACAGCAGGGTTGCTAGAACGGCAACGGCAATTCCAATGCGCCACTTCGACATGGCACCCTCCCGCGGAAAGCCTTTTGGCGTCAGGTTATAGATGACGCGGAGGGGAACCAAAAGTTCCATCGGATTCAGCGGGGCGCGCGCAACAATCGTCAAGCCCTTGGCGGCCGTCTCCGCTTCACCGCATGGCGCCGCGGCGAGCGCGCCACGCGCGGATGGAGCCGGCCCAGCGCGGCGCGGCGCGGCTTTGTCGACGCCTGCGGTCCGCGCGCTAATTCCATCAGCATGCGCAGCGCTTCCACCACCGAGCGCAGGCGCACGGCGCTGCGGCCGATCGCGCCGAACCGATGTTCGCGGTTGAGGATCCGGCCGTCGCGGGCGGCAACCGCGAGATGCACGAGGCCAACCGGCTTGCCCGGGGTGGCGCCGCCGGGACCGGCGATGCCGGTGATGGAGACCGCAAGATCGACGCCGGCCCGCTCCAGTGCGCCGACCGCCATCTGGGTTGCGGTCTCCTTGGAGACCGCGCCAAAGGTTGAGAGCGTCGATGCGTTGACGCCCAGCATCGCGCGCTTGGCCTCGTTGGAATAAGTGACAAAACCGCGGTCGATGACGTCGGAGGAGCCCGGGATATCGGTGAGCGCGCCGGCGACCAGGCCGCCGGTGCAGGATTCGGCGGTCGCAATGGTCAGTTTCCGGCTGCGGCAGAGATCGAGCAGCGA
>Ga0210399_10001628_pt1 | contig 17542 bp, 14 predicted proteins | sample IncBWC14MmetaG_FD_150865 | JGI IMG/M metagenome (GOLD analysis project Ga0210399, IMG submission 150865) | Forest soil microbial communities from Barre Woods Harvard Forest LTER site, Petersham, Massachusetts, United States - Inc-BW-C-14-M | ecosystem: Environmental > Terrestrial > Soil >...
CATCCCGGAACGAGTGATCGGCATCATCCCGGAATCGTGATCGCCATCAACCCGGAATCGGTGATCGGCATGCCCCGGAACACTGATCGGCATCGTCCAGAATCCCCACCAAGGACCGATTACTGATGGTAAGAGGATCTATCAACACCTATGACCAGGAGGAATTCATTTCTTCTCGATAGCCTCGGTAGCGGCAAACTTCCGGTCTACGTGTGGTTCTGAGCGCGGAGCATCTGAATGCAGCACGCAACGCTCCCCGGCAGCGACACCACATGTAGGGCAAGGGACAGAGGATAACTGTTCGGGCGTGGGTTCTTTCCTCTTCATTTCAGACAGAATAGGCCAAAACCCTTCCGCGAAACCGCTCCGTATTGAACATTGTCCGTATTTGCCGCTACTCGCTCGGGAGGACGATTCTGTGCTGTATTGAACTGCGCGACGCAATGACTCTGTGAGAGCATGCTTTCCACGTGCTTCTTGTCTCCCGGAATCTTTTCGGCGCGCTCTTGTAGCTGCCGCCACGGAAGATTCGCCAGTATCAGATGCACTCCTTTCCATCCCTGAAAAGCGCGACGCCTATTTGAGTCCGTAGCGCTTTTCCACCTACCAAACGCAACACACTACGCTCAAACCAGGCGAGCTACTGCGACGGCATAGGCCGGAGACTAGGCCCCCTCGCACCACCCGAAAAAGCTACGGGCCACGAGTCCCAAATAGAACCATGGCGAGCAACTGACCAAGGAACTGCTTTGCTGGTTTCAGAACGAACAGGCCTCGTCGCGGAGAAGCGATGAAAACCGCTGGGAGAGGAACCCAAAACCGCTGCGTAACCGTGCGTAGCAAACCGAGCAAATCGAGCGGAGGGCTAGAACAAATCCTGCTCAATCATGTGGGCTGGAAGGCAAGAAAACGTCCGGCGCGGGGAGATATTTTTTCTTGACATTCCCCTTTAAAGTTGCCAGATGGAGTTGGTCCGCCGCGGCCTGTGCCGATTACTGGTGGTAATCTGCGAGTAGTAGACAAACTGTCCACAATGGCACATAAACTCGCATAGACAGTGTGCTATTCATTTGCCCGTGAAAACGGCACTCCGCCAAGGTCAAGAGCAGGGACTTTGAGAACGCCATGACTCGTCGACGCCAGAGGTCTTTTCAACCAGCGGTATTTCTAACAAAAATGGGCGCGAAAAGCGTTATCGCTTTATTTCGTGAGGGGCAGGCCATCTGTTCACAGGGCGACGCTGGCAAGGATGTGTTCTATATCGAGAGAGGGCAAGTGAAAGTCACAGTTAAGTCGAAGCGGGGTAAGGAGACGGTCCTTGCGATTCTCCATCGTGGAAACTACCTGGGTGCGGGATGCATGACGGATCAAGCTTTCCTCACGGCGACCGCTACCGCAATTACACGATGTGCGATCCTGGTCATCGAGAAGCAGGAGATGGTGCGCGCTCTCCACAATGGCCATGAGTTCTCAGACCATTTCATCGGCTGCTTGCTTGGACGGAACATCCGGATCGAAGAGGACCTAATCGACCAACACTTATGCACCTGTGAGGAACGGTTGGCTCGCGCACTATTGCTAATCGCCCGCTACGACAAGATACGCAAGCCAACCGCGGTCATCCCGAAGATCAGCCAAGAGACACTCGGGGGATTGATTGGCTCAACCCGCAGCCGCGTCTGTCACTTTATGAATAAGTTCAAGAAGCTCGGTTACATCGAGTATGGGGAGAGATTGCGAGTTCACAATTCTTCGCTCAGCGGCGTTTTGAAAGACTCGATATTTTCCGATCTGCGTGCTTCTCGACCGAACTGAACACCTGGTCGCAACTTGGTCGCAAAACAGGCACGATGCGTCCTTGGTCAGCAGCTAATTCCCAAAGGCGCTGGAAGACTGCTGTTCCTTTGGCTGCCAATACTGCCAACAATCTCTCAGAGTCAGTCTCTAACGAAGCGTCAGCATAGGGCTTGCCCCACGCGGGCGAGGCTAGTTTGTTGTTCACTGTGCTGCCTTCTTCCGATACCAGATGGCATGAGCCTTCGCCGAACGGGTGGCCGCCGTAGCCCTGTCGTTAGGCAAGGCTTCAGATCACGTGTCCAATCTTGGACATATCAAGCCCCATTTCTTGGGGTATAGGACACGCGCAGCCCGCTTTTTAAGCATGTTTCGGCCTCTAGACACTGTTCTGTTTTATACATGGTTAGGCGTATACTGTGGCCATGCCACGCAAGCTGGTATGGATTGAGAGCCAGAATTTTCCGGGCTTCGATTGCTCCGCGTGTAACTGGATGTTTAGTCTTTCTGGTGCGCTCGTTGGCGGATCACTGGATGAAATGAAACAGAAGTACGAAGCCCACGGTTGCGAGCAACGTTGTTGCGGAACGGAGAGACTTTCAAATCATGCAGCCGAACGAACGGACGACCACTGCGGGGAACCGAGTAGACAACAAGATCCTGTTATCAATTCCCGACAAGGAGTACGCCCTGCTTCGTCCTCATCTAGAATTCCTCACCATGCCTCACCATCTTTGTCTCTACGAACCGGGCCAACCGCTAGAGTTTCTGCATTTCCCGAATACAGGTATGGTGTCTCTTGTAATTGCGACCGAAGATGGGAAGACTGTTGAAGTGGGGGAGGTGGGCAAGGAAGGGTTTGCAGGAACACAGGCGACGGTTGGCGTAAACAAGAACCAAGTGCGGGAGATCGTACAAATCGCCGGAGACGGGTTCAGAGTGAGAATTGGCGCATTGAAAAGCGTCTTGCAATCATCTCCAGAACTTCAACTGATTCTGGCCCGCTATGAAGTAGTTCAGCGGATGCAATTCGCACAAACAGCCGCGTGTAATCGGCTCCACAATATTGAGCAGCGCCTCGCACGCTGGCTACTCATCACTCAGGACAGAGTGGATTCCGCGACGCTCGCTATCACCCATGACTTCCTTGCGACGATGCTAGGGACGGATCGACCCACCGTAAGCTTGGCGGCTGGTATCTTGCTGAAAAAGCAGATTATCGCGTACACGCGTGGTGCACTGAAGATTTTGAGCCGCACGAAACTCGAAGAGTGCGCCTGCGAGTGTTATGAGGTTATTCGACAGTATAATCACGAGATTGGACTGAAATAGTCTACCGATCGTGTTCGATACCCTACAGACAGTAATCGCCCTTCGCAGTTAGATTGCGCTTGAGGGCTCAGCGAGCCGCGATGGTCAAAGAGCTAAAAAATGTAAAGGCACCCGTATTCGATGCCCAAGCTTTTCTCGATTCCGCCGGTGTGGCCAGAAGAGTTGTGGAATATCGTAGTTCACGGAAGGTCTACTCTCAAGGTGATCCCGCTACGACTGTGATGTACGTTCAAAAAGGTGGTGTAAAGCTCTCCGTTGTTAATGAGGTCGGCAAAGAAGCAGTCCTGGCGATTCTGGGACCAGGTGACTTTTTTGGTGAGGGGGGCATGGCAGGTCAGTCTGTTCGAATGGGGACAGCGACCGCGATCACACCCACGACTTTACTCGTCATTGAAAAAAACGAGATGATTCGCGTGCTCCACGCTGAACATGCTTTCTCCGACCGCTTCCTGTCTTATATGCTTTCACGGAACATCCGAATCGAGGAGGATTTGATCGACCAGCTTTTCAATTCGAGCGAGAAACGGCTGGCTCGGACTCTTTTGCTGCTCGCTCGCTACGGCAAGGAACCCCAGCCGCAGAAGGTGCTTCCCAAAATGTCGCAGGAGATGCTGGCGGAGATGATCGGTACAACACGCTCACGGGTCAATTTTTTCATGAACAAGTTCAGGAAGCTGGGTTTCATCAAGTACAACGGCGGGATTGAGATCAGTACTTCTCTCTTGACCGTCGTGCTGCACGACTGACTCAAAGCCCGTAGGGCGGTGGTGGCACATGTCACAGCAATCAGTTCTCCATACAAGGAGGTTCACCTCCCGCGTCGAGACGCACGAGTGCGTATGGGTCGATTGGCGCTGTGCTGGACGTGAAGACATTTCACGAGTTCGGAATTTGAGCCTGGGTGGTCTGTATGTCGAGACACACAAGTCAAAGGGTGTGGGTTCGACGACCATGCTTGAATTTCTTGTCCAGGAGGGACAGATCACGGCCGAAGCGGTTGTGCGGCGTGCAGAGCCTGGTCGTGGACTGGCAATGAAGTTCACGGCAGTGAGTGAGGAAGATCGCCTGCGTCTAGAAGCATTGATAAACAGGCTCCGCTATTCGTCCTAATTTCGAGGCACGGAGAACTGCATCCGTACCAAGACTCTCAACTTGACCTCGACTCCTCGACTCAGTCCTGCCGATGGTCTACAGGTGGCGTAATCCCAAGGCGCTTCATCTTGTAAAACAGGATGGTGCGCTTCAGGCCAAGTCTGGCAGCTGCTCCTCGCGGACCACCGAGCTTCCAGTTGGCGCGCTGGCAGGCAGCGAGAATTTCTCTTCGCACCTTTTCTTCAAGCGTCGGATTTGCAATCTCTTGCTCTGCCTCCAACGGCTTGCAGCTCTCGAGTGGCGCTGGTTCGAAGACGCCGTCATTGGAAAGAATGACGCCGCGCGCACGTGATCTGGCCGCCGCTATCATCAGTACGGACAACAGCCTGCTCCGTAACCTGCGCGCCGAAGACCTGGAACTGCTGCTCTCCTAGCCGGCCAGGCGCACTGCGGCAACCCACTTCAGCTTGGCCATCTTGTGGACGAACTCCGGCACTTCTCCGTTGTCCGTGCGAAAATAGGCACGGCTTGCGCTGTGGAAAGATCAAAAAGGGCGCGAAGACTACCAGGAATTTTGATGTGTGCGAGTCAATCTTTGAGTTGGCGTCCGCCGCTTTGAGAGTGTCAACATACCGGCATGTTCGTCGCGCGTGGCTCCACGGCATCGGCGTCCTGCTTCCGTTTTTCCTTAGTTGTTACGATGTTCGAGCCTCCCGGCAATGAGTTTCTCAGTGCTGTCCTTTCACGTCGCGACATCCTTTCGAACCCTCCGCTGGCTCCTCGGAGGGACGCGTGAACCAAGGCTCCGAATGTATTTCCACCACAGTGGACCGCAAAGATCTCCCCCAAATCCCGGTCGGCACGAACGCCGTCGAAGGCTACAAAGCCTCGATGGACGGCGACGGCCTGCGGATCCTTAACCACTTGCCGCAAATCCTCGAAAGAGGCGCTGAAGCGCTCACCTCCGCAGAAAAGGAATTGCTGAAATGGGTTGGTGTGTTCTTCCGCAAACCTACGCCCGGCAAATTCATGATGCGCATTCGCATGCCCAACGGCTTCGTCAAGAGCGACCAGCTGCGCACCATCGCCCAGCTCTCGCGACGTCTTGGCAACAGCGTTTTGGATATCACGACCCGGCAACAGATTGAGTTGCGTGGTTTCACTCTCGACACCGTGCCGGAAATCTGGGAAAAGCTCCGGGGCGTGGATCTGCGGACGCTCCAGACGGGCATCGACAACGTTCGCAATATCAACGGCTGCGCCTTGGCGGGCTTGACGCCCCATGAATTGTTTGACGCCTCTCCCGTCGTCCACGAACTCGATCGCTTGATCGTCGGCAGCAGGGGTAACCCGGAATTCACGAACCTGCCTCGCAAATTCAATATCGTGGTGACGGGTTGCACAGAGAACTGCACGCATAGTGAGTCGCAAGACATCGCGCTCGTTCCCGCAAAGAAGGCTGGCCGGATCGGCTTCAACGTACTAGTGGGCGGCAAGATGGGGTCCGGAGGATTCACGGTCGCGTCGCCGCTGAATGTCTTTGTCGAAATATTTCAGGCGGCTGCCGTCGTGGTGGAATTGATCAAGATTTACCGTGACTACGGACCGCGCGAAGCACGCGCAAAGTGCCGGTTCGCTTTTCTGATTGAGGAGTGGGGCATTCGGCGCTTACGCGCCGAACTAGTCGCGCGTTTCGGTCATGAACTCGCGTTCCAAGGCAGGGATATGCGCGGTACCGCGCACGCGGACCATCTGGGTGTGAGTCCGCAAAGGCAGGCGGGATTTGTAGCCTTGGGTCTTTGCATTCCAACCGGTAGGGTCAACCCGGATCAGCTCGACGAACTGGCGCGCCTAGCTGATGCCTATGGCAACAGCGAGATTCGCCTTACCACCGGACAAAACGCAATCATTCCGAATGTTCCCACAGAGCGTACGTCCAAAGTCCTGGGAGAACCACTGCTGAAGGAACTCTCACCCCGTCCTTCGCCTTTTGTACGCGGATTGGTCGCGTGCGTCGGCACCGATTATTGCAATCTCGCTCTGATTGAAACGAAGAGCCGCGCGATCGAACTCTCTGAGGCGCTCCACAACAAAATGGGCTCCGGGTTGAATCCCCTGACGATTCATTGGTCCGGCTGCCCGGCGGGGTGCGGCAACCATCAGGCGGCCGATGTCGGGCTTCGCGGATTCAAGACGCGAATTGATGGAAAGATTGTGGATGCCGTCGCGATATATACCGGGGGCCGTACAGGCCCGCATGCGATTGCTGGCGAGGAGATTTTGGAAACTGTGCCCTGCGACGAATCGCTGCCGGACGTCGTCGCCAGTGTCATCCAGTCGTATCGCTTCGGGGTCGAAGCAAGAGAGCACACGGTCTTGGCCGATCCGCTATTCGCGGCGGCAGCAACGGCGGGATTGGCGTCTTGGCGTTTCCCCCGCACGTTGTCGCTTGCTGCAGGGCGTGCATGAAAGAGCGGCTTTTTGAAAGCCCGGCCCCTAGGACACGTAGAATTCAATGTCTGTTTTTGATGGCCTTGGGAAGGCCACGGATTGTATGCAGGAGAAGACGATGCCGGATTACGTGAGCCCGAAGGAACTAATGCAAGAAGCGGTGCAATTGGCGAAGCGAAAGTCTGATCTGCCGGTTCGCGACATGTTGATCAGAGGGATTCTGGCAGGCGCTTTTCTTGGCTATGCCACGGCGCTCGTATTTGTTGTTTTGTCGCAAGGCATTGCCCCGATCGTCGGCGCAATTCTTTTCCCGGTTGGCTTCGTCATCCTGGTGCTATTGGGGCTGGAGCTGGTCACGGGAAATTTTGCTTTGTTGCCGGCGGGTGTTATGGCTGGAACGGTCCGGTTCTCAAAGCTGCTACGCAATTGGGCCTGGGTGTATCTAGGCAACCTGATCGGCAGCGTGTTCTTCGCGGCGCTGTTTTACCTGGCGATTACCAACTGGCGAACGGGAAATGGCGGCGCCATGGCGGATCTTTTAAAGCAGGCCGCGCAGAAAAAGACATTGGCGTACGCGGCGCTCGGCTACAGCGGTTGGGGTACTGCTCTGGTGAAAGCCGTGCTTTGCAACTGGATGGTGACAATCGGGGCAGTGTTGGCCATGGTCTCAAAATCGACCATCGGAAAAATCACTGCCATGTGGCTTCCGATCATGACGTTCTTCGCGCTCGGATTCGAACACTCCGTGGTCAACATGTTCCTGATCCCCTCGAGCATGATGTTTGGCGCGCCTATTTCAATAGGCCAGTGGCTTTTCTGGAACCTACTTCCTGTAACCATCGGGAATATTGTTGGTGGAACACTGCTGACCGGCATGGCGCTTTATGTGACGTATCCTACTGAAACCGTACCGGTCATCAATCAAGTTCAAGAAATACCGACTCGGCAGGACGAACCGGAACCTGCCTTCGCGACCGCCGTCAAATCGCGCGCGTGAACCGGGCTAGTGATTGCCCAACCATGTCGGTCAGCTCAACGACTGCGCGATACGCCGGCAAGAATGGCTTCCGTCTCTTGACTCACGCTAGAAATGTTATCGAGCACCGCGCGAATGATGCGCATGCGGTAGTAGACGTAGACGAAATACATCGCCGGCACGACGAGCAGCGTTACACCAAAATTGCGGCCTTGGCCCGCGGCGCCAGCCAGGCCCGCCACGGCCGCGCCCACCAGAAAGTAGGGGAACGTCCATTCATAACATTGCGGCCAAATATGCTTCAAGCGCCGCCCTTCGGCCAGGGCAATGACCAGCGAAACCATGCCCGTATTTAAGACCACGTACACGCATGCTCCTACCGTCATCATTGCTGCCGCGGAACTCGGCCCCAGAATTCCTGGCACAACGTGCGAAGCCCAGAATGCTGCGCCCGTGCATACCGTCAGACAAGCGCCATTGAAAAAAACCTGCACCGCTTTCGGCCGCTGCAGCGGTCTCCAAAGCGACTGCACCAGCGCGCCGCCCAAACCGATCAGCACGGTTTCACCAAAACTGAAGAGTGCGATACCCATCAAAATGAAAACGAAGTGTGTAGAAATCGAGGTCTTTAGGCCCGGCAGCCGGATCTTCATTGTCGAAGCCACCATCGCCAGCCCAAAAAACAGGAGGAACCAGCCAAAGTTTTCAGGCTTCCACTGAAAAGCTGCCGCTCCCAATACCACGGTAGCAAGGGCGCCGAGAGCGGCGATGTAGGCTTTGGCTAGGCTTGGCATTCTCGTTTCCCCCTCTCGTTACTTGCGCATGTTCCGCCCACTATTGGTCTCCGAGAGATCCATCGGCATTACCCCAGACCACCGCATTGCCCCAAACCACGGCGTTGCCCCAGACGACCGAATTACCCCAGACCACCGCATTTCCCCAGACCACCGCATTTCCCCAAACAACCGAATTACCCCAGACCACCGCATTGCCCCAAACCACGGAGTTGTTCCAGATGGTCGAAGGATCGCCCACAAGGGAAATCGTTTTCGTCGACGAGTTATACAAAACTGTGGGTGACTTTGCCGCTCCAACAGTGGAGGGAGCGAGATCCGTGCCGGCTAGGGCCGCGGAAGCGTCAACCGCTCCCGCTCCCACCGCAAACTGATCCTGCTCGATCTGGTAAATCACGCCGGTGCCCTTGTCCGTTGCGGCCGCGTAAGAAGAGAAGCCCTTCCAGGCGGTCTTCATCAATCGGGCCTTCACCTGATCGGGTGTAAGTGAGGGCGTCTGCTGCAGCAAGAGAGCCGCGACGCCGCTGACGACTGGCGTCGCCATGCTGGTCCCGCTGAGGCGCATGTACCGGGCCGAGCCGTATTGCGAACCACAGCTGCTTCGCGAAGAGTTGCAAGGATAGACTGCGAGTGCGGGATATGAAGTTACCAATGCGTTGCCCGACGAAGACATGCGTGAAACCACGCCATTGCCCGGAGCGACGAGGTCCGGCTTCACGATGTGATCAAATGACGTCGGACCCTTCGAGCTATAACTGGTCATCGTCTGCGACGTTTGGTTGCCGGTCCCATGCGTGTTCGTCGCACCTACCGTAATCACGTAGGGATCGTTGCCCGGCGCGCCGATTGTTGCATAACCGCTTGTGCCGGCCCCGTTGTATTGACCCATGTTGCCGGCTGCCACTACCACCACGATCCCCGATTGCCATGCGGATTCCACCGCCTGGCAGAGCGGATCAAGCTTGTAGCTTTCATACACTCCGCGGGACAGGGACAGATTGATGACCCGAATGTTGTATGTGCTCTGGAGGGCCACCGCCTGCTGAATGGCAGTGATCACCGCACTGTCCGTGCTCGCTCCAGTGGAATCGAGCGCACGCAGATTGATGATGTTTGCTTCCGATGCAATTCCACGATAGACGCCAGGGTAGTTTGAAGTCTCGGAAGTGTAACCGTTCCCCGCAAGGATTCCGGCGATATGCGTTCCGTGGCCAAAGGCGTCACCCGTGGAAGTGTCGCCGGGCACAAAACTTTGGTTGTAAACCACGCGCGAAGATGAATTATCGTTGGTATTTAGGTCGTAAACTCCCCTGCTGATTCCGCTGTCAATGACAGCGATTCCCACACCTGTCCCGTTCCAGCCGTTGGCGTAGGCAAGATCTGCGTTTACCGCGGTAACCACATGATCCAACGCCCCTCTTACAGGGCGATCCGGAGAAATATAGGCGACGCTGGAGTGCGCCGCGAGGGTCGTGAGGTTGCCGCCCTTGACCGTTACTAACTCTGCCTTCACCAGGGACAAATCGGTCTTTGCCGTGGCTCCGTCCGCTGCCAAATCAGACATCCCGGCTGCGGTCTTGAATTGTACGATCACATCCACGGGAGCTTCGGGATCGACTCCCTTGAGGTCCGGGGCAATCTTTGCAACTGCCGTGCGCAGGTCGTCATTAGCGCCTGGATTGGCGGAACCGCCACCGTTGTTATCGCTCAGCGTACTTTGGCGGCTAAGATTGGCCTGATTCGAATGGACCGCGCTCGCTGTCAAGGGAGCAGCCGCAGCGGAAACAGCCGGCGCGGCAGTGACACTCGCGGGTGGCTTGCCTTGGGTGGGCCGTGCCTGGCGAGTCTTTGCGCCTAAGAATGATCCTTCCTGGGCAGGCGCGGTTGCATCGGTGGCCGGCGGCAAGCTTTGTTCCGCGAGTTGAGGGGAGGGGCGATCAAGGTCGCCTGACGGCGTCCTGGGGTTCAATCCCATGAGCCCCGCCATAAGGATTACGGCAGAGAGGGCAATCAGCGCACCCCATGTCGTTGTTTTGAGTACGCTACTAGCCGTTCGACTGGTTTCTTGCTTGCCGGGCATGAGCTTGACTCCTGCACTAAGTTCCGGGCCGAGAATCTCCAACTTAGGACCCGGGGAAACTTGCCGTTTTCAGTACAGGGAGTATCGCGGACAGGTCCATTTCTGGTCGATGGTACGGACGGCACCAGGTTTTAGTACTAAAGTACAGGTCGTTTGGGGCCCTCGGCCTCCTCCAAAAGAGACCTCACACTGGGCGGGTACGCTCCGAGAGGTGACCGGTGGATTTCCGCTTCAAAGACAGTATCCCTTTCAATACAAGCGGCTAGCGGTACTATTCCCAACCCATCTCCTGTCTCCCAGTATTTGATAGAAGGACTAGACTTCACGGTTCGCACCGAGTCGGAGTAGTGGTGGTTCCATACCCGTTCACTCGGACCTGCTCACGGCCTGCCCAGGGACCAGTTCTTGGGAACGGTTCGGGCGCGCTTCTGCAGGTAAATGGCATTCGCATCCGAACAAGAAAGAGCGAGAGCGCGAGTGGAAGCAACGAAAACCAAGAACTACTGGGGCGATACCTGGGTTGACTTGCGAGCCCTCGGCCTCCCTGCCGCCACGTTCATTCTCACCCAGCTCGTAGGTGGATTACCGTTACTGCCCTACATTTTTCTCCGCTGGCATTCCGATGATTTGTTTCGATATGCATGTTTCCTGACTGTCGCTCTGGTCGCTTCGGTCTTGAAGGTGCGCCTGCCGGGCATCAAAGCTACCATGTCGGCGAATTTCCTCTTCATCCTCGTCGGCATCCTTGACCTCTCCTATTCTGAAACAATGCTGATGGGCTGCCTCGGGGGACTTGTCCAGACTCTCTGGCACGCCCACCCGCGTCCCCGCCCGATTCAATGGCTCTTTAACCTGGCGAACCTGGCCCTCTCCATTAGCGCCGCGGAACTGGTCTTTCATAGCAAAGTCGCCGCTGGTGTCGGATTCCGCTGGCCTCTGTTGATGGCTGCGGCCGCGACCACCTACTTCGCATTCAACACCATTTCCGTCGCGGGCATCATCGCCATGACCGAGGAACGTAACCCCGTCCACGTCTGGAAGGAATGTTATTTGTGGGCCTTCCCTTATTACTTGCTCGGTGCGCTGATTGCCTGCGGCGTGAGCGCCATTAATCGGCTGGCTGGCTGGCAATTCGGTCTTCTGGTCTTTCCCATCTTCTACTGGATATACCGCTCCTACCAAACCTATTTGAGCCGTCTCGAAGCGCAAAAGAAGCACGCTGAGGAGATCGCTGCCCTTCATTTGCGCACCATCGAAGCTCTTTCCCTGGCGATCGAAGCCAAGGATCACACTACTCATGATCACCTGCGCCGGGTCCAGGTTTATGCGGTCGAGATTGCCAAGGACCTTGGGCTGGACGAGGCCCAATTAAATGCCATCCGCGCCGCTTCTATGCTCCACGATATCGGCAAGCTCGCCGTCCCCGAAAACATTCTTTCCAAGCCGGGACGTCTCACTCCTGAAGAGTTCGAGAAGATGAAAATCCATCCGGTTGTCGGATCGGACATTCTGGCTCGCGTTGAATTTCCTTACCCCGTTGTACCCATCGTGCGCTCCCATCATGAAAAATGGGATGGCACGGGATACCCCGACGGCTTGAAGCGGGAAGCGATCCCCATTGGCGCAAGAATCCTTTCAGCCGTGGACAACTTTGACGCCCTGGCTTCGGAACGGCCTTATCGGCGGGCGCTGACTACTGAAGAAGCCATGAAGACTCTCAGCGCCCAGAAGGGGACCAGCTTCGATCCACGCGTTGTGGATGTTATGGAGCGCCGCTATGTTGAGCTTGAAGCCAAGGTCAACTCCATGGAAACCGAACGAAGGCGATTGGACATCGCTCCCAAAATGGAACGCTCGGTTGCACCTTCCTCCGGTTTCGCGGAGATGCCCAATGAAGCCGAAGTCCGCGCGACTTCCTTTCTCACTTCCATCATTTCGGCGCGCCAGGAGGCTCAGCTGCTCTTTGAGCTTGCTCAAACGCTTGGCAATTCCCTGAGCTTAAAGGAGACGCTCTCGGTTGTCGCCGTCCGTTTGAAGGAGATGATTCCGCACGACACCATCGTTTTCTTCGTTTCTCAGGACGGCGTGCTGATTCCGGAATATGTTCATGGCGCGGACTACGACCTGTTTACCTCCTTGCGCATTCCCTTGGGTCAAGGCCTTTCCGGGTGGGTAGCACGCAACGAGAAACCCATTACCAACGGCAATCCGGCCGCGGAAACCTTTCACCTTGGCCCTTCCTCACCTGTCACCGCACTGCAGTCCGCCCTCAGCATTCCGCTCCGCGGCCGCGACGGTGTCGCCGGCGTGCTTACCCTTTACCATCGCGAGAAAAACTGCTTCACCAAGGATCATTTGCGATTACTGTTGGCTGCCAGCTCCAAGCTCGGGCTTTCCGTCGAAAATGCCCTCCAGTACGAGCAGGCTCAAAACACCGCTAGTACCGATTACCTTACCGGTTTGCCCAACGCTCGATCGATTTGTGACCACCTTGAAAAAGAGCTTTCTCGCATCCGGCGCTCAAAAAGACCTTTGGCCGTGCTCTTGTGCGACCTCAATAGCTTTAAGAAGGTTAACGACAAGTTTGGCCACTTGACTGGAAACAAGCTGCTTCAGGAAGTGGCCACCAAGTTCAAGGCCTCATGCCGTGAATATGACCAGGTCGGCCGCCTCGGCGGAGATGAATTCGTTTTTGTTCTTCCGGATATGACCAAGGACATTGTCTCTGAGATCGAAAAACGGTTGGCACGGGCTGTCCGCGAAGCCAGCCGCAGCGTATGCGGTGACGGCATTGTGTCCGTCAGCGTCGGAAGCGCTTTTTATCCCACCGACGGCCTTTCAGTAGAGGACCTTCTTTCCGAAGCGGACCGCTGCATGTACGAGAACAAAGAAAAACACTATGCAAAGGCCGAGGCGGTCCCCTAGACGGGTGGCGAAGCTGGCAAACCCTTTTCTGCGCGGACGAGAATGAGCGAGACCAAAACATCCACGAAGTTGCTTCGTCTCGGGCTTCGCCGCCTGCTGGTCCTTCTTTGCCTGGCGCTCGTCGGCGCTCTCCTTAGCGCTACCTTGGTGCGTTTCGCCCCTGGAAATAGTGCTTCAGAACGTGAGCTCGACCCCCGATGGCGCGCGGATAGCGTCGAAGCCTTGCGCCAGCAACAAGCACTCCATCAAGGGCTGCCCTCTTTCTACTTCCACTATCTCGCGGCGCTTGCTCATGGCGATCTCGGCCAATCCGAGTCGCTGAGGCGGCCCGTTGGCGAATTGCTCCGGCAAAGATTGCCCGTAACCGGCAACTCGGTCGTTGGGGGCCTCGGCGTGGCATGGCTGGCGGCGGCCCTTCTGGCTTCGCTGGGAATTGCCTGCCGCGGCTGGTTTTTTGAAGCTTCCACCACGGCTTTCAACAGTTTGCTGCTCTCGCTGCCTTCCGCGGTGGTCGCCATGCTTGCCGTTCATCTGCGAACCCCGGTCTTTTGCGCCATCGCCGTGGTGGTCTTTCCCCGCCTCTATGGTTACATCAGAAATCTCCTGGTTCGATCTTACGATCAGCCCCACGTCCTCGCCGCTCGCGCGAGAGGGCTAGGGAGCAGCGCGATTTTTCTGCGCCATGTTCTCCCCCTGGCAGCTCCTCCGCTCCTTGCTCTTCTCGGCGTATCGTTCGCCATCTCGTTCGGCGCCGCCATTCCCATCGAAGCGCTCTGTGATTCACCTGGTTTAGGCCAGCTCGCCTGGCAAGCCGCCCTCAGCCGCGATCTTCCCCTCATCGTCAATGTAACTCTGATTGTCGCCCTCGTGATGCTGGCAGCCAATTCGCTCGGCGATCTTGCCGGACGCACTTTCTCGGGGCAGCCGCAATGAAGCCTCTTCAGAAAGTAGCCGCTTCTATCCTCTTCGCGATTTTCGTTTCGATGGCGCTCGCCACTTTTCTGTTGCCGGTTCCCTATGCCCGGCAGTTCCGGGATACCCCCAACGCTTCTCCTTCGACCGCGCATCCGTTGGGCACAGATGGGCTGGGCCGCGATTCCTTGTCTCGATTGCTTTACGGCACGCGCGTTTCCCTGCTCCTCGCGCCGGCTGCCGCTTTTCTTTCAACTCTGATCGCTGCTTTCTTGGGAAGTGTCGCCGGTCTATTGGGCGGTTGGTTCGAACGCATTGTCCTCGCGGCAAGCGATCTCTCTCTCGCCTTGCCCTGGCTCTTTCTTCTGCTAGTTGTTCGCGCCATGTTGCCTCTGGATGTTCCGCCGCTCGTCTCCGTGGTGATCGCTTTCTTGATGATGGGCCTTCTGGGGTGGCAGACTTCGGTCCGCGTCATCTGCGCCGCCGCTCGCGGCGTCCGGGATTCCGATTTCTTGCTGCTGGCCCGCTCCACCGGGTGCAAGCCGGCTCGTCTCGTATGGCGTCATGTAGCGCCAAATCTCCGCCCTCTGTTTTACGCGCAATTCTTCATTTCAATCCCGCTCTTCATTTTGACTGAGGCGAACCTCAGCATTTTGGGCCTTGGGGTGATGGAGCCGATGCCGTCTTGGGGAAACCTCATGCGAGGTTTCGAGGATCTCTCCACGCTCTCAGCAAATCCCTGGAGGCTAGTGCCTCTCATCCTCCTGGTAATTGTGGTCATGTGCTTTCAATTGGTTCTTCCGACGCAGGAGGCCACGCAGTGACACGTCGCGTTCCCGTTCTTCTCTCGCTAACGATGGCCTTGTGTTGCCCGGCTTTCTTGGCCGCACAATCTGGCGGCCAGTCCGGCGGCGAACTCCATTTCTGTCTCCACGGCGAACCGAAAACGTTTAATCCTCTCCTCGTTGAAGACGGCCAATCCGAAACCATTCGTTACCTTACTGGCGGCGTCTTGATGCGCCTCAATCGCCAGACCCAAGCTCTCGAGCCCGCGCTCGCTACTTCTTGGAAAGTCACTCCCGACGGTCGCACCATCAAATTTCATCTCCGCACCGGCTTGCGTTTCTCTAACGGCAAGCCCTTCACCTCCGAAGACGTCGCCTACACCGTGAAAGCCCTCATGGACCCGCAGCTTCATTCGCCCACCGGCGACTCCTTCCGCTCCGGTGACGGCCAGGTCAGCGTCCAGACTCCTGCTAGTGACACCATCATCGTCACCTTCCCTGCCCCGGTCGCGGGACTCGAACGCCTCTTCGACCAGGTTGCGATTCTCTCCGCGCACTCCTCTGAGAAGGAAATGGCCGTCCTCGGCCCCTTCTATGTGGCCGATTACAACCCCGGTTCCTACATCGTTCTTCGGCGCAATCCGAATTACTGGAAGAAGGATAAGGAAGGCAAGCCCCTGCCTTATCTAGATTCCATTCGCCTGGACATTCAGCGCAATCACGACATCGAAATCCTTCGCTTCCGCCGCGGCGAAATCCATCTCATCAATTCTCTCGATGCCGATCTCTTCGACCGCCTTCAAAAAGAATCCCCCGCCGTCGCGCACGACGCCGGCCCTAGCCTCGACTCCGAGCAGCTGTGGTTCAATCAAGTCCCCACCGCCGCTCTTCCGGGGTACAAAAAGGCTTGGTTCCGCGCCACCGAATTTAGGAAAGCCATCTCTCTGGCCATCAATCGCGCCGACCTTTCCCGCATCGTCTACGCCGGCCATGCCCAGCCCGCGTACGGCCCAATCTCCCCGGCCAATCATTTCTGGTTCAATTCTTCCTTACCTGTCCCCCGGTACGACTCAGCTGCCGCTCTTCGCCTCCTCGCCACCGCCGGATTCCACTTCGACGACAGCGCTCTTCGCGACTCCTCCGGCAATCGCGTCGAATTCACCGTCATCACTAGCACCGGCAATAAACCTCGCGAGCAGATGGTCACCATGATTCAGCAGGACCTTTCTCAGATCGGCATCAAAGTAAATATTGTCACTCTTGATTTTCCTTCCTTGATCGAGCGCATTACCCGCACCTATGACTACGAAGCTTGCCTGCTCGGCCTCACGAACTCCGATCTCGACCCCAGCAGCCAGATGAACGTCTGGCTCAGCTCCGCGGAAAATCATCAATGGAATCCCAAACAACCCAAGCCTGCCACTCCGTGGGAAGCAGAGATCGATCATCTGATGCAAACGCAGGCCTCTTCCACCTCCGACAAAGAACGCAAGGCTGACTGGGACCGCGTCCAGCAAATCGTCGCCGACCAGCAACCCTTCATCTATCTGGTCAACCGGGACGCCATGTCCGCCATTTCTTCGGCCGTCATCGGCTCTGCGCCCTCGGTCCTCGATCCCCATGCTTTCTGGAACGCTGACGTTCTCCGCCTCGGCCCCAATCCCGCTTTGGGGGCGCAGAAGTGACTGAGACTTCTGCCCTTCTCTCGCTCCGCCTCTCTGTCGACTATCGCAACAATCTCGGAGTCCTCCGCGACGTCTCGCTCGACATCCAGCCCGGCGAAATCCTCGGCCTCGTCGGTCAAAGCGGCTCCGGCAAGAGCACTCTCTCCCTCGCCATCCTTCGCCTGCTTCATTTGAAGGGCGGCACTGCGCGTGGCAATTTACTCTTCAAAGGGGAAGACCTCTTCGCAAAATCCGAATCGCAAATGCGCTTGCTCCGTGGCCGCGAAATCAGCATCGTCTTGCAAAGTCCCCTGACCTCTCTTAACCCGGCTCTGCGCATCGGCTCCCAGCTCAGCGAAGCTTGGCGCGCTCATGCCACCGGCATGCGCGAACAGTGCGCCGCAGCCATCCGCAACGCACTCACCAGCGTCAGTCTCCCGAATGATACCGAATTCCTCCGCCGCCGCCCCTCGCAACTCAGCGTCGGCCAAGCCCAGCGCGTCATCATTGCGATGGCCATCCTCCACCGCCCGTCCCTCCTTATCGCCGATGAAGCCACCAGCGCCCTCGACACCATCACCCAGTCCGAAATCCTCAGCCTCTTCGCCCAACTCAACCGCGAACTTGGCATGGGCATCCTTTATATATCCCACGACCTGCTCTCCGTCGCCGCCCTCTGCCATCGCATCGCCATCCTCAACTCCGGCGAAATCGTCGAATGCGGTCCCCCCTCTCAA
>Ga0210399_10001629_pt1 | contig 17539 bp, 14 predicted proteins | sample IncBWC14MmetaG_FD_150865 | JGI IMG/M metagenome (GOLD analysis project Ga0210399, IMG submission 150865) | Forest soil microbial communities from Barre Woods Harvard Forest LTER site, Petersham, Massachusetts, United States - Inc-BW-C-14-M | ecosystem: Environmental > Terrestrial > Soil >...
CTCGTGCTGATCGGCGTGCGCCTGAGCGGCAAACGCGAAGTCGGGCAGATGACTCCCTTCGATCTCGTGCTGCTGCTGCTCCTGAGCAACTCCGTGCAAAACGCGATGACCGGCCCCGATACTTCTCTGGTCGGTGGTATGGTGGCTGCCACGGTGCTGCTGGTGCTGAACTACTTCGTCGCCGACCTCTCGGGCGCGAACCGCCGCTTCCGCAAATTCATCCAGGGCCAGCCCAGCATGCTGATTCATGATGGCGAAGTCATCGAAGCGCACATGGCGAAAGAGCATGTGAGCATGGATGACCTCGAGCGAGCGCTGCGCGCGCATGGCATCTCCGACTATCACCAGGTCGCTATCGGCGTGCTCGAGGTCGATGGCTCGATCAGCTTCCTGCGCTACGACGACATCAATCCCACCGCGCACACGCACCTGGTTCGCCGCAAAGGCATTCAGAAAAAACAATAGCGGCGAGACGCAAGGCTGCGAAGTTGGGTGGGGCACCCGGCATTCAGAAAAAGCAATAACTAAGAGTGGGTGGACTATGCAAAATGTTCCACGTGGAACATTTTGCTGTGTGTGCATTAGCTAAAAGCTAATCTACAAAATGGCAAGTGCAAGCAGGGCAAGAGCTTAGGAATCGGTGCCGACTTGGCAGCGATCGTTGAAGCTACTTGGTCAAAACGACCGGCAGTGGCTGATCGTAGGGCTGGATCTCCACACTGAGGGACTGCCGCTTGTTGAAGTCGTCCTGGTTCACGGGAAAGCTGACGATGACGGTACCGTGTGTCTCGTTGCCGGGGAGAATTTTTGTTTCCGGCATGAGCGCTGACTGCGCGTTTTGCTTCAGGGCAGGGAAGGCTTGAAAGTAGCGGTCGAAATCGACTGCTGATGCGGCGTCGTCGGAGTATTCCTGCGAAGCAGTCTTCAGCTTGCCCTTGATGGTGTGAACCCAGAGCGGCTTCTCGCCGCTGTTGTGCAGCGTGACCGTGATGGCGACCAGCATCGAATTCTGGCCCGGCACCTCGACCGCGACCATGTTATCGACCGAACCGGCGCCCTGCGGTTTGGCGCGTCCGACAAATCCATAAATCGCGAGAATCACCAGGAGCACCGCAAGAACGATGAGTACGACTTTTGCGGGTGGCAGCTTGCGTTCGGGTGTTGCCATATCTTGCGTGACGTTGACACCGACCCCGGGGCCGAGGTCAAGACCAGGCCGCTTGACCGCCGGAGCGGAGGGCGGTTGCGGTGTAGGGCTTGGATCGGCCGGAGGAGACGCGGGCTTGGGAGTTTCGTCGGGCATGCTGAGTCTCGTTCGCGATTCTACTCGTGTCCCGGGGAAAAACTCCAACGGCCCCGACACTCTAGCCCGTCCGGTCGGGCGGGGACGCCCGACTCTCCAACGAGTGATGTTGATCACGGACTTGCGTGTCCATAATCACTGCGATTAAAAGCAAGGTTTTGTACAAGCAGAGCAGCGCGGCAGCCAGTCCCCCCAGGGCCCCCTGTCGGATGCAGCGCGAGCCAGGGCCCAGTTACATGCATCATCAGCAGAAGCAGTGCGGCATGCACGGGGAGATGCCTGTCCGTTTTCACTTCTGCCGAAACAGGGCTGCGGAACAAGTCCGCGCGGAGCGAGCAGTCTCCGGCCAAGCAAAGGATCCTGCTGGAGCCGTAGCGGAAACAAAAGTGCCTCAGGAGCGCCACTTCGTCGTGCCCTCCGAAGTGCACTAGACAGCATTGGCTCACCGGCCACGACGCTCGCATGGCGAGGCGGCGGGAGAGGCCGGTTGGAAAGATTGCGCACTTCGGAGGATACATGGCTAGCAACAGACGAGATTTTCTGAAGAGGGCCGCGCTGGCGGGCGCAGGAGCTGCGCTTTACCAGACGCTAGGAAAAGGACGCGCCTGGGCATTTGCCCAGAGCCCAACCAGCATTCGCAAGTTTGTCACCTCGTTGCCTGGACTAGGGCCGTCTGCCAAGAACGAAATCGGCCAGTATCTGCCCCTCGCGACCAAGAGCAGCATTCAGTTTGCCGGCAAATCGACCGACCTCTACAAAGTAACTGTTGGCCGGTTCAGTCAACTGATGCATCCCGACTTGCCGGGCAAGACAGACCTTTTCGGGTACGCTGATCTCGCCACCTTCGATCAGAAATATCTCGCGGGCGCCATTGTCGCGAAGCGCGGCACGCCCGTTCTTCTCAGTGTGACCAACCTGCTGCCGAACCGGCACGTCCTGCCAGTGGATCCCACTATCATGGCCGGTCCCGGAGGACTTACGGTGGGCGATCTGCCCGTCAACAGGATTGCGACGCACCTGCATGGTGGCCTCACTCCCTGGTTCAGTGACGGCACTCCGTTTCAGTGGTTCACGCCCAATGGAAAACATGGTGAGAGTTTCATGAACGTTCCCGGATTCCCGGCACTTGCGGGGACCGGAACGTATTACTATCCCAATGAGCAAAGTGCACGACTCGTCTGGTATCACGACCACGCAATTGGAATCACGCGCCTCAATGCTTACGCGGGAGTTGCATCCGCATACATCATCACCGACGACTTCGAAGCCGGACTGGTGAGTTCCGGCCTGCTTCCTGACCTGGTCGGAATTCCGCTGGTCATTCAAGACAAAGGTTTCGTACCCAGGGACATCCTGAAAATGGATCCGACATGGCGTTGGGGGGATCCGGGAGACTTGTGGTATCCGCACGACTATGAAGTAAACGTTTTTGAGGGCGGAGCGGAGAATCAGGAGGGAAGATGGGATTGGGGACCCACCGCCGATCAACCTTCCGTGGGAACCATGCCGCTGCCGCGGGTTTCAGCGATCCCAGAAGCATTCTTCGACACCATCGTAATTAATGGCGGCGTGTATCCGAAGGTGAGCGTTCCACCGAAGCGAGTGCGGTTCCGACTGCTCAACGGATCGCAGGCGCGCTTCTACCATTTGAACCTCTATCACGAGGATCGAACGAATCCCGGGGAAGCCAAAGTGGGCAGGCCCGGACCCGTCATGTACCAGGTGGGTAGCGAAGGCGGCTTCCTGCCGCGGGTCGCGGTACATCACAACGGGACCCCGATTCCTCTGGATCCGAGCGACCGCTCCGGGAACACAGCGCTGGCAGATGGTCCGTTCAACCTCCTGCTGTCTCCGGCGGAGCGCGCGGACGTGGTCATCGACTTCAATGACGTATCCGCAGGCTCGACTTTCATTCTCTACAATGACGCGCCGGCACCGTTCCCGGGTGGGGATGCCAGAAATGACTACTTCACTGGAGATGCCGACCAGACACAGTTTGGCGGCGCGCCGACCACGAACCTGGGCCACGGACCCAATACCCGCACGCTTCTGAAAATCGAAGTCATTGCAGGAAGTGGCGACAGTGTCTCGACCCACCATTGGCATCGGGAGATCGATGCGCAACTGAAGGCGAACTTCCTGACAGGAAATCAGCCGGGGCTGTTGTTCAACGACGGAGACCCATCGGAGCCGGCATTCCCATTCCTCGGAGTGCCTACGCGCATGCTGACCCTGAACGAGGACTTCGACGAGTTCGGGCGCCTGATCCAGACCGTGGGCACGTTCGTTCAGAATGGACTCAACAACCAGGGGCTGCCGACCTGGGGCTTGCCATACCTGGCGAATCCCACCGAAAAACCCAAGGCGGGTGCGGTCGAGATCTGGCAGGTCATGAACCTCACCGGCGACACTCATCCTATTCAGTTCCATCTGGTCAACGTGCAGCTCATCCAGCGGCAAGCGTTCAAAGGGGATCCCGGCAACTGGACTTACGCGGGCGATCCGATTCCGCCGGATCCGAACGAACTGGGATGGAAAGAGACGGTGCGCATGAATCCGGGCGAAGTTACCACCATCATCATGCAATTCAACTTGCCGAGCTTGCCCACGGCGGCCATGCGCAATGCGGTGAGCCCGCGGACGGGCGGCAAAGAGTATGTGTGGCACTGCCACATTCTCGAGCACGAAGAGCATGACATGATGCGGCCACTGATAGTCGAGTAGCAGCAGAGACCAGGCCTCGCCCGTGATCCGGGCGAGGCCTTCTAACTTGCTTTCCGCTACCGATCGAGAAGCAATCTCAGAAAGTGTACAGGCGTGAGGATTGCCCAGGTTAGCGTCCAAAGAACGGACGCGAACCTGGGGCGCCGGGCTATCGAGTGTTGGTCTGGGAAAATTCCCACCCTAACCTTGCAAAGAACGCGAGGTAGGATGGGGCACTCGCGGGATTTTTTTCTCCCATCTTCATCTTGGGCGGGCGGGGACGCCCGCCTCTCCATTTTGTTACGGATCAGTTCTTAGGCGGCGGAGCCTACCTGCCAGGCGTGCTTCATTGCCTGGGCGAACTTGTCGGCCGGAAGCGTGTTGAGAACATCGTGCTTCGTGAGCCATGCCCGGCGGGCCTGCAGGACTCCGTAGTGAATCTTGACGAGGTGAGAGGTGTGATGAGAGTCGGTGTTAATGACGATCTTCACGCCATGTTCCCGTGCTTGCCGCAGGTGAATGTCATTTAAATCGAGGCGGTCGGGATACGCATTTAATTCCATGGCGACTTTGTGTTTGGCCGCTGACTTGAGGATGGCGTCCATGTCAAAAGCGTACGCGTCACGGCGAAGGAGCTGGCGGCCCGTGGGGTGGCCGATGATCGAGGTGTTCGGGTTCTCGATCGCCTTCAGCAGGCGCTCGGTCATCTTGACCGGGTCCAGATTGAACTGCGAGTGAATGCTGGCGATCACGATGTCCATCTGGCTGAGCACGTCGTCGGAGAGGTCGAGGTTGCCTTCTCCCAGAATATCAACCTCGATGCCCGCGAAAATCCGGATGCCCTCGATGCGTTCATTGGCCGCCCGGATGCGCGCGATGTGGGCAAGGGCCCGCTGATCATCGAGCCCGTTGGCGAAAGCAAGGTTCTTGGAATGGTCGGTGATGGCCATGTACTTATAGCCATGCGCCCGGGCCGCCTCCGCCATCTCCTCTATTGTGTTTCGTCCATCGGTCTCGACGGTGTGCATGTGCACGTCACCTTGAAGATCGGCGGCAGTGATGAGTTGCGGAAGCCTGTGTGCGGAGGCAAGATCGATCTCACCGAGGTTCTCGCGCATCTCGGGCGGGATGTAGTCGAGATTTAGCTTCGCGTAAATTTCCTCTTCGGTTTTTCCCGCGACCGGGTTGTTCGTCTTCAGATCGGCGAGGCTGTATTCACTCAGCGTGTAGCCCATCTTCAAGGCACGCTGGCGCAACGCGACATTGTGCGCCTTCGAGCCGGTGAAGTACTGCATCGCTGCGCCAAAAGAGTCGGGGGGCAGTAGCCGGACGTCGACCTGCATGCCACTGCGCAGCCGGAAACTGATTTTGTTGTCGCCGCTGGCAATCACGTCCATGAGCGGCGGATACTTGGCCACGTGCTGGATCGCCTCCGCCCGCTGGGCATCGTCTACGCAACAACTCCCGGTGACGAGGATGTCGAGGTCGCCGACGGTTTCGCGTCCGCGGCGCAACGAGCCGGCGGGCGTGATCTTGTCGATGCCCGGAACGGTGGAGAGATATTCCGTGAGTTTCGCGGCCTCGATTTCGGCGTGGTCGATCAGATACCGTCCGCCAATCCGGCGATAATCTTCGATGGCTTTGATCAATTTCAGTTCGTGCTTCTCTCCCATGCGCGGCAGAGTGCGGATCTTTCCTTCACGCGCCAGCTTCTCGACTCCATCCACATCCGAGACCTGGTAGGCGCTCCAGATAAGCGCTATGGTCTTTGGGCCCAGTCCCTGAATTTTCAGAAGCTGCAGCATGGAGGGATGGTATTTCTTCAGCAGCTCGACATGAGTAGCAAGCCGGCCCTCCTTGAAGAGTTCCTGCAGGTTGTTGAGCATGCCTTTGCCGATACCGGGAATCTCAAGAATCTTCTTCGGCTCTGAGATCAGATCGCTGATCCGCTGCGGCAGGTTCTCGATGGCCTGTGCGGCGTTGCGATAGGAGCGAATGCGGAACGAATCCTGCCCATCGATTTCGAGCAAGTCGGCGGTTTCGTACAGCAAGTTGGCGATGGCCTTGTTGTCCATGCAGGAGACCAACACCAGATTAAATAAGTTGGGGCAGGAGCGAAAGTAGGGTGGACAGGGATCAACAAAGACGCGATGGGTGCAGTAACCGGCCCGGACTGCGCACTAGCGTCAACAGGCCGATGGGGTGAGACTGGACGCGATCCGCTCTTCAGGATGCTTTGCTAACGTTGGCCGCCTGGGGACCTTTTTGTCCCTGAGTAATTTCAAACTCGACGGTATCTCCTTCTTGCAAGCTCTTGTAACCTTCAGTCGTAATCGCGCTGTAGTGCACAAAGACGTCGGGCCCATCGTCGCGACCGATGAAGCCGTACCCTTTGGCATTGTTAAACCATTTAACCGTACCTTTCATACGTTCCACGTGCGCCCCCTCAGGCAGGCATCCCCTTCTTGCCGTTCGGCCAGGGACTCCAGGGCCCGCCTGCCGATTCTGCGTCACATTGTGCGGCGGGGGTAGGGGGCTGTCAAGGATTCAGGTCACAAGCAAAGGCGTTATTTACGAGGCTTTGGACTCTTCTGGTGAAGGGCCAGCCAGAGAACGCCGGAGATGGTTTTGGCGTCGCGGATGGTGCCACGCAAGACCATCTGTACGGCCTCCGACAGAGGGACTAGATGCTGTTCGATGACTTCGTCGGCCTCCGGCTGAGCCGGTCCCGGCTTCAAACCGCGTGCCCAGAACAGGGTCATCGGTTCTGCCACGAAGCCCGGACTCGCATAGAACTTCAGGATCTGCTTCCATTTCTTCGCGGTGTAGCCGGTTTCTTCCAGGAGTTCGCGTTTGGCGGCGGGCAAGGCTTTTTCGCCCTTATCGATACGTCCCGCGGGCAGCTCCAAAAGATAGCTGTCGGCCGCATGCCGATACTGGCATTCCAGTAGAAGGTGCGGTTCGCGGGGACCGTCGGTGGTCGCCAGGATTACGACCGACCCGGTATGGCGCACGATTTCCCGGAGCACGCGCACGCCCGAAGGCTCAATAACGCGCTCCGAGGTAATCCAGAAAATGGGACCGCGGTAGACAAGCCGGTGGGAAAGAACGCGGGCGGGGGAGCCTTTTTTCGTCTTCTTAAGGCAAGGAGATTTTTGCATGCAAAGAATATAAGCGACGGCAGCGAATAAATGCAGGGTTAGGACTATGCATCGACGTCGGGAATTCGGATGCCGACCGGACGTTTTCTATAAACTTCTGCAGGTTGCCTTATCGCAGCGGCAGCATCGGGAACATCGTGTCTGTGCCCGAGTTCCCCTCCCCAGCCGAAAATCTTAAACCGCAGAGGACGCGGAGAACGGCCGCAGAGGATGCGGAGAACGGCCGCAGAGTGCGTGGAGAGTTTTTGCTTGCGGGCAACAGGCTGGTATGCTGCCGACGATGAGCGCCACGCAAGTGCGCCGACCGATCATCACCATCGCCGGGCCGGGGAGCCTGGGCAATGCTCTGGCAATTTCGCTGCACGCAGCGGGTTATCGGATCAGCGAAATCTTGTCTCGCCCGGGGAAAGCCTCACGGCTGCGGGCGCGTGCGCTCGCGCGCAAGGTAGGAGCACGTGCTGCCGTGATTGGCAAAGAACCGTGCAATGCAGATGTCCTGTGGTTGTGCGTTCCTGACCGGGAGATTCGAAATTGCGCGGAATACCTCGCGCGTTCGGGCAGATGGTCGAAGCGAGCCGTATTGCACTCGAGCGGCGCGCTGAGCAGTGATGAATTGGCGGCATTGCGCAGTCGCGGAGCATCCGTTGCGTCGGTGCACCCTCTGATGACCTTTGTGCCGGGCGAAATTCCTTCGCTTGCAGGTGTTCCATTCGCCATCGAAGGCGATTGGACGGCGACACGAGTAGCGCGCCGGATAGCACGCCATCTCGGAGGCGAACCTTTCCAAATCAGCAAGGCGGATAAAACCGCCTATCATGCCTGGGGAGCTTTCACCTCGCCGCTCCTCACCGCCTTGCTGGTGACCGCGGAGCAGGTCGCTGCCGCTGCGCGGATTCCGCGCCGACGGGCTCGGAAAATGATGCTGCCGATTCTTCGCCAGACGCTCGCAAATTATGCTTCCTTCGGCGGACCGAATGGCTTTAGCGGACCCATCGTGCGGGGCGATATCGACACGGTCCAACGGCATCTGCGCGCGCTCGAATCCACTCCGGTGGCTCGAAAGGTCTATGCCGCGCTGGCTCAGGCTGCCATCGAGTACTTGCCGACAAAGAACAAGGCCGGTCTACGGCATGTGATCGAACGAGCGCTCCGGAGATAGTCTGCCATTGGCGAGTTCGATTGAGGCGCCAGACGCCAGTCGTGATTGCGAGTAGCGAGTAGCTGATGGTCGTTGGCTGATAGCAAAAGAATTCGGGGAGAAAATTCCCCTCGCTCAACAACTGACACCCGGTTAATCAATCGCAGGCTTCGTGAGCTACCAGCCATGAGCCATCACCCATGAGCCATCAGCCATGAGCTACCAGCCATCAGCTATCAGCCATGAGCCCTTGCTGACGACTGGCCCGGTACGCCAGGGCAAGCAGCGCGAGCACGATAAAGGGCAGTCCGGCGGCCATGCGCAAGGGGAGCGCAAGGATTGCCATCGAGTAGAACTCGCGTCGAGCCAGAAGCGAGTGAATTGGAATCAGGAGGATGGACGCGAGCCATTGCCATAGGAGCGTTCCAACCGCAGTGATCAGCATGGCTTTCATTGCCCAGTTCTCAGGCAACCTTCGCCAGGTGATAGCGAGCAAAAAAATTCCGGGCATGAGGATCAAGTGGTCGTAAACCGCGTGTCCGGGAAGCAACACGACGACCGTGATACTCAGCAAAATACTGAGGGTGAACCAGAAGTCTGGAGAGTCAAGCGAAGCCGACCTGTTTTGCCAGGAGAGCACGACCGCGACCACAAGCAATGTGGCCATGGCGAGGAGGGCAGCGGGCCGTGCTGCAGGACCAGCCAAGGTAGTGAGCATCTGGATGGTCAGTGACGGCGGCGTATAGCCGTGGTAACGAAATACCACGTTCACCCATGACTGAACCCAGTGCGGCCACACGATGAGGGCGCTTCCGACGAGCAAAGCTTCAGTCGAGAACAAGCCTACGCAGAACATGCGCCGTCTGCGCCAGTCGTATAGACTCCACAATCCGAGATAGAGAATCGGAAGCAGCATAACGTGAGGCTTGATCGTCCCCAGAGCCATCAGGGCCCCGGCGAGCAACAGTCTGCCCCTTTGCAGTGCAACGATGGAGGCCGCCAGCGCAAAGCTGACAAATACTCCGACTTGTCCGGCGTAAAGGGCCTCGAGAGCCGAATAACTGGTCAGCACCAGCAGAAACAGAACAGCGGTGGAGGGCCAGTCAGGATGCCACGACAGCGCCCGCATCCAGAGGACGGTGGTTACGACAATCAGCGGAATCTGAATAAAGAGAAAGACGAGGCGGGCAAGCTCAAAAGGAAACAGGCTGACCGGCCAGAACAACAGCTCGGTGAAGGCGGGATATCCGAAGACCCGCAGGTCCTTGGGATCACCGGCCCGGGACGGATCGATGGACCTGCCGTAAAGGCCCATCTGGATTTCGTGTGTTATTGCCGGGCAGTAAAGGTCACCGTACCTTTGCGATGCTGCTTGCGCGCCGTACCAGACTGTGTAGAGATCGTCGCCGAAGGAGTATCCCACAAGCCCCTTCGCAGCCTTTACCTCGCGCGCGCGCGGTAGAAACCAGTTCAGGTAATAGTTCAGCATAGCCGCCGAGCCGATTAGCGCGAGGGCTAACGCAATCACACTGAGTCTGGAGGATGGACGAGTCGGCAAGGGAGCTCCAGCCATGGGCAAATGGAATCAGGATTAGAGCACGGGGGGAATTCGAGCCGCAAGACAGGACGCCGCGGCTATCGTCAGCGCGACGTGAACAGGTGCCCGAGCTTCTCCTTCTTGGTCTTCAAATAATCTTCTGCGTGGGGGCTGGGATCAACCTCGCAGGGTACACGTTCGACCACCTCGACACCCGCCTGTTCGAGCGCGGACACCTTGTCGGGATTATTGGACAGCAGGCGCACCTTGCTGACGCCCAACGCCTTCAGCATTTCTCCCGGAAGCGTGAAATCGCGGTGGTCCGCCTTGAAGCCCAAGCGCTCGTTGGCTTCCACGGTATCGAGTCCGGCATCCTGCAGTTCGTAGGCCTGCAGCTTCGCCATCAAGCCGATGCCGCGCCCTTCCTGCTGCTCGTAAATCAGCACGCCGGCGCCCTGTTCGGCGATCATCGAAAATGCCATCTCGAGTTGCTGCCGGCAATCGCAACGCAAAGACGCGAAAACGTCGCCGGTGAGGCACTGGGAATGAATGCGCACCAGGGGCGGGGACGAGAGCACGTCTCCCATAACCAGGGCGACGGCCTCCTGTTTCGGGCGATCACTGCCATTTCCGAAGGTGGCTTCGAAGCCGTAGATCCGGAACCGTCCCCAGCGGGTAGGAAAATCAGCCGAGGCGAGTTGCCGAACGGAGCCCGAAGAGGTCACACCAACATTATAGACGGCGGGGTGATCGACAGCAGGCTCAACGGGAAGGGAATGGGATTTGCCCAGAGCGCAGCATGCGTGCGGAGATTACCATCGTGGGAAGCGTGAGTTGGTCTATGCCAGGAACGCTGTTAAAATTGAACAGCATTCCAAGAAGTGGGGCTGTAGCTCAGCTGGGAGAGCGCCTCGTTCGCAACGAGGAGGCCACCGGTTCGATCCCGGTCAGCTCCACCATCGTTTCTTTATCAATCACTTCCGGCGCTGGTATTCCCGTCACGCTCCGTTTTGTGTAGTTGTTTCTGTCGTAACGCTCCCGTTTGCCCCTTGAATTGGTTACTTCTGCTCGCCTAGTGGACAGCGCGTCGAGAGCCGTCCGCTTTGCTTGAAGCCTCCCATGTGAATGGTGTGCGTTCCAAGCAGGGAAGGTCCGTACTCTTCGGGAAGTTGGTTCTACTCGGGCGGCAGCGGTGATTCTTGTGGGGGACAATGAAGCGCAATTGTCGGCAGGCCGCCTCGAGGGGAGAAGCCAGAAAGATGGCTCGCAGTACTAGCCGACTACCTGCAATTAGGCTTAAAGCTTTCCATTGCCGCGGTCAAGGCCAATGATCACAAAAATGGATGCAAGCCCAAGTTACGTGAAGGTGATTTTCTGTTCTGCAAACTAAGCTTCATAGCCGTAACGATGGGAGTGAATGACCAAGGGATGCTCGAAGAAACGCCATGACAGGCTGGCCAAAATGAGCGTGACTCCAACCCCTATAACTGCTGCAAGTACGACCGCAATTGCTCCAGCATGGGGCCTGCCTAGAAAAGCTTGGTCTGCAATGTGCGCGACCAGCGATATGAGCGGAACGTGGAGCAGGTAGGTTCCGTAAGCGATGCCACCAAGGTTTCGCAGCCAGCGATTTTCGAGGAAGGGCAGGCCGCCAGCTGCGGCGAGCAAGAGCCAGCAGGCATAGAAGAGAGCCAGCAGGCTATAACCGAGTATGGCTATCGATTTCGAAAACGGATCATGCCCGTGATGGGTCAGCCAAGCCAAGGGAACCAACAGTATCCCGATTCCCCATGGCACGAACGGTAGCACGCGAGCATAGAGATACGGCCTACGAACCAGGATGGCGCACAATACGCCGAGGGAAAGTGCATCGGCGCGGCAAGGCATCAAAACGTAGGGGGCACAACCCCATTGCGGAAAGAACCGAATCAAGCCGAAACGCAGCACCGGAGCAAGAATGACTGCCGCCAGCAATACGAAAATTAGCTGAGTGCGCCTGAGCTTCCGAACCAGGAAGGGCATTAGTAAGTAAAACTGCTCCTCGATCGCGAGTGACCAGGTCGCGCCGATCCCGCCACCGAAATACTTGGGCAAGGCCATCCAGAAGTTCTGGGTGAACGTGAAAAGTGAGAGAGCGGGAACCTCAGTGACCTGAAAGCGCATCCACGCGCCGAGAAGCGTCGGCCGGATTACGAAGTAGATGCCGAGCAAAACGAGATACAGAGGAAGGATTCGAAAGGCGCGGCGCAAGTAGAAGGTTTTGTAGTAGCTTGGAGAATCTTTTGCATCCAACAGAATTCCTCCGATCAGAAAGCCCGACAAGACAAAGAACAGATCGACCCCACTCCACGACAGCTTTCCGATTACGAGCAATTTGTGAATGACTGGCGATGGCGAATACTGATCAAAGACGGCATGCCAAAGCAGCACGAGCAAGATCGCGAGCCCTCGCAGACCATCCAGCGCAGAGATCCTAGACATAAAGCCGTGAAATTGTACATGAAAGCTCTGACGCGAAAACTTCTCCTCTTAATCTCGGTTCCATTGCGCGGGCGGCGCGTTTGCACGGTAACGCTGCATAAGGGCTGGAGGCCCATGGGAGTGGTGTGGTGCCGCGGCTGGAATGGGTTCTGCGCCGCTGTGTTCTAAATTTTGTTTACTTAAGCGCTTAGTGGAGGAACTCCGATGGCAATGCCGATCTCACTAGTTTGTGGAGAGGCGGGCGTCCCGCCCGCCCCGACGGACGGGGACGCCCGTCGTTCCATCGTTTAGTGTGTTACAAGGAGAGGACTCCAGGAGATTCCAAATCATGGCCGATCGCGTTCCGCAGACCTATGGAAATCACACTCGATTTGACCCGCTGTTTCACTTTTTCGCGCTGCCAGTGATCATGCTGTCGGTGATAGTAACCCTGGTGCACTGCCTGCATCGACGAAACTGGTTTTCTATATGGCTGGTGATTTTTTCAATTGCAGTCCTGGTCGTGACCATGAAAGCACGGCTGTATGCGACCAAGCTGCAAGACCGCATTATCCGCATGGAAGAGCGGCAGCGCCTGTATGGGCTGTTGCCGGAAACGTTGCGGGCGAGAATTGGCGAGCTGAGCGAAGCGCAATTGGTGGGACTGCGGTTTGCATCGGATGCCGAGCTTCCTGGGCTCGTGGAAGAAACATTGGCGAAGAAGCTTTCCAGAGCTCAAATCAAGAAGTCGATCAAGGTCTGGCGACCGGACTACTTCCGGGTCTGACACAATGTGCATGCTCGCGGGTGCTCGCCCATATTTCCGCCGTCCACCTGAGAAGATGCTCGCGGTTGATGCCAGAAGTTTTTGCGTCGCGGGTCAGGAACGTAACGGAAAGAGGATGTTCTAAATGGTGAGGGCAGGCAGGTGGGTGGCGATTCTTTTTGGAATGTTTGCCATATCAGGGGCCGCCTGGGCGCAAACTCAGGCGACTCGTCCCGAGAGATACCTGTTCGAAGCCGCAAACCGCGAGCGAAGGGCGGCCGGCCTTCCTCCTCTGAAATGGAATGAGCCGCTCGCCATCGCCGCTCGCGCTCACGCGAAGGAAATGGCACACCAAAACACGGTTTCGCACCGCCTGCCTGGCGAAGCCGCTCTGCCTGGACGCGCCGCCAAAGCGGGTGCACACTTCAGCTGGCTCTCGGAGAATATTGTACAGTCGCGCGATGCCGCGGGAGCGCATTCCCAATTCATGAAATCGGCGGCACACAAGGCCAATCTCCTGGATGCCGACATGAACGCGGTTGGCATCGGGGTGGTCGAGCGACATGGACAGCTGTTTGTAGTCGAAGATTTTGCGCAGCGAAAGTGAAATGCCGCGCACAATGCGGGTGAAACCGGTTTCCTGCGTCAATAATAGTTTTTCGGGCAACTTGCTGTCGGGATTATATTGCGCGGCAAGCCGACGACTTCACATCAGATGGCGGGCATTCAAAACTCATTCGACGGAAAGAAGAGAAAAATGAACTTCGCTCTGCGATGTATGGCCCTTGTTTTGATGGCTGGTCTGTGTACGGTTGGTGCAAGCGCGGTTGAAGGACAACCGATTGCCATCGTTCACGCCCGGTTGATCGATGGAATGGGCGGAAGCCCGGTTGAAAACGCTGCCGTGGTGGTTCGCGGCAAAACAATCGAGTATGCCGGACCGGCAAATGGCGTAAGCGTCCCAAAGGATGCACAAGTCATCGACGCCGCAGGAAAGACCGTGATGCCGGGGCTTGCGGACTTGCATGTGCATCTGCAGGGCAGCTGGGACGGAATTTCGGTTGACCTGTTGGGCTACCAGCGCTACCTGAAGGCCATGCTGTACGCGGGTGTGACCACATTGATGGATACGGGTAATTACCAGCCCTGGGTTTTGCAGTTGAGGCAGGAGCAAGCGGCAGGTCGGCTGCAAGGGCCCCGTATTTATTGCGTGGGCGCGATGATCGATTCTGCGGACCCAGCTTGGCCAGACTTGGCATACGCGGTAACCAGCCGTTACCAGATTCCCGAAATCGTGCGGCGAGATAAAGCGGCCAAGGTCGACATGATCAAGGGTTATTCGAACCTCTCAGAGCACATGCTGCACTGGCTATCAGAAGAAGCGGGGAAGGAAGGCATTCGGGTGGTGATTGACCAGTGGGAGCGGAATGGATCTCCTGACCTGGTGGCAACGGGAATTTCCGGGTTTGCGCATTTGCCGACGCGCAAGATGAACGAGGCGGATATCCAGTTCGCGAAGGAACACAACATCTTTTTCATTACGACGCTGACAGTGACGGAAGCGTTTGCGAGAACGCGGCTGAATGACATCGACTTTTTGAAGGAACCCTACATTGCAGATACAACGCCACCCTGGTTTTTGACGGAGCTGAGGGAGTTCGCGAACAAGCCGCAGACAGAGCCGGAAAAGAAAGAAACGCAAGAGAGCATCGTGGCGCATCAGGAAGCCATGCGCAACGTCAAGAAATTGCATGACGCGGGATTCTTGATCGCTACGGGCACCGATGCGCCATATCCGGGAGTGTTCCAGGGTGAAGGGCTGCATCATGAACTGGAATTGATGGTCGAGGCAGGATGGAAGCCGCTGGAGGCGATTCGCGCATCAACATACGATGCCGCGAGGCTCATGAAGGCAGAGAATGAGTGGGGCAGCCTGCAGGCCGGCCGGCGGGCGACGCTGCTGATCATCGCGGGCAATCCCGCAGAGCGCATCAGCGATACCCGGAAAATTGAGACTGTGATCCAGGATGGAAAGATCGTGGACCGGACGGCATTGAAATATGACACGAAAACCGATGCGGGCTACCGCGCGGTTCCTGGTCTGTTTAATCCGTGAGCAGGCCGAACCCAGTTGAAAGTGTGTTCTGTGAGGCCGGCATGACAAAGCTTATCTTCGGCCTGTTGCTCTTGGCAGGAGCAACAGCGGTCAGGCAAAGCCCTTCCGACGGGACTTGGGTAAGCATGGCGTGACAAGCAACGGGATCGATGCCGTCACCGTACGTCGCCGAAGACGGCGACGTCGAACTTTGAGTAGTACTTCTTTACGTCGCCGGCGCCGTACTTATGTCGGAATTTCTCAACCACAGCGGACACCTGTTTGCCATCCGTGATAGGGACAGCCTTGAGTTCAGCCTCGGCGCCGCGCGCATCGATGTGAATCTTCGGGTTCTTGAGCACGTTCTTGTACCACTGCGTATCAGAACCCTGTACCGGCAACAGATAAAGTTTCTCGTCGTCCAACACGAACCAGACCGGGTTCGAGATCGTCCGTCCTGACTTTCGGCCGATCACACTGATTTTGATTTGCCGGTAACGGGAGAGGTGGTCTTTGAGAGCATCTTTCTGGATTGGCATGTGCGCTCCTTGCGGATAAGCTCTTTGATTTCCACGTTCGGAACTCCGTCAATTCCAATTCGGTGCTTTGTTCTCCGAGTAGCGCCCGGTTCATTCGAGGGCGCGCCAGTTCTGTCGAGCCACGAGAACGTTGGCTGCTCAGCGGCCCACCAGTTTTTGCAGCTCTTCGGGGTATCGAGCACCCTGGACTGCAATCTTGGAGGCTGCGATATCGAGTTCGCGGAGATCATCGCGCGAAAGTTCGATGTTGACGGCGCCAATATTTTCTTCCAGGCGCTGCAGCTTCGTCGTGCCGGGGATCGGAACAATCCAGGGCTTCTGCGCAAGCAGCCAGGCAAGCGCGATCTGAGCAGGGGTCGCTTTCTTCCGTTCCGCGACGTTGGTGAGCAGATCCACCAAAGCCTGATTCGCTTTTCGATTCTCGGGCGTGAAGCGAGGGACGATGTTGCGGAAATCGCTTTTGTCGAACTTCGTATCCTCACTGATCTTGCCGGTGAGGAAGCCCTTGCCAAGTGGACTGAATGGAACGAATCCGATCCCGAGTTCCGCAAGAGTCGGGATCACCTCTGCTTCAGGCTCTCGCCACCAAAGCGAATATTCGCTCTGGAGTGCAGTGACCGGCAGAACTGCGTTGGCACGGCGGATGGTTTGCACGCCTGCTTCCGAAAGTCCGAAGTGCTTCACCTTGCCTTGCCGGATCAGGTCCTTCACGGCTCCGGCGACGTCTTCGATTGGTACGTTCGGATCAACGCGGTGCTGGTAGAAGAGATCGATGACGTCGGTCTTCAGGCGCTTGAGCGAGGCCTCGGCGACTTCCTTGATGTGTTCGGGCCGGCTGTCGAGGCCGGCCTGCTTGCCGGTGTTCGGATCAATTTTGAAACCGAACTTGGTGGCGATCACCACTTGCTTACGGAAGGGAGCGAGAGCTTCGCCGACGAGCTCTTCGTTCGTGAATGGACCGTACACTTCGGCCGTGTCAAAGAACGTGATCCCGCGTTCGACGGCCGCCCGAATCAGCGAGATCCCCTGCTGCTTCTCGACTGCTGGGCCGAGGCCAAAGCTCAGTCCCATGCAGCCCAGTCCGATCGTGGATACTTCCAGATTGCTTTTTCCAAGTTTGCGCTTATGCATTACTTCTCCTCCTCAATGGATCCCGATTTAGGAAGCCGCGCTTGCACGCTGCATCTGACGCCACCGAGCGGGCGATGAGCATCAGTGGCACGAAAAATGATCACGTGGCGCGGAGCCCCGCAGATAACAGGGCAGGCGAGTGGGGCTCTTAATGTAGATGCTCACCGGGCTCTGCGATGTGCAAAAAACGCCATTGTGCATGCAAATTACGCCAACGGCTGCGCGGTCATGCTTGCATGGCGAAGATGCGATACCGCTTTTCGCGTGACGTGGTGTCGCAGATTCCTTCGCCGCGTTCGGCGTCGGAATGACAAGAATGATAAAGCAGGGTTGAGGTTGCGTGCGCGCGAGGTGCGGCTGAAAATCCTGAAGTGGAGGCAGGGGTGACGAACGCACGCTTTCGCGCGCGATCACTCCATTACCCAACTATTTTTTCGGTAGCGGATGACCGGGGCGCGCTGGATACCGGGTAATTTCGGCAGAGTTCCCAAAACCAGCTTGCGCCAGGGTTTTTCCAGGCCTGGAATGCTCATCACGCGCGAACTGAGCGCGCGAAAACTCCTGAGTACGGGCGCCTGCGGCATCGTGGCCAGTTCTTGCCAGATAATTTCCTCGTGTATGCGATGGCATTCGGCGAGATTCTGCAGACCAAGGGAATCCGGATGCGAGCGAAAGCCGCCGATCAGCGCGTCGACGGAATAAAGCT
>Ga0210399_10001630_pt1 | contig 17536 bp, 18 predicted proteins | sample IncBWC14MmetaG_FD_150865 | JGI IMG/M metagenome (GOLD analysis project Ga0210399, IMG submission 150865) | Forest soil microbial communities from Barre Woods Harvard Forest LTER site, Petersham, Massachusetts, United States - Inc-BW-C-14-M | ecosystem: Environmental > Terrestrial > Soil >...
AAGTCCCGCCGTTAGCATTAATACGGCCGGATGCCGCAGCGCCTGCCAGATCGTCATCTGCTCGACGTGAGCTTTCGCGCGCCGCTCTTCCGCAAGCCGCGTCGTGATCCAATCGCGTTCGTTAGGCCGCAACCATCGCGCCTCGTTAGGCCAATCCGGCAGCACGAACAACGCAACGATTCCGAACACAATGGCCGGGACGCCTTCGAGCAGAAACAGCCACCGCCATCCGGGGATGCCTAGCCAGTGCACGCGCAAGAGGCTTCCGGCAATCGGACCGCCAAGCATGAAGCCGATCGGAATCGCGGCCATAAACCGCGCCACTGCCTTGGCCCGGTCCTGAGTAATGAACCAATGCGAAAGATAAACGATTACGCCGGGAAAAAATCCGGCCTCGGCTGCGCCTAACAAGAAACGCGCGCCGTAAAGTTGCAGCGGAGTTCGCACAAAACCTGTGAGCGTTGTGAATGCGCCCCATGTAATCAGAGTTATCGCCAGCAGAAGCCTCGCGCTCCAGCGTTCGACCAGCAGCGCGCCCGGAATTTGCAGGGCGAAATAACCGATAAAGAAAATCCCGTACGCCGTGCCAATGACCGAATCCGTTAGGCCAACGCCCTTCATCCCGAGCGTCGCATACGCGATGTTTGTGCGATCGAGATAGTTCGCGACGTAAAGGAGAAAAAGAAACGGCAGCAGCCGCGCAGCAATTCGACTGCGCGCACTTGCCCCAGTGTCTATCTGCGGGGAAGCCATGGGTGCGCGCAGCATAACGCCGTTGGAAATCCCCACAATTTCGAAAACGGATTCGCCACCCAACTGCAAAGCGCTTGCACCGCGCGATGTCCTTTTCGTCGAGGACATCCCAAGACGCGCCATGCAAAAGTGATGCGCCGTATTGTGCGCGCCGGCCACATCGGCGAAAAGCTAGGCGACATCTTGACGCTGGAAAATCCGGCGAGCTTCGAAGAAATTCAGCGGATGGGCAGAGGCGATTGATTCATTTCTCCCGAAAGCTCTCCCTGACGGGCCGCGCGCCGATTTCGCTTGCATCCCCCGCGGCTCCGTTGACCTCAATCGCCCGTACTTGCTACACTGCGGCCGATGAATCGCACGTTCGTTCCCTTATTTATCTTTGTCGTCCTTGCATCCGCGTTCGCTGCAGAAGCCCCGAATTGGGCTGGTGAGTACGCGGACAAGAAATTCCTGAATGGCCAGGCAGTGTTCGAATTGAGCATTGAGCAGTCAAGAAACGCTATCCAGGTTTCGTTCGACGCCGTTTATAACGACGGACATGGTGCAGCTCCAGAGGCCCATGGTCCCGCTAGGGTGGCTGCAAAAGACATGCTGGGATTTAGCTTCCAAGACAGCTTTCACAATGCGGGTTCGGGCACGATTAGGCGCGCGGGCGATGATGTGATCGTGTCTCTTAAAACGACGCGCGTGGCAGATTCGAGGTGCTTGCCGTTTTACGGGCAGAACATGCGGCTCAAGCGCGTGAAGAACTAAGGAACATAGGCATCCTGCCTGGGCACCCAGATTAAAAGTCCGTCCGCCTAGACCATCGGCCTGAAACGCCCGACGATCTCTTGCAGTCGACCGGTGATTTGCCCTAACGAGCACACTTCCGCCGCTTCCAGCAATGCCGGGAAAGAGTTTTCGCCGCGATCGACGGCCTGGGCCAGGTTGTCGAGAGCGCGTTTCGCTTTGTCGGCGTTCTTCTTCTTGAACTTGGTCAACCGCTCGATTTGTAAACGCTGCTTCGACCGTGGCGTGCGTGCGAGCTCGATCTCCGGCATTTCGTCGGAGCCGTCGCGATAGCGAGTCAAGCCGACAATCGGTCGCGTGCCGTCGTAGATTTGTTCCTCATAACGATGGGCGGCGCTTTGAATTTGGCTGCGCTGGTAACGATTTTCGACGGCGGCGAGCACGCCACCCAGGCTTTCGATTTGGCGGAACTCATCGAGAATCGCTTTCTCGACGGCACGCTCGACCGCTTTCATTCCCGGCGAACCGCTCAACATGTTCATGGTGTGTTTAAAGATTCCGGATTCCTCAAGCAGGATGGCCTGACCATGCGCAGCCAGACGGATCCACTCTTCACTCGGAGTCGTGAACGGTTCGTCGGCACTGTTTGAATGACACGAGTTCGTGCCGTTCATGTAGGCGAGCATCAATTCCGCGGCCGTGCGCGTGAGGTTGTTTTTGAACTCAGCGGCGATGAGCGAACGCCCGCTGGTTTGGGTGTGGAGCTTGAACATCTGGGCGCGCGGGCCAGCGCTGAAAACGTCGCGCATTCCGATCGCCCAAATTTTCCGCGAGACACGCGCGAGGGCGATGTACTCGACATCGAGGCCGCAATCGAGAAAGAAGGAAAGCCTCGGACCAAATTGATCGACTGGAATGCCGCGCGCGGTCAGCAATTCGACGTAGGCGAAGCCATTCGAGAGCGTGTAAGCAGCCTGCTGCACCGGAGTCGAACCAGCTTCCCCGATGTGATAGCCGCTGATCGAGACCGGATACCAACGTGGCATGTTCGTAGCCGTCCACTCGATCATGTCGCAGAGAAAGCGCAGCGACGCTTCGATTGGGAAAATCGTCTCGTTCTGCGCCTGGACTTCTTTAAAAATATCGGCCTGAATGGTGCCGCGAAGTTTCGGAACAACTCCCGAGCCGAAGCGGCGCTTTGCTGCTGCGATATACATCGCCATGATGATTGGCGCGGGGCCACTGATCGTCATCGATGCAGAGAACTCTGGCGACCCCAAGTCGAAGCCATCGTACAACCGCACCATGTCTTCGACCGTGTCGATAGCAACGCCGCCCTCACCAATTTTTCCGAACACGCCATCTGCGTCACTGTCGATCCCATAAAGCGTCAAGCCGTCGAACGCGGTACTTAGCCGTTTCGAGCGTTGATGCGCGCTAAGAAAATGAAAACGCCGGTTGGTGTCCTCGGCGAGCATGAGGCCCGAGAACAAACGCGTCGGCTCTTCCTGCGGTCGCGCGCCGTTCTTTTGCAACTTCGCTCCGTTTGTCGACGTCGATCTTTTATTCCCGTGACCGCCTTGATCGATGTTCTGCAACGACTCGAGATACATTTCGCGGTAGGCGCCATTCAAAAACGGGAACTCGCCCGGCAATCCATCGCCGAACAGATAGCGGGCGATCTCACCGGGCTCATCGATTTCCGGCAACGCCAGCCGCGGCAGTGGCAGTCCAGTTGGCGCTCGAGTGATCGGCGTTTCGGTTTTGATCTTGTTCCAACGTTCAGCCAGCTCGCGTCCGAATTTTTCGTCGCTGCGCGCCCGCTTTACTTGATCGACAACAAACCGTCCATGCTTCTCGACTGCCTCAACTACCTGTCCCAGTTTGCTCATGATTTTTTCTCCGATTACGCGCGCCGTTTGCAGTTCATCTTGTTCCCAAAATTAAATCGTAAAGTTCGTCCACGCCAGCGTCGCGATGACGTTTCGCGACGGTTGCGACGATTTGTTGTTTGCGTTTGTTTTGAATGAGTCGCTGCTCAATTTCCAACAACGCCGATTTCGCCCGCTCGAGGTCGGTTTTGTTGACGACGACAATATCGGCGACGTCGAGCATGACAATTTTTTGCAACTGTAAGCGTGCGCCGTAATCGGGATTCATGACGAGGATCGTTTGATCGACAAGTTGGCGGCGGAACGGCAGCGCTTCCTGCCCGGTGCCAACAGTCTCGATGATGACGTAATCGAATCCCGAATGCGCCAGCAGATTGAGACAACCTTCCGTCGCCGGCGACAAACCGCCGGCTTGTCCGCGCGTAGCCATGCTGCGCATAAACACGCGATCGTCCTGCGAGTTAATCATCGTTGCGCGGTCGCCAAGCAACGCGCCTTCGCCGATGACGCTCGGATCGTGCGACAAAATCGCGATGCGTGAATGTCGATCTCGCGTGAGAAAGCGCAGGACTAGTTCGTCAATCAGTGTCGTCTTGCCCGCGCCGCCAGGGCCAGTAATTCCGATGACCTTTGATGTTCGATGTTTGATGTTCGATGTTTGATGTTTCGCACGCGGTGAACGCTTTCCGGCGGCATCCTCAAGTTGTGTCAGCTTGCGCGCGAGCACGAGATCGGGTTTCAATTTCGCGCGGGTCTTGCGGCGTTTACCGTAATGCTTCTTCACATAATCGACCATGTCGGTAAGCGACGTGCCGGCGAAAAAGATTTCGTCGACGCCCTTGCCTTTCATCAAACTCGCGTCGTCATGCGTGATCGTTCCGCCGCCACCACCGAAGACCGCGATGTCGCTCGCGCCTCGCCGTTTTAATTGCCTAACAACTTCAGCAAAAAATTCGACGTGACCGCCGTTGTAACTGGAAATGCCAATGGCGGCGACGTCTTCCTGAATAGCCGCGCGGACGATATCGCCAGCGTAGCGATGGAAGCCGAGATAGACAACCTCGATGCCGTGTCTGATGAATTCCAGATTGATGGTATTGATCGCGCTGTCGTGCCCATCGCAAATGGGGACGGCGGTGAGGATGCGAATCGGTAAAGCCATTGGGAGCGAAAAACTTAATGTTTCGACAGAATGAACACAATGCTCAGAATTGCTTTGCCAATGACTCAGTTAATTTTGTGTATTCTGTCAAAAAATGCCTGATCTCAATTTCACTGACAAGGTTGTGCTTGTGACCGGGAGCTCGCGCGGCATTGGGTCGGAGATGATCAAAGCGTTTGGCAAACGCGGCGCGAAATGCGTCGTCAATTACGTTGTCGATCCTGCTGGGCAAAACAAAACCGATGCGGAGAACGTAGCGAAGGAATTGAAAGGGCCGCTTGTGATTGAGTGCGACGTGACAAGACCGGAGCAAGTCGAGTCAATGATGAAACAAATACAAGATCGGCATGGTGGGCTCGACGTCCTTGTGAACAACTCCGGGATCATTCGCGACCGCACGATAAAAAAAATGGCGCTCGAAGAATTCGAGAGTGTCGTGGGCGTCAATCTCACCGGCACGTTCACCGTCACGCAAAAAGCGGGCACGATTCTGCGAAGCGGTGGACGGATCGTGAACTTGGCATCCGTCAGCGGACAGATGGGTTTATTCGGGCAAGCGAATTATTCTTCGAGCAAAGCCGCCATCATCGCACTCACCAAAGTTTCCGCGCGCGAGTTCGCCCGTCAGAACATCACCGTTAACGCGATCGCGCCCGGCTTCATCGATGTCGGGATGAGCAAAGGCATGTCGGAAGACGTGACGCAAAACTTTATCAAACAAATCCCGCTCGGCCGCCTCGGCGACGTAAAGGAAATTGTCGATGCCGCGCTCTTTCTCGCCTCACCGATGGCGTCTTACATAACTGGGCACGTGCTCAACGTTAACGGCGGGTTTTACATGGGCTGATCCCCGACCGCTGATTTCGCACCGCCGCTGTCGCAGCTTTGGCGCGCAGAAGGTTAGCCCCATTTCTGGACCAAGAACCAGACCAGGGCCGAAAGCATCGCGGCGAATATTGATAAAATGAGCGCTGCGCGCTGTGACTGACGTACTTTGAATTCAGGCCTCGGAATGTCGTCGTGAATGTGACTGCCCTCGTAAAGTTTCATCAGAAAAAAAGCCACTATGAAGCCGACGGCGGCCCACTTGATACACCCGATAAGTGTTTCAAACATCCCTATAACTCTAGCCCGAGAAGCCGCGCGGTTCAAAACTTCTGCGTTGATTTCTCATTCCTATCTTCTGGCCTAGCCGAAGGACGGCGCTAGACGTAAGCGCAACACTCCCTTTGTCTTAGCGGCATCTAACCTCGCCTCAGGGCCGCTTCCAACCCGTTTGTCTTACAGGCCGGAGGGCGGGCCCCAAGTGGGCCCGACGCTTTCCCCCGTCCTGTGTCCTCTCCGCTCCAGCGCTTCAACGATTCAATTAAATTACATTTATCTTGCAGCTTCCCCGTCACTTTCCCCGCGCCACCGATTTTTGACTTCGCATTTCACATTCTTCATCCACATTGGTCGCTATTATGGCAACACGAATTGGTTCGGCTGTTTGGGAAGGCACGCTGAAAGGTGGCAAAGGAAAGATGAAACTTGGAAGCGGCGCATTTGAAGGGCCTTACTCTTTCGCCTCGCGATTCGAAAACGCGCACGGCACAAACCCGGAGGAACTCATCGGAGCGGCGGAGGCAGGTTGCTTTTCGATGGCGCTCTCGCTCAACCTAGAAAAGGCCGGTCATCCACCGAAGAGGATCAACACCACAGCGGAGGTGAAGCTCGAACCCTCCGGCGGCGGTTTCAAAATCACGTCGATCAACCTGACGACCGAAGCCGAGGTGCCCGGAATCGACGAGGCGAAGTTCAACGAACAAGCCGAACTAACAAAGAAAACTTGCCCTGTCTCGGTCGCATTATCTGGCACACAGATTAATCTCAACGCGAAACTCGTCCCGGCCACGCCATAGCTGACTCCCGGTGAATTTTCTCCTTCCTACTTCCATCCTTCTATCTTCATCCTCTTACTTATGATTCGTATCCTTGTCGCAGGTGTTTTGGGCGGAATCGCCATGTTTATCTGGACGTCAATCGCGCACATGGCTCTGCCGCTTGGCGAGGCTGGCATCCGCGAAATTCCGAATGAACAGGCGGTCTTGGCCGCGATGAAAGCCAACATCGGTGAGCAATCCGGCCTTTATCTTTTCCCGGGGATCGGTCTCGGCCCGAACCCGAGTCGGGCGCAGAAGAACGAAGCCATGCATAACTTGGGCGAGAAGTCCGCGAACAATCCGTCCGGCATTCTCATGTATCATCCGCCGGGACGCCCGCTGACCATCGGCAAATGGCTGGGAATCGAATTCGCGACCGAACTTGTTGAGTCGATGCTGGTAGTCTTCCTCCTCGCCCAAACGCGTGTGAGTAGTTTCGGCGGCCGCGTCGGGTTCGTCTTTGTCGCCGGAATTCTCGCAGCCATGGCGACCAACGTTTCCTATTGGAACTGGTACGGCTTCCCGTCTGTTTACACCGTTTCGTACATGTCGATCCAAGTAATCGGTTTTCTCTGCGTTGGGCTTGTGGCCGGTTTGCTTTTAAGAAAAACGAGTCAACCGATCGTCGATAACTGATCACCTTCTGCCCTGCCACGCCGTAGATCGTCACGGCGACCGAAGGCGGGTCGGCATTGTTGCCGCTTTGGTGCTTAGAAAGAACCCGGTGCGAACTGCCATTTGATTGCGCACTTCGCACGCAATTGCGCGGTCAAGCGGATGTAGTGCAATCCAGATCGAACTTCGAGTCTCCTTTTTTAGTTCAAACCGAGCGACTCTACTGTCGCGGCATCGATTACCCCCGTCGCGATCAAGCCAGCGTCCTGTTGATAATTCGCAATTGCCTGCCGCGTTGCCGACCCAAGCGAACCGCTCAATCCTCCAGCGTAATAGCCCTCATCCTGAAGTGCGCGCTGCACGTTCAGAATCACCTGATCTGGCAAGAGGTTGCCATAGGTATAAATCGGTCCGTCGTAATCGTAATATTCATAAGCGGGATCGTAACCCCACGCCGGGAACCAATATCCTGCATCCCAATAGTAGTACCCGCCTCCGACAAGCACGATGGTCGTGAAGTGTCGCTTCCACCAAACACGATTGTGCCTCTGGTGCCGATATCTCCCGAGTGCATCCGCATAACTGAGGCGAACGTTGGCCGGCGTGTGCTCGACCGATGGTTGTTGTTTGCGGGACGCGTGGACGCGAGCCGCCTTAGGTCTCGGCTGCGGCGAAGGCGTTTTGTTGGTGTCCTGACTTTTGGCCGCGTGAGTGAGTGCAATCAATAAACAGGCCGTGGAGAGGATAAATCGTTTCATGTTTCCTTCTGGAAAATTAGACAACACCAACTTCACTTCGCTCAGCGACTGCCGCAAACCGCAATCCCAAATTATGGTTCTAGTTTCTACTTTGAAACTCACTCGCCTTCCGGGTCGCTGCCAGCCGCACAGGTAATTGCCAGTCCGGTCCGCCAATCGGACGGACTCGTTCTATCTTGCTCATACCATTCGCTCGATTCTAATTTCCTAAAGCGATGAACGACTCTTTTACCGAGTTCGAGCACCGGGGCTGGGAGCGCGTCGCGGACAAGTACGACTCCGTCTGGTCAACCTCTACGCGACAATTCATCCCGCCTCTGCTCGATGCTGCTCAAGTTTTTGCGGGCATGTCGATCTTGGACGTCGGCTGCGGTCCTGGTTACGTCTCGGGCGCGGCGGCGGAATGCGGCGCCGAGCCGATCGGTCTCGACTTTTCCGAGGAGATGATCGCGATCGCGAAGAAAATGTTTCCGAACATCGAATTTCGAGAAGGCGACGCGCAAGATTTGCCATTTGCCGGCTCCAGTTTCGATCGCGTCCTGGCCAACTTCGCACTGCTCCATCTGTCCAATCCCGAGCGGGCGTGCGCCGAGGCGGTCCGCGTCCTCAAACCCGGCGGCAAATTCGGTTTCACCGTCTGGGCGCCGCCGAGCGAAAGCCCATACGCAAAAATCATCGACGACGCCATCCAGGCGCACGCCGATGTAAATGTCGATCTTCCGGCGGGACCGCCGCATTATTTATTTGCTGGCCGGGAAGAATTTCGACAAGCGTTGGAGCGCGCCGGGTTCGACGGTGCCTCGATGATTTTTAAAGTTCATACCATCGAATGGAACGTTCCGACCGTGCGCTATGTCTTTGACGCCGAACGCAACGCCGGTGTCCGCACCGCCGGATTGCTCGCACGCCAGACGCCCGAAAAGCTCAGCGCGATTCAGTTCGCCATTGAAAAGGCAGTCCGGCCATACGCAAGGAATGATCGTTTCTGCATTCCCAAGGCCGCCTACGTCATCGCCGTTTCAAAAACGTCCGACCTCTAATCCGGTCGCCCGGCGACACGGATTCGCCGCGGCGAACGTCTATCGGCGTAAATCTGAGTAATCCGCAGTTCGTTACTCAACAATCCTGCTACGCAGCTTTTTCCTTGGCGGCGATTTTCTTGCTCACGATGATCCCCGGGAATTGCACGACGTGGGCAGCCTCGTTTTTCCCGTTCTGACCCAGGGTCGACTCGAAAGTCAGTTTCTGATTGGCGATCTCAGTAAGCGCGACATCGGCGTGACCGAGCCCGGGCGCATACTCTACGAGCGGGCGATGCCCGAGACAGAGCTGTCGGACGCGGCGTGAGACCATGTTCACCAGAATTTGCTGATTAGGAATTACTTCGGAGGCGGCTTTAACGAGATCGGCTTTCATATATTTATAAGAGGCACAGTCAGCCGCTGACGATTGGTTGACTCCCGAAGAATTGAAACCTGATACTGTTTCCGGGAAATCGCAGCAGAAAAACTTGCCATAGTATCGCCCAGGAAACGCTGATCTCCTAATACTAATTTCTTCGTTGATCCTGTCGCCGCTGCGACCGAAGGAGAATGGCCAAGGCAGCGACTTTAGCCTTTCCAATTTTACTTTCTCAATCAAACTCTTGTCATGAAGATTGGAATGATTGGCCTCGGCCGGATGGGTGCGAACATGGCGCGACGCTTGACGAGCGGTGGACATCAATGCGTCGCGTTCGATCGCGACCGGGAAACCGTCGACGCACTCGCTAAGGAAGGTCCGACCGCCGCCTATTCGCTCGAAGAAGTAGTCGAAAAGCTCACCGCACCGCGAGCTGTCTGGATCATGCTTCCATCCGGTGCGCCCACCGAAGAAACCGTGCTCGCCCTTTCCAAGCTGTTGCAATCGGGCGACGCCATCATCGATGGCGGCAATTCATTCTACAAAGACGATGTCCGGCGCAGCGCTATGCTCAAACCGAGCGGGATCCACTATCTCGATGCCGGGACGAGCGGTGGAATCTGGGGTTTGGAGCGGGGTTACTGCTTGATGATCGGAGGAGATCAACCCAGTGCCCAGAGACTCGGCCCGATCTTCGCCACCCTCGCGCCTGGTCCTGGGGACATTCCCAAGACACCTGGTCGCGAAGGAATGAAGAGCACCGCCGAACTCGGTTATCTCTATTGCGGTCCATCCGGAGCGGGCCACTTCGTGAAGATGATTCATAATGGAATCGAATACGGCCTGATGCAGGCGTATGCGGAAGGGTTCGATATCCTGCGCGGCGCGAACTCGGATAATCTACCCGCGGGACTTTCTTACGATCTTAACCTCGCCGACATCGCCGAGCTCTGGCGACGCGGGAGTGTCGTCTCATCGTGGCTGCTCGATCTGAGTGCGACCGCACTGGCGAGTGATCGCCAACTCGCTGGGTACACGGGCTTCGTGGAAGATTCGGGCGAAGGGCGTTGGACGATCGCGGCCGCACTCGAGGAAGGAGTATCCGCCGAAGTGCTTTCGGTTGCGCTCTACACCCGTTTCCGTTCGCGCCAGGAACACACCTTTGCCGAGAAGATCCTCTCCGCCATGCGCAAAGGTTTCGGCGGCCACGTAGAACGTCCTCCCGCCGTCAAAATGAAACAGGGCCTCTGAGAATGTCGTGCGAAGCAGTTGATGGTCGATGAATTCTCCGACGTAACGATCTGACGCTTCAACCCTTCCAGTTCCGCAATTCTGTATCCGCTGGCTTCTGATCTCTGACCTCTTTTAAACGATGAGTTGGACCACGATTACAGTTTGGATCATTTGCGCCCTTCTCGCAGGCGGCATTGGATGGAGCAAATACGAAAAGAAAAAAACGCGCGACAAATACTTGGCCGAACTAGCGGCAATGGATCGCGACCGCCGCGAAAAACTGCTCACGCGCTTGAATCCCAAGGTCCAGACTGAACTCCGCCAACAACTCATGCTGCGCTACGGACTGAGTTGATTCCTCGGGTCGCCGCCTTCTGCTTCAGCATTCGGCGTTTCTCCGTCGGCCGCCGCGGCGACCTGCGAGCGCGACAAATGAGCACTTACCAAGCCGAAGCTTGGCACGTACGCAGGTCCTTTGATTTTTGATTTCTGACCTCTGACTTTCCGCTTCCAGCGCGCATGCCTCTTGCTCCTTATTTGTCACTCCAAATTTCCCAGAGCGCCAAATGATTGACCAGGAGACATTCGAACGCCTTTTGCCGCTCGCTTATCAGTGGGCGAAAGCACAGGAGCAATTCATCCTCGCGCGCGGCGCTCCATTAGGGCCACGGCACACCGCCGATGCACGTCGAGTCGGGGTCCAGGATTGTTCTCGGGTAAGAGTGCTAGTCGTGGATCGAATTTCGCTGCCTGACAACACGGAGCTCGCTGAGGCCTCGCGGTCCACCCATATTATCACCGACGCTTCTCGCGGCGTGGCCATCGGCCATGGGATTATCATTCGCGCCGATTGCTGGGGCGATCGCGAGTTGATCCTACACCAACTCGTCCATGTCGCTCAATGTGAAAGAAGTGGTGGCCTCGACCCGTTTGTTCAGGAGTATCTCTGCGATCGTCACACGTGCGCCAAATTCACCGTCGGCTCTCTCGAAGATGAAGCGCGGCGGATTGCTCACGAAATTTGCGCCGCGGACGCCGCAGAGAGTAAGAACGCCAGCGCTCACGCCTCCTGAGTTCCCCGTCTACCTGCTCTCCTCCGGCCTCTATCTGTCTTCTCCGCTCCAGCGCTTCTACGATCCAACGATGTAACGATTCGACGAATTACATTTAGCTGCTTCACCCTTGTCCCGCCAAAGCATCAATCGTTTTCCACTCTTCCGGAGTTAACTTGATCTTGGCCGCAGCGATATTTTCCTCCAGGTGGGCGATAGAAGATGTGCCGGGAATCGGCAGCATCGCAGGCGATCGTTGCAGAAGCCAGGCAAGTGCTAGCTGAACAACACTCGCGCTATGCGCCTTGGCAACCGCTTCCAAAGCATCGCCAGGTTTCAAACCCCTGTTTCCTCCAATCGGCGACCAGGGCATAAAGCCGAGGCCTTCCTTCTCGCAATACACCAGCGTTTTCTCCCACCTGCGGTTCGCGATGTTGTACTGGTTCTGCACACTCACGATCGGTAGAACCTTGCCCGCCCGCGCGATTTCCTCGGGCGTCACCTCCGACAATCCGACGTGCCGAATCTTCCCGGCGCCCTGCATCTCCTTGAGCGCGCCGAGCGATTCCTCCATCGGCACTTTCGGATCGACACGGTGCAACTGATACAAATCGATATGATCGAGCCGAAGCCGCGTCAGACTCCCCTCCACACATTTTTTGAGATACTCAGGTCGACCGTTCGGTACCCACTGGCCAGGTCCTGGTCGGGTCAAACCGCCTTTCGTCGCGATAACGAGTCCTGCCGGATAAGGATGGAGCGCCTCGGCGATAAGCAGTTCGCTTGTTTCGGGGCCGTAAGCGTCGGCCGTGTCGATCAAATTCACACCGAGTTCAACCGCGAGCCGCAACACCTTGAGGGCGTTGTCCCGGTCAGGCGGCCAACCCCAAACGCCTTCCCCGGTGATGCGCATCGCGCCAAAGCCGAGCCGATTGACTGCGAGATCGCCGCCCAACTTCCAAACGGAATTCGTAGCCAAGTTCGAGCTCGTTGATGAAGCGGCTCCAAAGATTCTGGCCGATCCTCCGGCCAATAATGTGACTCCGCTTGCCAGACTCATCCCAAGAAATGTTCGGCGGGTAACACCATTATCCACCCGTTTTTGGTTCGCGTTAGGAGATTTGTCAGGCATGACGCGCAAGTACGTTCACGGAAACTGCTCTCAATGCAAGCGCGCTGTTCTGTCTATAGCGGCAGCCATGTCGGCTGCAAACCTCTAGCGACAGTCGTATGGGCAGTCTCTCGTTCATGACCTCAACAGCCGTACGATTTAACGATGTAACGCTTCAACAAATTATACTTATCTTTCAGCTTCGCCGTCCCCTCCCCTCCTATTCCGGCCCACTTTTCTCCATCTCGATCAGTTTCGGGCCAATCTTGTCATTGGCATGGCTCAACGATTTGATCAACAACATGCAAAACGACGCCACGGTCAGGAGCATGGCCGCGCCGACCGCGAAATGATGCGCGCGCAATTCCCGCCACGGCGGCGCGAATGCGAGCAAGCCAAGCGTACTCAAGATAACGACCACGGCGTCGAAACTTGCGCGCTGCCAGTAACTGCCACCGAGATGCAGCCACATTCCAAATTCATCGAAGGTCAACGCCATGCTCACGCCGTAGATCACCGCGCAAAAACTTCGCTGCGCCTGGTTCAGCGGCGCGAAGAGCAGGACGCCTGCGACAGCCGACAAAAGAAAAATGCCATAATTGAGATGATGCACATGCGTCCCGCCCAGATGGAGAAAGAGATCGGGCATTTTGCGAGCCATGATCAAAATCACCAGTGTCCGCGACGCGATAAATGTGAAGAGAAACGCGACAAACGTTAGCCGCGCCAAATGCCGCAGGGAATTTGCGGAGCCTTTCGCAGCGCTCGCCTTCATGGATCAGTTTTGCAACTTACCGATGATGAATTCGCTGCTTTGAGATCACAAAGTCCCACCTCTCAGGCTAGTTCCCTTTGAGATCGTAGATTGTGACCTCAAACACCGGGCGCGGTGGACGATGTAACGATTTATCGATCCAACGATTTACCGATTGAACAATGCAACTAGCCTTAGCAATCGCAGTTCTTGCCGCAATTGCATTCCTTGCCGTCATTCATCGGGCAATTCTTGCCGCTTTTCTTGCAAGACGCGGGCTGGTCCGCCGCAAAAACGGTTGCACAAACCGCGGCCGCAAGAATGGAGAAGAGAATCTTAGCGTAACTTTTCATACAGTTTTAATCTTCTCCAGCGGCCGCTAAACGCCAACGAAAAAACACGTCGTCGTTTTCCCGCTCGCCTTCTCCTTTTTCTTCGTTCTAAATTCCAATTCTCCCACGATTCAACGAATCACCTTCCCCTTTCATGGCGCAGACCAAATCCATATCAACCACCCAGCGTTCTTGGCGCGCCGCCTTGTTCGCCGCAGGACGGACCCGCGGTGGTGGGTCTCGTCGTAGCTTTAGCGACGATGGAAGGTTAACGAAGGCGGATCAAAGCCACTCCACTCTCCTGGAGGTCCGCGCGTCTCGCGTGCACGGCCTGGGAGTGTTCGCGACAAAATCCATCCGCAAAGGCAGGCGCATCATCGAGTACACGGGAAAGCGGATTTTATGGAATGATGTCCCGGCCGATCTCGATGACCCGCACACATTTCTTTTCGGCCTTGATGATGGAGTACGCGTGATCGACCCGGCGATTGGCGGCAATGAAGCGCGGTGGATCAATCATTCGTGTCAGCCCAACTGCGAAGCAATCGAGGAGGAGGACGAGCGAGTTTTTATCTACGCCCTCCGTGATTTGCGGCCGGGCGAAGAACTTTTTTACGATTACGCGCTGGAAATGGACGAGCCCGTGACCGAGCGACTCAAGAAAGAATGCGAATGTTTTTGTGGGGTTCCAGAGTGTCGACGGACAATGCTCTCGGTGAAGTAGCTTTCCGAGATTCCGCCATCCGTTCCCACTTGGCCGACTGATCACGAGTCCTGTCAGTTGTCATTTTCTAACACGCGGCTTCCCGCTCCCGCGCGATTGTTTTGGGAAAGGAGATCAAATGCGTTTAAGCGACAACGTCAAACAAGCTGGTGCGACTGGATACATTTTGCTTTGGCTTCTCGGGGTCCCGATTCCAATCTTGTTTATAATTTTTCTGCTCCGCGGCTGCACATAATTCGAAACCCGGAGACATCTTCAGTGCTGATCAAAGAGATGTGAGTTGGTTCATCCTCCTTTTGGGATCGCTGGCCACCTTTCGGCTGAGCCATTTGATGACGAAAGAGCGCGGACCGCTGGCTGTGTTCGAGCGTATGCGCAATGCGCTGCCGGGTGGACGCGGCTCCGCCAGGGAATGGCTTAGCTGCATATGGTGCTTTTCCCTGACCGCCAGCGCCTTTGTTTGCCTGATTCTTTGGGCTGGAGGGCTTCGCCTAAATTGGGACTACTGGATTCTACACTGGCTAAGTTTCAGTTCCGTCTCGCTCCTGATTAATCAAGTCTGCAAGTGACATCAGACAGTCGCTGTCGTTCTTAATGCTATAACTTCTCGATCTCGGTGCGAAGATCCTCTCTCGCTCAGCCGGCGATTGGTTGTCTCAAGATTCCAAACGCATCTTGCAGGTCTTTTCCAAACGTCACCAGGCCGCCATCATGCGCCGCCATAACAAAAATCTTTCTCTTTTCGACATCGGTGGCTTCGAAAAGATGCCGCACCGCGTAGGCCATTTCGGGTGTCCCATATTCAGCTCTCTTCGGCGTCGTTGGAGCTTTACCCAGAAGCCCCGCCCATAACTTCATGTCGTGACAATGGATCACCGCGCGAGCAGTTGGATCCGATTCGTAGACAGCTGCATGTGTAAGCGATTCGGATGATGCAACTGTTGATCCCTCGCATTGAAGCCAGTTCCTTTCGAAATCGTAAGCAACCACTTTCGCGCAATCCGCCGGCGTCAGCTCCGGGATCCCCGCAGTTGCCGAGCCTGTGATGTAGAACCGCGAGGTCGCGCCGTTTCGGATACTTAGGTTTCCGAAACCGATGCCGCTGGCATCCACGCCAATCATTCCAAGTGCAAGAAGTTTGCGCCGGTATCTGTTTAGTTCGGCGAATCCGGCGAAGTGCGAGATCTCTATCGGCACCTGTTCGCATTTAAACTTTACCGAACCGGTTTCGCTCACGACGCGTGCTCGGAAAAAAGTTCCAGAATGCTCTTTTCGTCGGCTTTGCAAACGCCCCGCTCGGTAATGAGTCCGGTTACCAGGCGTCGCGGCGTCACATCAAATCCATAGTTCGCCGCGGGACTGCTTTCCGGCGCAACGCTGACTTCCAACATTTGGCCATCCCGCCAACCGTCGGCGCGCTTGATCTCTTCGGCACCGCGTTCCTCGATCGGAATTTCGGAACCGTCGCGGATCGTCCAGTCAAATGAAGATGAGGGCAACGCCACGTAGAAAGGAATCTTGTTGTCCTGCGCGGCCAGCGCCTTCAAATACGTTCCGATCTTGTTCGCCACGTCTCCGGTGCAGGTGGTTCGATCCGATCCGACAATCACCAGATCGACCGCACCGCGCTGCATCAAATGCCCGCCGGCGCTGTCCGCAATGATCGTATGCGGTACACCATGTTGACCGAGCTCCCAGGCGGTGAGCTTTGACCCCTGACTTCGTGGTCGGGTCTCGTCAACCCAGACATGAACCGCTAAACCGCGATCGTGGGCGGCATAAACCGGCGCCAGCGCCGACCCGTAATCCACAAACGCGAGCCATCCCGCGTTACAGTGGGTCAAGATATTCACCGGCTTTCCGTTTTTCCTCCGGGCAACCTCTTCGATGAGTTTCAGGCCGTGCTGTCCGATCATCCGGCAATGTTCCTCATCTTCCGCGGCAATCTGTCTGGCGGTGCGCAAAGCGAGATCGATCTTGTCCTGGGCGGTTTCTCCTTTCGCTGTGCTGGTCAATTGCCGCTCGATCGCCCATGTCAGGTTCACCGCCGTCGGCCTGGTCACTCTGAGTTCCGCTGCAGCGTCGACCAAGCGTTGATCAAATCCCGCGACGGCGGGACTCCCTGCCTCCTCGATTGCTGCCAGGTACATCCCATATCCGGCGCTCGCTCCAATCAGGCCCGCTCCCCGCACATGCATTTCCCGGATTGCGTTCGCCATTTGCGTGACCGTACTGACTTCCTCGATCACGAGACGATGCGGTAAAAATCTCTGATCGATCAACTGCACGATCCGCTCATTTGCCGGGTGAAGCCAGATCGTCCGGAAATGTTGTCCGCCTACCTTCACGTGTCAGTTTGCGTTGTTATAACCTGAATGGTTTAAGATCCAACCTTTGACGATTCATTGTAAGCCGCACGCGATTTCTGACCTCTGATCTCTGACTTCTGACCTTTGCCTTCCAATTACCGATAATGGTTAACCGAAAGCTCCGCGTTCTACTTTCTACTTCCTACTTTTCTTCAGCCTTCACCCTCCGTCTGTGGTAGTGGTCATGCAGCGGCACCAGGATGATCATCGAGAAATAAACCCAGCCACTCCATTGGATCTTCTCTGCCGGCAAAGTAAGCGCAAAGACCAGCGACACGATTCCGACGCTTACCGGGATGCTCCAGCCCGTCAGTTCGCCGCGCGTCGCCAGTCTTTCACGTGCATTCAATCGCAACGGGTCCCTCAATTGCCAGGCACGCAGATTCAGGAGCAGGATTTCGGCGGAAATGGCAACCAAGCCGAGCGCGTAGATCGCAAAGATAGTTCTCGCCTGCGATTCGGCGGTGTGAAGCGAGAACGGCTGGCCGACCTGGCCATTGCTCAGAAAATACCACATCGCCCCGAAGATTGCCTTCAGCGGATAGATAAAGATCAGGATCGTAACAATCATCGCCCAGCTAATCAGAATCGAGGCGCCGTCTTCGAGGCCGTAACGCCGGCTCCACAACCAATGGCCCCGCCAAAAGATCCCCAGCACCGCGATGCTACAGACAAAGGTCGGTACATTCTTAAATGCGGCCAGGATCATCTGGATGTTGTCGGGGA
>Ga0210399_10001631_pt1 | contig 17530 bp, 13 predicted proteins | sample IncBWC14MmetaG_FD_150865 | JGI IMG/M metagenome (GOLD analysis project Ga0210399, IMG submission 150865) | Forest soil microbial communities from Barre Woods Harvard Forest LTER site, Petersham, Massachusetts, United States - Inc-BW-C-14-M | ecosystem: Environmental > Terrestrial > Soil >...
TCCTCGACGGGCGCGACCTATTCGTACGGCTTCGGGGGCCCCGGCTTCACACCGGTTCCCGCCGACTACGATGGAGACCAACAGACGGACTTCGCCGTTTATCATCAGGCGAGCGGACTCTGGTACATCAACAAGAGCACGACCCTCACCTCGGTTTCCGTCGGCTTCGGGGGCACCGGGTACGCCCCCGTGCCGAAGGATTACGATGGAGACGGAAAGACGGACCTGGCCGTCTACCACCAGGCGAGCGGTCTCTGGTTCATCCAGCAGTCTTCGACCGGCTCGGTCACCACTACCGGCTTCGGCGGCCCCGGTTTCGTGCCCGTGCCCCGCGACTACGACGGCGATGGCAAGGCCGATCTCGCCGTCTTTCACCCCGCGAGTGGCCTCTGGTACATCCGGCCTTCGGGCGGGGGGCCGGACATCGTGCAGGGCTTCGGCGGGTCAGCCTACACCCCGGTCCCCGCGGACTACGACGGCGACGGGAAAGCCGACATCGCCGTGTATCACGAGGCGAGCGGGCTCTGGTTCATCCGGCAATCGACGACGGGCACAACCGTCTCCTTCGCCTACGGCGGCAGCGGGTTCACCCCCGTGAATTACTGAGGACGAGGGACCCCGGCGAGACAGGGCTTTCGGGCGCGGAAGCACCCCACTATTCACCACCCGCCCCGGGTGGGGGGTCGTTCTCCGCCCGATGCATCAGCGCGCGGGCTCAGCCCGCCTTGGGGGCGTTGGCGGTTGCGGGATTGGCGGCGAGCCGGCTGTGGCGCCTTCCGTACGCGACGTAGAGGGCGCCCCCAATGAGCATCCAGACGCCGAAGCGCACCCAGGCCGCCGAGGGCAAGCCCAGCATGATGTAAAGGCAGGAGGCGGCACCCGCGGGAGCCACGAACCAAATGAGGGGGGCCCGGAAGGGGCGGGGCCGCCCGGGATCCTTCACGCGCAGGGCGAGCACGCCCAGGCAGACGATAAGGAAGGCGAAGAGGGTGCCGATGTTGGTGAGATCGTAGGTCTCCGCGTCGTCCAGGAGGGTGCAGCCCACGGCCACGGCCACCCCCGTGATGATGGTGGTCACGTGGGGCGTGCGGTAGCGCGGGTGCACGGCCCGAAACGCGACGGGGAGCAGCCCGTCTCGGCTCATGGAGAAGAAGATCCTCGGCTGCCCGAGCTGGAACACGAGCAGCACCGCGGTCATGGAGATGATCGCGCCCAGGGAGATGATGGCCTGGCCCCAGTGGAGGCCGGCCACCTCGAAGGCCTTGGCCAGCGGATCCGATCCCTTGAGCTGCTGGTAGGGCACAAGTCCGGTCGCGACCAGCCCCACCACGACGTAGATGACCGTGCACACGGCCAGCGAGCCAAGGATCCCGATGGGCATGTTGCGCTGGGGGTTCTTTGTCTCCTCGGCCGCCGTGGAGATGGCATCGAAGCCGATGTATGCGAAGAAGACGATGGCCGCGCCCTGGTGGATTCCGGCCCAGCCGTTGGGTGCGAAGGGCGTCCAGTTGCGCGGCTCGATGTAGAGGGCGCCCACGCCCACGAAGAGGGCCAAGACCCCGAGTTTCAGGATTACCATCGCGTTGTTGGCGCGCGCGCTCTCCTTGATGCCGATCACGAGCAGCCAGGTGATGAAGCCCACGATCACCATGCCGGGGATGTTGAGCCCGAGGCGGTGGCCGAAGAGCAAGGGAAGCTCCCCCATCCGGTCCGGGAAAGAGAAGAGCACGTTGCGGTAGCTGTGGGAGAGCCAGAAGGGGAATTCGATGCCGAAGACACGCAAGAAGGAGGTGAAGTAGTTGGACCAGGCGATGGCCACGGCCACGTTCCCTACCGCGTACTCCAGGATGAGGTCCCAGCCGATGATCCAGGCCACCAGCTCCCCCAGGGTGGCGTAGGCATAGGTGTAGGCGCTTCCCGCGATGGGAATGAGGGCGGTCAGCTCGGCGTAGCAGAGGCCGGCGAGAGCGCAGACCGCGCCCAGGAGAACGAAAGAGAGCACGAGGGCGGGGCCCGCCCCCAGCCGCGTGACCGTGCCGTCCGCTGCCGTCTCCCCCACCGCGGCGGTGCCGATGGCCGAGAAGATACCCGCCCCGATGACGGCCCCGATGCCCAGCATCACGAGGTCGAAGGCGGAAAGGGTGCGCTTGAGGCCGTGAACTCCCTCCGCCTCGTCGAGCGTGGCCTGAATATCGGCCACGCCCTTGGTCCGGAAGAGGGCGTTCGTCATGGCTCCTGGGTGGACACGAGGTGCGGGATCATAGCATGGCGGCTTTCGTCTACAATCACCGGCCAGGGAGGTGAGACCGCGTGCTGGTGGTGATGCGGAAGGACGCGACCCGGGAGCAGATCCGGGGAGTGGTGACGGCCATCGAGGCCCGGGGCTACAAGGCCCACCCGGTGCCGGGCGGCGAGCGGACCGCGATCGGCATCACCGGGAACCGGTCGGCCGAGGACCTTCCCGCCTTCGAAGGCCTTCCCGGCGTGCTCGAGGTCATCCCCGTCTCCCACGCCTACAAGCTGGTGTCGCGGGAGGTCAAAGCCGAGAACACGGTGGTGAGCATAGGCGGGGTCCGGGTGGGGGGAGCGGGCTTGGTTCTGGTGGCGGGACCCTGCGCGGTCGAGTCTCGGGACCAGATACTGACCGTGGCCCGCATGGTCAGAGAGAGCGGGGCCCACCTGCTGCGGGGGGGGGCCTTCAAGCCGCGCACCAGCCCCTACTCGTTTCAAGGGCTGGGCGAGGAAGGGCTCAAACTCCTGGCCGAGGCCCGGGAGGCGACCGGGCTCCCCGTGGTCACGGAGGCGGTGGACGGCGAGAGCATGGACCTCGTGGAGCGCTACGCCGACGCCATCCAGATCGGGGCCCGCAACATGCAGAACTTCTCACTGCTGAAGCGCGCGGGCCGGGCCCGCAAGCCGGTGATTCTGAAGCGGGGCATGTCCGCCACCCTTGAGGAGTTCCTCATGTCCGCGGAGTACATCCTCTCCGAAGGCAACTACGAGGTCGTGCTCTGCGAGCGGGGGGTGCGCACCTTCTCCGACTTCTCGCGCAACACCCTCGATCTCTCGGTGGTGCCAGCGGTGAAGGACCTCAGCCACCTGCCCATCCTCGTGGACCCCTCCCACGGCACCGGGCGGCGGGACAAGGTGGCCCCTCTCTCTCGCGCCGCGGTGGCGGTAGGGGCGGACGGGTTGATGGTGGAAGTCCACCACGACCCCAGCCGCGCCCTCTCCGACGGCCCCCAGTCCATCACCCCCGACATGTTCGGGGCTTTGGTCAAAGAGCTGCGCCAGATCGCTCCCGTTATCGGGCGTGGGCTCTAGCCCGCGGGTTCAGGAGCTGTTCCAGGGAGGAGGGGCCCGAGTTCCATGAGGGTCACCGGGCGCTGGCGTCAGCATTACCATCAACACCTCAGCCTGAGCCGGCAGATCGCGATCCGCGCCCTGCTCGCCTTTCTCCTGACCCTGGCCGTGGTCAGGGGCGTCACTTACTGCATCCACTATCACATCCTCCCTTTTCGTGATCTCGTCACCAAGAGCGGCCTCCACATTCACCACCTCTTCTGGGGCATCCTGCTCTTGATGCTGGTGGGCTTCGGGGCCCTGGCCACGCGCGCACCCGCGTGGCATCTCCGCCTCGCCCTCGCCTACGGCGTGGCCCTGGGCCTGACCCTGGACGAGTTCGCCCTCTGGCTGCGGCTGGCCGACGTTTATTGGTCTCCGGAGGGGCGCGAGAGCCTGGAGGCCATTGCCGTGGCCACGGCCCTCCTCGCGCTCCTGGCCGCGGGCTTGCCCTTCTGGCGGGCGGTCGCCCGCGATGTCCGTACGACGTTTGGCGGCCGGGCGGGACGCACCTGACACCCGGCGTCCGGGGCGTCCCCGGGCCTGCTCAGGCGTCCTTGAGCGCGATCGCCTTCCTCTCGAGCAGGCGCGAGAAGATGAGGAGGGCGTCCTCCTCCGACATGGGGCAGAGCTTCAGGATCGACTGTACGTCCCATTGCCCGTTCACCCGAGAGAGCACGAACCCCTCGTGGGGGTCGAAGTTCTCACGGGTGAGGGAAACGAGGTCCATGGCGAGGACGGGCACCTTGGTCAGGGGGACAGAGCGCAGCGCCTTGTCTCGGTTCCGGGCCTCCACGGCTGCGATGATCCCCTTCTTCGCATTCTGGTTCAGGCGGTCGAGGGCGAGCACCTCTTCGTAGGCCTGAATCGCGGCGTCGTAGCGCTTCTCCTGGAGGCGCTGGTAGGCGAGGCCGAGCAGGCCCTGGATAGCCCCGATGGGATCGGGGCTGGGCCCCTCCTCCCGAAGCTGGTCCACTGTCACCAAGCCCCGGCTGTGGAGGTCGAAGGCGAGGGCCGCGGTCTCAAACTCCGACCGGCGCAGCTCGAGGCTGATCTCGGCCAGGGTCTTGCCGGCCGCGGCCAGACCCAGGATCTGGCGATCCACGGGATCCTCGATGGCAACCGGCGCTCCCTGGACATGAAGGGTGAGGGCCATGGAGGGCAGAACGGTCTTGATCCGTCCCCATTCGTCCACCCGCCTGATGCCCTCCATGATCACGGGGGTGACCTGGCTCTCGAAATGGATAAGGACGTTCTGCGGGAACTCGCCCTCCTTGAACTCGAACTGGCCCTCCGACCACAGGAACAGGTCGTAGATCGTCTCCTCCGCTTTGGCCTTGAGGGCGGTCCGCAGGTCCTCCTCTTTCAGCACGCCTTCGGAGACGAGCACGGAGCCGATCAGGCGCCCCTTTTCCTCCTGGGCGAGCAGGGCCTTGAAGAGCTGCTCCTCCGTGACCAGGCGAAGACGGATCAGGAACTGGCCCAGCGACTCACGCGGGTCGTTGGACCAGGAGGAGAAGATGAGCCCGTCCCGCACCACGATGCGCTTCTGGATGGATCTTCGCTCGATGTGCAGGGTGCCCGTCTTTTGTCCACCCGCGATCCACTGAAGGATGTCGGGGAGGGCCATCGTCTTGAGGTTGCCGGTTAGGCCCATTGACGGAGGCGACCCGAAGGGTCAGCCCCGATCCCAGGAGAGGTCCCAAAAGAGGTAATCCCGCCAGCTCTCGGGAGCGCGGTGCAGGCCCAGGCTCAAAGTCAGGGAGGGCAGTGCATCCGGACGGCGGGGCTTGCGGATGAGGCGGAGGCTCGCCTCCTCGGGGGTGCGATCGCCCTTGAGGCGGTTGCAGGGGATGCAACAGGTCACGATGTTGTCCCAGCCTTTGTGTCCCCCGCGGGCCACGGGGATCACGTGATCAAAGGTCAGCTGGCCGGGCGAGAAGCGGTGTCCGCAGTACTGACAGCGGTGGTCGTCGCGGGCGTAGACATTGGTGCGGGAAAAGGGAACGTCCGCGAAGGGGCGTTTCATCCGGACGTGACGGAGCAGACGAAGCACCGAGGGGAGCTTCACCCGGACCGTGACGCCGCGGATCTCCCGGTCGTAGACGGCGATGACCTCCACCTTGCCCTGGAAGAGAAGGGTGATGGCCTTCTGCCAGGACACGATCCTCAGGGGTTCGTAGGTGGCGTTGAGGACGAGGGTGTGCTCCATGAGGCGGGTCCAGCAAAAAATTGTGCCCCTGGGCCCGAAGGCTGTCAACTCGGGCCCCCGCCCCCCCGGCATTGACCCGGCTCCCTGGGGGGGGATACAATCTCTTGGCCGCCGGGGGGCCAAGCTCTGGGCCACAATCTGCTGGCGTTCGGCGAGGTGCAGTTGGGCATCCCGCGCCGGGAACGCAAGCCCCGCTTCCCTTCCCCGCTACCCGCGACAGGACGGCTTTGACGAGGCGGCGGCTCCGCTTCGGCAACGGGCTCGATCTGGAGCTCGCCCTTGGCGATGAGGCCCCCGCGGGTGCAGAAGTGCTCGTGGTCCCCCAGGATGTGAACTTGATCATGGGGGAGGTGACGGTCATCGAGGAAACGGGGGAGAGCCCCGGGGAAGCGGTGGCGGCGGCCGCGGCCACCACCACCCCCCGGGCCCAGGGCTCGGTCGTGGTGGGCCCCCGGCGCCCTGGCCTCCCGCTCGTCTTCCAGGCCGTGGTGTACGACTTCCAGCACTCTCCGCCGACCTGCGAAGAACACGTGTTTGCGGCCCTGCTCACCGCGCTCGAGGAGGCCCGCTCGCGGGGTGTGCGTTGCCTGGGCGTCCAACCGGTGGGCACCGCCCACGGGGGGCTGAGCGCGGAGCGCTTCCTGAACGTGCTCAGCCAGGTCTGCTACTCCGCGGCCGAGCTGGGGACGAGCCTGCGGCGGGTCTACGTCCTCCTGGCCTCCGCGGAGGAGCTGGGGCGGTACGAGACCCTGCTCGCCGAGGCCATGAGCGAACGCCGCCTGGCTCCCTGAGCCCCTCTCCTCAGACGATCAGCATCGCGTCGCCGTAGCTGTAGAAGCGGTAGCCCGCGCGGACGGCTTCCTCGTAAGCGGCGAGGACCCGTTCGCGGCCCCCGAGGGCGCAGACCAGGAGCAGGAGGGAGGAGCGGGGCAGGTGGAAGTTCGTGAGAAGGGCGTCCACCACCCGGAAGCGAAAGCCGGGAACGATCACGAGGCCGGTCTCGCCCTCGCCTTCACTGACCTCGCCTTCCTTTGCCGCCGTTTCCAGCGCGCGCACGGTGGTCGTGCCCACCGCCACCACACGCCCGCCCCGAGCCCGGGTGCGGCGGAGGGCGGCCGCGGTTTCCGCGGGGACCCGGTAGGGTTCGGTTTCCACACGGTGGTCCTCCACCTGGGCCACGTGCACGGGCCGGAAGGTGCCCGGCCCCACGTGGAGCACCACCTCCGCGCGCTCCACGCCGCGCGCCTCCAGCGCGGCCAGGAGCCCAGGCGTGAAATGGAGGCCCGCGGTGGGGGCGGCCACGCTGCCCGTCTCGCGGGCGTAGACCGTCTGGTAGCGCTCCCGGTCTTCGGGGCGGTCCGGCCGCCGGATGTAGGGGGGAAGGGGAGTGTGGCCCCGGCGCTCCAGGACCACGGCCGGATCGCCCGCACACTCCAACCGCACGCGGCGGCGCGCGGAATCGTCCCCCGTAGCCGACGACTCGATGCGGAGGGCGAGATCCTCGGCCACGATCACGCGCGTGCCCGCGCGCAGCCGGCGGCCCGGCCGCACCAGCGCCTCCCAGACGCCGTCGCCCAGGGGGCGGATCAGCAGCACCTCCGCCCGGCCCCCCCCCTCCCGCTGGCCGAGCAACCGCGCGGCGAAGACGCGGCTACGGTTGACGACGAGGAGATCACCCCGGGAGAGGAGCGCGGGCAGGTCGCGGACGACCCGGTGACCAACCTCCGCCCGCGCGCGGTCCAGGACCATGAGCCGGGAGGCGGCGCGGTCCGGCAGCGGCTCCTGGGCAATCGCGCCGGGAGGCAGAGCGTAATCGAAGGCGTCGATCCGCAAGGGTCAGAACAGCTGCTTCTGCCCGGGGGTGCCCTCTGGGGGCACGCGGCCGAAGTGCTCGTAGGCCCGGCGGGTGGCGATGCGCCCGCGGGGCGTGCGGTCGAGGAAGCCGATCTGCAGCAGGTAGGGTTCGTAGATGTCCTCGATGGCGTCCGCCTCCTCGCTGATGGCGGCGGCCAGGGCGCCCACTCCCACCGGCCCCCCCCCGAACTTGTCGATGATAGTGAGGAGCAGCTTGCGGTCCACCTCGTCGAAACCGTGGGCGTCGACCTCGAGGAGGCGTAGAGCGTCCTCCGCCACCGCGGCCGTGATGGCGCCGTCGGCCCGCACCTGGGCGAAGTCGCGCACCCGGCGCAGGAGGCGGTTGGCGATGCGGGGGGTGCCCCGGCTGCGGCGCGCGATCTCGCGCGCGCCTGCAGCCTCGATGGGCACGCCCAAGATGCGGGCGGAGCGGTTCACGATGAACTCGAGATCGGCCTCGCTGTAGAAATCAAGACGGTGGACGATGCCGAATCGGCTGCGGAGGGGAGCGGTGAGCAGCCCCGCCCGGGTGGTGGCGGCGATGAGGGTGAAAGGCTTGAGGGGGATCTTCATGGAGCGGGCGCCGGGGCCGGTGCCGATCATGAGGTCGAGGCGGTAGTCTTCGAGGGCGGGGTAGAGGATCTCCTCCACCTTGGCCTCCAGGCGGTGGACCTCGTCTACGAAGAGGATCTCGCGGGCGTCGAGGGCGGTGAGGAGGGCTGCCAGATCGCCCGCCCGCTCGATGATGGGGCCGGCGGTAGCCTTGATAGGAACCTTGAGCTCGGCCGCGATCACGTGGGCCAGGCTGGTCTTGCCTACTCCGGGGGGACCGAAGAGGAGCACGTGGTCCAGGGCGTCGCCGCGGTTGCGCGCGGCCTCGATGGCTACCCGGAGGTTGGCCACCACGGCGGGCTGACCCACGTACTCGTCGAGGTCCCGGGGGCGGAGCGACTGGTCGAAGCGAAGGTCGTCGTCGAGGGGGCGGGGGGAGACGAGGCGGGGGTCGGTCACGCTTCAGGCCTCTAGCGTCCCGAGAGTATCCGCAGGGCCCGCCGCAGCAGGTCCTCGAAGCGGGCGTCCCCGCCTTCGCGCAGGGTCTTGTCCACCCCCCGCTCGGCCTCTGGGCGGGAGTAGCCCAAGTGCAGGAGGGCGGAGACCAGGTCCTCCCTGGCGCCTCCCTCCGCGGGGGCCGGCTCCGTCGCGGGTAGTAGGCCAGCCACTTGATCCTTCAGCTCCACGACCAGGCGCTCGGCCGTCTTCTTTCCGACCCCCGGAATCCGGGTGAGGCGAGCAAGGTCGCTTCCGCGAAGGGCGGCCAGGAGCTCGGGAGCCTCGATGCCGGAGAGGATGTTGACCGCGAGCTTGGGCCCTACCCCCGCCACGGAGATCAGGCGCTCGAAGAGGGCTTGCTCGCCGGCGCTCAGGAAGCCGTAGAGGGCGAGGGTGTCCTCCCGGACATGGGTGTGGATGCGGAGACTCACCTCCGCGCCTTCCTCCCCGAGGCGGTAGAAGGTGGAGAGGGGAATGGCCACGCGGTAGCCCACGCCCACCACGTCCACCACCGCCTCCTGCGGTCCCTTCCGTAGGAGGCGTCCCCGGAGGTGGCCGATCAAGAGCGGAGTCCCGCTTTGCCCCCGTCGGGAGAGGGGGAGAAAGCGGCCGCGCCGAGCAGGCTCAGGTGGGCGTGGCAGAGCGCCACCGCCAAGGCGTCCGCGGCGTCGCCCGCCTCTCCCTCTCCAGGCAGCTCCAAGAGGCGGGCGACCATGAAGGCCACCTGGGTCTTCTCCGCCCGGCCGAACCCGGTGACTTGGACCTTCACGGTGGCGGGGGAGAAGGCATGCACGGCCAAGCCCGCCTCCGCTCCCGCCAGGAGCACGACGCCCCGGACGTGGCCGAGCACGAGGGCGGTGCGGGTGTTAGCGGAGTGGAAGACGTCCTCCACCGCGAGCACGGCCGGGCGGAGGCGGGAAATCAGCTCCGCGACCCCCGCGTGGATGAGGCGCAAACGGTCGGCCAGGTCCAGGCGGGGGGGGGCAGCGAGGACGCCCTTTTCCAGGAGACGGTGGCGTCGGCCGTCGGTGTCGATGGCTCCGTATCCAGTGCGGAGGGATCCGGGATCGACCCCGAGGATGATCATGCCCGGTGGCGTCTAGCCGGCGGCGGCAGCCGCCTCCATCTCCTTATCCGAGACGTCGAAGTTGGCCCAGACGTTCAGCACGTCGTCGTTGTCCTCGAGAGCCTCGATCATCTTCAGCATCTGCTGGGCCTTGGCACCCTCCAGCGTGATGCTGTTCTCCGCGTACTTCCCGAGCTGAGACTCCTCCGGCTCAAGCCCCGCTTTCTTGACTGCCTCCAGAACCGACTCGTAGGCGCCGGGGGAGGTGAAGACCTCCCAGGTCTCGCCCGCAGCCACGATGTCCTCGGCCCCCGCCTCCAAGGCCAGCTCCATCAGCTTCAGCTCGCTCACCTTGTCGTGCGCGATGGCGATGAACCCGCGGGGCTTAAAGAGGTAGGACACGCTTCCCGCCGTGGCCAGGTTACCCCCGTACTTGGTGAAGGCGTGTCGGATTTCGGAGACGGTCCGGTTCCGGTTGTCGGTCGTGCCCTCCACCAGGATGGCGACCCCCCCCGGTCCGTAGCCCTCGAGGGTGATCTCCTCGTAGGAGGTGCCTTCCAGCTCGCCTGTCCCCTTCTGGATCGCCCGCTTGATGTTGTCGGCGGGCATGTTGACGCTCTTCGCTTTGTCCACCGCGGTCCGGAGGCGCGGGTTCGAGCCCAGATCACCCCCGCCTATGCGCGCGGCGATCGACATCTCGCGGATGATCTTGGTGAAGACTTTCCCGCGCTTGGCGTCGAGCGCGCCCTTCTTGTGCTTGATGGAGGCCCACTTGGAATGTCCGGACATGCCACTCTCCTGCTCGCTTCTCTGGCCAGAGTCTAGCACCGAGAGCGGGGCCAGCGCACGCGCCTCCGCCCAAAAAACAGAAAGCCCCGGCGTGCACGCCGGGGCTCGATATGAAGGAAAAATCCCGGCAACGTCCTACTCTCCCACCAGGCTACCCTGACAGTACCATCGGCGCTGGAGGGCTTAACGGCCGTGTTCGGAATGGGAACGGGTGTGACCCCTCCGCCATGGTCACCGGGATGAACTTGTCAAACAAGACTCCCGAAGATCCTGACCGTCGTAGGCAACGATGCCCTTCACGGTTTCCGACAGTATAAACATTATGGTCAAGCCTCACGACCGATTAGTACCCGTAAGCTGAGAGCATTACTGCTCTTGCACACCGGGCCTATCAACCTTGTCGTCTGCAAGGGGTCTTTAGGCAGGTTACCCTGCGGGAGACATCATCTTGAGGTGGGCTTCACGCTTAGATGCTTTCAGCGTTTATCCCGACCGAACATAGCTACCCAGCCGTGCCTCTGGCGAGACAACTGGTACACTAGAGGTTCGTCCATCCCGGTCCTCTCGTACTAAGGACAGCTCCTCTCAAGTCTCCTGCGCCCACAACAGATAGGGACCGAACTGTCTCGCGACGTTCTAAACCCAGCTCACGTACCGCTTTAATGGGCGAACAGCCCAACCCTTGGAACCTGCTACAGCTCCAGGATGCGATGAGCCGACATCGAGGTGCCAAACCTGGTCGTCGATGTGAACTCTTGGACCAGATCAGCCTGTTATCCCCGGCGTACCTTTTATCCGTTGAGCGATGGCCCTTCCATTCAGAACCACCGGATCACTAAGCCCTGCTTTCGCACCTGCTCGACTTGTAGGTCTCGCAGTCAAGCTCCCTTGTGCCTTTGCACTCGACGGCTGATTTCCAAACAGCCTGAGGGAACCTTCGGGCGCCTCCGTTACTCTTTAGGAGGCGACCGCCCCAGTCAAACTACCCGCCTAGCCATGTTCCTCTCCCCGATAAGGGGAGTAGGTTAGAACCTAAGAGCGTCAAGGGTGGTATCTCACCGTCGGCTCCTCCGAGCCCGAGAGCCCGGAATCAAAGCCTCCCACCTATCCTGCGCAGAACGCACCCAAGTTCAAGGCTAGGGTGCAGTAAAGGTGCACGGGGTCTTTCCGTCTAGTTGCGGGAAACCGGCATCTTCACCGGTACTACAGATTCGCAGTGCCCCTCGTTGAGACAGCGCCCAAATCGTTACGCCATTCGTGCAGGTCGGAACTTACCCGACAAGGAATTTCGCTCACTTTTGTTGCTCCACGTCTCCGTGGGGGCCGGATATTTCTACCGGCCTCTGCATGTCGCCATGCAGGTCGGACTTTATCTTCAAGTCAAGATCGACTTGTCTGGCGTAAAGTCTCTGAGGATTCCTCATCCACGTCGGATGAGGCCTTTCCTGCTGATCACCTGCACTCCGATGTTGTCACCGCCTCTCGCGAAGCTGGTAATCGGAGATGCTCAGGCTTTCCAGCATATGGCCAGATTTTACTAAGGCTAGCGCTTTCGCGAAACCTTAGGACCGTTATAGTTACGGCCGCCGTTTACCGGGGCTTCAGTTCAGAGCTTTGCCTTACGGCTAACCCCTCTCTTTAACCTTCCGGCACCGGGCAGGCGTCAGGCCCTATACGTCGTTTTTGTGACTTTGCAGAGCCCTGTGTTTTTAGTAAACAGTCGCTTGGGCCGTTTCGCTGCGACCTCCTCCGGCTCGGAGAGTAAATCTCTTCACCAGAGAAGGCACCCCTTCTCCCGAAGTTACGGGGTCAGTTTGCCGAGTTCCTAAACGAGGGTTCTCACTAGCGCCTTAGGATTTTCTCCTCGCCTACCTGTGTCGGTTTGCGGTACGGTCACCGCAAGACTCCTTAGAGGCTTTTCTTGGCAGCATGGGATTGGCCACTTTGTGAGCCGAAGCTCTCGTCATCAGGTCTCGGAAACGCGGCCCCGTGGATTTTCCGGCGGGACCTTCCTACACCCTTGAGCCCCCACGTCCAATCGAGGGCTGGCTTACCCTTCTGCGTCACCCCATCGGTCTTTGTCGTCTTGCGGCAGTACGGGAATGTTGACCCGTTTTCCATCGGCTACGCCTTTCGGCCTCGCCTTAGGACCGACTAACCCTGAGCGGATTGACCTTCCTCAGGAAACCTTAGGCTTTCGGCGAACGCGGTTCTCGCGCGTTTTCTCGCTACTTGTGCCGGCAGGGTCCCTTCCATACCCTCCACCCGTCCTTGTCGGTCGGACTTCAAACGGATATGGAATGCTCTTCTACCAATCAAGCGGGGCGAACCCCACTCGATTCCGCAGCTTCGGTAACAGACTTGAGCCCCGGTGAATTATCGGCGCGGATCCACTAGACCAGTGAGCTATTACGCTTTCTTTAAAGGATGGCTGCTTCTAAGCCAACCTCCTGGTTGTTTTAGCGGATCCACATCCTTTACCACTAAGTCTGTATTAGGGACCTTAGCTGGCGGTCTGGGCTGTTTCCCTCTCGACAATGAAGCTTAGCCCCCACTGTCTGACTGCCGTGGTCCGACTTTCCGGTATTCAGAGTTTGGTTGGATTCGGTACCTCGGTAAAGGCCCTAGTCCATCCAGTACTTTACCTCCGGAAGTTAAGCCACGACGCTAGCCCTAAAGCTATTTCGAAGAGAACGGGCAATCACGAGGTTTGATTAGCCTTTCACCCCTACCCACAGCTCATCCAAGCTGTTTTCAACCAACACTGGTTCGGGCCTCCGGTCGGTGTTACCCGACTTTCACCCTGGCCATGGGTAGATCACCTCGCTTCGCGTCTTTTCCCAGCGACTGATTCGCCCTATTCGGACTCGCTTTCGCTGCGGCTCGCTTAACGCTTTGCCTTGCCACTGAGAAAAACTAGCCGGCTCATTATGCAAAAGGCACGCGGTCAGGCAACACCGGGACTTGCGCCCCGGCAAACGCCCTCCCACTGCTTGTAGGCATACGGTTTCAGGTACTTTTTCACTCCCCTCACAGGGGTGCTTTTCACCTTTCCCTCACGGTACTAGTTCACTATCGGTCGCAGGCACGTATTGAGCCTTGGGAGATGGTCCTCCCGGTTTCCCGCAGGGTTCCACGTGTCCCGCGGTACTTAGGAACCGAACAAGGGAGCCTCTCTCCTTTCGCCTACGGGGCTTGCACCCTGTATCGCCGACCATTCCAGATCGTTCGGCTAGGAAATCGGTTTCTAACTCCCCGGCGTCTCCGTGACGACGCCGCGTCCGGCCCTGCAACACCCTCGATACAACGCCCACGGGCTTGACATATCGAAGGTTTAGGCTGTTCCCTCTTCGCTCGCCGCTACTGGGGGAATCGCGTTTGCTTTCTTTTCCTCCGGGTACTGAGATGGTTCACTTCCCCGGGTTGGCTACGCCACCCTATGTATTCAGATGGCGCGATCGAGGATTGCCCTCGACGGGTTGCCCCATTCGGAAATCCCCGGGTCAAAGCCTGTTTGCGGCTCACCGGGGCTTATCGCAGCTTACCACGTCCTTCATCGCCGTCCTGCGCCAAGGCATCCACCGTACGCCCTTAGTAGCTTGACCACAACGTTTACACTGCTTGAAACACGTGTAGTTCGGCTATCGATGCCTACAACTAAATCAGGATCTTCGGTTGTCAATGAGCCGCGGGCTCTTGGCCCGCAGTGGCGTCAGAAGACGCCACCGATCGTCCATCCCCCCGGAGGGATGGACGATCGCTGGCGTCTGCCGTCTCCGTCCGCAGATGGTGGAGCTGACCGGAGTCGAACCGGCGGCCTCCGCCTTGCAAGGGCGGCGCTCTCCCAGCTGAGCTACAGCCCCGAAAGTCAGAGGTTCATGGTGGGCCTAAGTGGATTTGAACCACTGACCTCACGGTTATCAGCCGTGCGCTCTAGCCAACTGAGCTATAGGCCCGTGGTGCCACGTAAGGCCGAAAGCACGTCCTCCGCGGATGAGACGTTGTTGCCAAAGAGCGACCGCTCGCAAAGAGCGCGTGGTGGCTCCCTGAAAACTAGGTAGGCACACGAACCGAGGCGGGTCCAACCCTGTGGACTCCTTAGAAAGGAGGTGATCCAGCCACAGGTTCTCCTACAGCTACCTTGTTACGACTTCACCCCAATCACCGACCATACCGTGGGCGCCTGCCCCCCTTACGGGTTGGCACAGCGACTTCTAGTACAGCCGGCTTTCGTGATGTGACGGGCGGTGTGTACAAGGCCCGGGAACGTATTCACCGCGGCGTGCTGATCCGCGATTACTAGCGATTCCAACTTCATGGAGTCGAGTTGCAGACTCCAATCCGAACTGGGACTGGTTTTTTGGGATTAGCTCCACCTCGCGGTTTTGCAACCCTTTGTACCAGCCATTGTAGCACGTGTGTAGCCCGGGGCATAAAGGCCATGAGGACTTGACGTCATCCCCACCTTCCTCCGGTTTATCACCGGCAGTCTCTCCAGAGTGCCCAGCATTACCTGATGGCAACAGGAGGCAAGGGTTGCGCTCGTTGCGGGACTTAACCCAACATCTCACGACACGAGCTGACGACAGCCATGCAGCACCTCTATACGGGTCCCGAAGGAAAACTACATCTCTGCAGCTGTCCCGTACTGTTCAAACCCCGGTAAGGTTCTTCGCGTTGCGTCGAATTGAACCACATGCTCCACCGCTTGTGCGGGCCCCCGTCAATTCCTTTGAGTTTCAGCCTTGCGACCGTACTCCCCAGGCGGAGTGCTTAATGCGTTAGCTTCGGCACAGGGGGGGTTAATACCCCCTACACCCAGCACTCATCGTTTACAGCTAGGACTACCGGGGTATCTAATCCCGTTTGCTCCCCTAGCTTTCGCGCCTCAGCGTCAGTGTCGGTCCAGGAAGCCGCCTTCGCCACCGGTGTTCCTCCGGATATCTACGCATTTCACCGCTACACCCGGAATTCCGCTTCCCTCTCCCGAACTCAAGCCAAGCAGTCTCCCGCGCAGTTCCCCAGTTGAGCCGGGGGATTTCACGCGGGACTTACAAGACCGCCTACGCGCCCTTTACGCCCAGTAATTCCGAACAACGCTTGCCACCTCTGTATTACCGCGGCTGCTGGCACAGAGTTAGCCGTGGCTTCCTCCACCGGTACAGTCGATGGCCTGACGTATTAGGTCGGACCACTTTCGTCCCGGTCGACAGGAGTTTACGACCCGAAGGCCTTCATCCTCCACGCGGCGTTGCTTCGTCAGGGTTTCCCCCATTGCGAAAAATTCCCCACTGCTGCCTCCCGTAGGAGTCTGGGCCGTGTCTCAGTCCCAGTGTGGCCGTCCGCCCTCTCAGGCCGGCTACCGATCGTTGCCTTGGTGGGCCGTTACCCCGCCAACTAGCTAATCGGACGCGGGCTCCTCTTCAAGCGCCAGGCCTTGCGGTCCCCGGCTTTGATCCCAGATTTGATCCCGGGATGTCATGCGGTATTAGCACCAGTTTCCCGATGTTATTCCCCACTCGAAGGTAGATCACCCACGCGTTACTCACCCGTTCGCCGCTCTACTCGGGGAGTTACCCCCCCTTTCGCGCTCAACTTGCATGTGTTAGGCACGCCGCCAGCGTTGATTCTGAGCCAGGATCAAACTCTCCAGTTAAAACCTAGGCCGTCGAGGAGACCCGAGGGTCTCGTTCGGGGCCCGTGAACTGAAGTACGTCTTTGTCCTAAGGCTGAACCTCGCTTCGGAATGTGTGCGCTACCTAGTTTTCAAAGAGCCACCCCTTTTAGGGGACTCGACCAGAATATCGAAGACGGCACACCCTTGTCAAGGCGCTTCGACTCTTGGTCTTCAGGAGGTGCGACTTACCCGGCGCGGAACGGCTTTTACGTCACCCGCCTGGATGCCCTCAGGAACCTCTAATTCTAGGGGAGGCGGCGGCCCTTGTCAAGGGCCGGTCCCGGTGTCGGCGCCAGGTGAGAGGGTCCCCGGACGGACCGGCTCGCCCCCCACCGGAGCGAGTGGCCCTTGGTCCGGAGGAGGCGTCGACGCATCGGAACGTGGGGAAGCCGCCGAAGATCGGCCTCACTCTTGCCGCGTGAGTGTGCCATTGGCATAGAACTCATCGCGCTCCAGTTGCGAGCCGAAGACGCTCACCGACGCATGATCGACGTACATATGGCAGAAGAGCTGACCTTCCCTTGTCACGAAGAATTGCGAGTCACGCAGCTGAACGGTCACCGCACCATCGCCGGACCGGAAGGCCCCCCCGAGGCCCCGTCCTCTGTCGAATACTGCGGCCCGAACCGACAAAGGCGTCGTGCCCTGATACAGACTGAGTGTCCCACTCATCAGATCGCCCGCCAGGGCGAGCTGGAGCTCGAGGGGCTCGGAGAGCACGGTGGGTACGCCGCTCAGAAGCGGATCACAAGTGCTCCTCCCTTCCCCCCTCAGCGGTTGACAGGTCATACGCGCCACGCCTAACCACGTGCCGACATACCCTGACCAGGACTCACCGGCGGCATGGCCCACGCTCACCGTCAAGGTGTAGGAGCTGCCCTTGTAGCTGGCCGATACTTCGGCGCTGCCGGGACGCTGCGCCGTCACGATTCCGTTGGAGGAGATCGTCACCGTGGTCGGATCGCTCGAGGCCCACGTGGCCTGTCGCGTCACATCAAACGGGATGCCGTGGAATCCCGGTGCGCCGTTGCTGGGTCCGCCCGCCGGATAGGCGGTCGCCGTGAAAGGCATCGCTTCCCCGACGGCCAGGACGTTCATTCCCGCAACGATGACAAAGGCGACGGGCGCATTGGAACTGGGCCCGGTCGGGGAATTCCCACATCCCGACGCGACGACGGCGAGGGTCAGGAACTTGAGTCTGCGTGCTCGGCGGTGGGCCGCAGAGGATCGTTGCTGCAGGATCGCCATGTCAGTCAGTCCGGTTGGTGGCGCCGTACCTGCTGACCAAGCCGGCGCGACAGGGTCTCTCCAGAGCCCAAGGATTCGCACGGAGCCTCGTCGGGAAGCGGCCAACCCCGGTGGCGCCGGTTGCGCACGCTACGGTCCCCCGACGCGGAACGTTCCTTCCCCAATCGGGCGCACGAGTGTTACTTCCCTATTGGCCGGGGCTCACAAGCCTGATCCATTGCCCTCCTTGCGCAGCCACGGTTCCCGGGCTGAATCCTTCGGCTTGGGAGATCGGTGTCAACGCCCCGGTCGT
>Ga0210399_10001634_pt1 | contig 17516 bp, 18 predicted proteins | sample IncBWC14MmetaG_FD_150865 | JGI IMG/M metagenome (GOLD analysis project Ga0210399, IMG submission 150865) | Forest soil microbial communities from Barre Woods Harvard Forest LTER site, Petersham, Massachusetts, United States - Inc-BW-C-14-M | ecosystem: Environmental > Terrestrial > Soil >...
TGGGTTCCTCCCACAGCGCCCTTACATCAGGCGAGGACAACGAAGAGGCTTCACTTTTGGGCTGCCCGCCCATAGGTCTCTCGACGAACTGATTTTAGGATGAGGGATTCAGAAAAGCAAGCTGCAGGCCTTACATCCTCGGCCTGAAACGCCGAGGCTTTACGGCCCGAAGGTAAGGTAGCGCCAGCGCGAGCGGAACCCTACCTGCCTATACCCCAGCGGGGCTACAGCAGCCCCTGTTCCATCTTCTCCTGGCAGGTGATGCAGTGCTTGGCCCAGGGTACCGCTTCAAGCCGTTTCTGCTGCAATTCTTCCTGGCAGTTCGCGCAAACGCCGTATTCATCGGTGTTGATGCGCTTCAGCGCCGCATCGATCATGTTCAGGATCGTGCGGTCCGTATTGGTCATGCCGAAGAGGAACTCCTTCGTATAGGAGTTCGCTGCTTTGTCCGCGAGGTCCACCGTCGGATCTTCGTCCGCGGTTCGCCCCTCTTCTTGTGTGCGTGCGATGGTCTTCATCAACTCCTCGCGCCGTGTCGCTAACTTCTTCTTGTAGTACTCGAGCCTTTTCTTATCCATGGAAGTCCCGCCCGTCTGTCTGCTTTCGGGGCCATCTAAAAACTACGTAGTGTAGGCCAGCTCGCCCGGGGTGTCAAGTTAGAGGGGGCCTGTTTCCAAGATGGCCACAGCACGATCCAGGGGCCGCCTACGGCACCACCGGCACAATGAGCGCGGAGGGATGCGCCTTATCGTGATAAATCACGTTCGTCGCCTTGATCATGCGCGTCGCGCGCGCTTGGATCTCGCCGGTATTTAAGTTGCGGTCGAACCGTGGAAAGTTGCTGCTCGAAACTTCCAGCCGCAATTTGTGTCCTGCCAGAAAAACGTTGCTAGTCGCCCAGAGATCCACGGTGACATGATAGGTCTCGCCCGGATTTGCCAACTCCGGCTTCTCTTGCGAATTCCGGTAACGCATCCGCAAAATGCCGCTCGTCAGGTTCTGCGCAAATCCGTTCGGCCAAACATCCACCAGCATGCCCGTGAAGTCTGTGTCCACCGCCGAGCTGCTCACATACAAATCGAGCGCCACCGGCCCGGTTACTTCCGTGTCCTGGGCGAACGCTGGCGTCGTAAACACCAGAACATCCGCGCGCGTTTCCGCTGGCCGCTGATCTTGCGGTCCGATCCCTGTCGGCAACGATCCGCAGCACAAAGGTCCGCCAATCGTGGGCGTCGCGTCGCTCGGATCGTAAACGTATTGATCCGGCTTTTCCTCTCCCGGCGCTGCCGTGCTTAGCGTTCCATTGCCTGCCAGCCCCGTCGCTCCGCCCCCTGTCGCGTGCAGGAAATACCGCGTGCTCTTCGCCCGGGACAACGGCCAGTCATCTTCATCGCGCCACTCATTTTTCCCCATCACAAAAATCTTCACCGGCTTCTCGCGCTCCATCCCGTTCCCTTGCCCCTTAAGAATTGCGTCGTACCACGTCAACGTCATCTCGTCCTGGTCGATCGGCAGCTTCTCTCCAAAATCCACCGCGCCAACTTTTCGGCTCGCCGATCCTCCCGCGTGTCCTCCAACATAAACTATCAGCCTCTGCCCGCGCTTCGCAGCATCCGTTCCCGCTCCCGTTTTCAATCGCGCGTAATTCCGCAACGTCCCGCCAAGAAAAATGTCGTACCACGCCCCAAAACTCAAAGCCGGCACCTGAATCTGCGCGTAGTGATCCTCGATGGACCACTGCTTCCAATACGTGTCAAAGCTCGGGTGTGCCAGCCAGTCCTTAAAATACGGCGCTATCCCGGCCGCCAAGGGCGCTTCGAGCACGGCGTAGTCCGCCAGCGGCAAAGTCTTCGTTCCTTCTAGCGCTTCACTCTGTTCCAAGCGCCGCCGCATTGTGTTCATCGCCAATCCCGTGCTCCAGGATTCGTTGAACCACTGTTCGAACGCCCCGCCCTGATAGGTCCATCCGTCGTGATAATTCGACGCCGTCACCGTCGGGCAAATTCCCGCCAAATGGGGCGGCTTGGCAATGGCCGCCAAATACTGCGTCGCGCCCACGTATGACCCCCCAAACATCCCCACTTTTCCGTTCGAGTAAGGCAGCGCCGCCGCCCACTCCACGGTGTCGTAACCATCCTGCGATTCATTCTTGAACGTGTACCACTCGCCTTCGGATGTAAATCTTCCCCGCACGTCCTGCTCGACGACCACGTAACCTCGCGCCGCTCCCTTCATTCCGAAAGACGATTCATTCGTCTTGTCGTACGGCGTGCGCACGAGCAGCACCGGAAATTTGCCCTCCGCTTTCGGTCGGTAAATGTCCGCGCGCAGCGTCACTCCATCGCGCATTGTCGCGGCGACGTTGCGCTCCACAACCACTTCATAATTTTCTGCCGCACGCGCCACTCCCGTCGGCGTCAACCTGAACATTACCGCGCACGCAACAAGCCACGTGGCCCTGTTCCACCGCTGCCCCAAGCCGTTCCGCAAATTCATTTTCATGGCTCTGCCTCGTCTCCACATTTTTCTTTTCTGAACTGCCGCTCTCGGAAACTCTCTTTTTCCCCTCGAAAGTTGTGGAGCGTAGGCCCACTCTCCGCCGCTGTCAAGCAGCCGCTACCGCTTTGCTCTCGTGAACACGCCAAAGGTCCACTCCGGCGGGCGGTCCAGGCATTCCTAACTCACTCGGCGCTTTTTGCTTTTAATTCCGCGAAACATGAAGTAAACCAGTACAGCGGTAACCGCCAGTCCCACCACCGCCGCCACCGCGGGGTGCCCGTGCTGCAAAAGCAATGGCAGCATCTTCCGTCCATACCGCGCCGCCAGGTAGGCCAGGACCAGGTACCGCACAATTCGTCCCAGCGTCATCGCCAACAAAAATTTGTTTACGGAATATTGCATGGCCCCCGCTGCCAGCACAAAAGGCACCAGGGGCATCGGTGGTGGCAGCAAAGCCGGTATAGCTATGGCCGCAAATCCCCATCGCTCGAACATTCCGTAAACCCTCTTCAACGTCTTCGCTGAAACCTTGCGCGCCAGCGATTCTTTCCCTCCCTTACGCGCCAGCCGGTAGGTCACGAACCCCCCCAGCACCGAACCCACCGTCGCCATCAGCGCGTAGTACGGCCATAGCGTTGCATCGCGTGCTGCCAAGACGATCGTGAGCACATCCATGCTGCCGGGGAGTGGAATTATGGAGCTGTCGAGGAGTCCCAGGGGGATGAAGCCCAATGCCCCAAGGTGATAAATCCAGCGCCTCAAACTGTGCGCTGCGGTGGGTGTGACGGCCGCAATAAGCAGACGGGTGAGCATTCTCTTTGGAAGTCCGCGCCTATTCTCGCATGCTTCACGACGTGATCATCATTCCGGCCGCTGCTGCCGTCATCACCGCAAATGTCGCCCAACCCAAATATCGCAGGAGCGGCGAATTCACGTGCTTCCCCATCACTTTGCGGTTGCTGGTCAAAAGTATCACCAGCAAAATCAAGGGCGGCGCCAACAATCCGTTGATGACTGCCGACCAGAACAACATTTTCACGGCATTTAATCCCAAATAGTTCAACGCGAAACCTAGCGTCATCGCCACCGCCATCACTCCGTAGAACGCGCGCGCCCTTTTTGGCCGGTCGGACATCGAACCACGCCAATTCGCTCCTTCCGCTACTGCGTACGCGCTCGATCCCACCAGCACCGGCACTCCAAGCATTCCCGTGCCGATGAGCCCCAGAGTGAAGAGCAGATAGGCGCCATTTCCCGCCAGTGGACGCAGCGCTTCGGCCGCCTCCTGCGCCGTTGTAATGTTGGTTTGTCCGTGCGCGTGCAAAGTAGCGCCGGTCGTCAAGATGATGAAATACATGATGAAATTCGAGAAAAACATCCCGACGACCGTGTCAGTGCGCGCATCTCTTAGTTCTTCCGTGGTCGCGCCTTTGCGCTGCGCGACCGTCTTTTTGCCCTTGGCCCGCTCTTCTTCGACTTCTTGCGCGGCCTGCCAGAAAAAAAGATAAGGCGAAATGGTCGTTCCCAGAATCCCCACAAGCACGGCCAGGAAGCCGCGTGACCATTCCAGATGCGGTACCAGCGTCACGACCAACGCCTGTTTCCAATCCACATGCGCGAAAAACGACGTCAGCACGTACGCGAACAGCACCAGCGTCATCCACTTGAAAACCCGAGCAATCAGCTTGTAGGAAGTCCAAATCAGCAGCCCAAGAATCAGCAATGCATAGAACGGAATCCAGACGAGCGGCCGAATCCCCGTGACGAGCTCGGTGGCTTCCGCCATACCGCCGAGATCGGCTCCGATGTTGATGACGTTGGCCACCACAAGGATCAAGCACGCTCCCCAGAGCACCCATCGCGGATAGTTGCTGCGCACCGCCGCAGCCAGTCCTTGGCCGGTAACAATGCCCAGCCGCGCGCACATGAGCTGCACGGCGGCCATAAGCGGAAAGGTGAGCAACGCGATCCAAAGCGTGGCATATCCGTAGGCCGCGCCGGCCACAGAATAGGTCGAGATTCCGGACGGATCGTCGTCCGCTGCCCCGGTGATGACTCCCGGCCCGAAAACCGCAAGGATCCTCCGCAGAAAGCCCGGCCTCTTGCCTCTTTCGGCCCCGCCGTCCGGTCGTGCGTCAGGGAGTGCGGCCGGTGGCTTGTCAGGGAGAGTATCTGTGGGTTTTGCTCCCGGCATTCCTTCTCACAATCCGTGCTCTTCGAGAATGGCGTCAGCAAGGCACGGTGCTCTCGACGCCTCGGCAACCGGACCGAGGTAGCATGTGCGAGAAGAACTCGGCTTGCAAGTTCCTTCGGTGTGCTCCGGCAATTTGGGAGGAGGCCGACCGCCGACTGACGGTCGACACTTGAAAGTGCAAGGTGAGATCCGCAGAGAAGACTCTCTGGACGCGGTGGGCCGTCCCGTTGCAGACCGGGATGTAAAAGTTCGGGATGCGGAGAATTGGGGCGGAAGTACTTCACGGGGTTGGATGCGGAGGACGGCAGCTAACGTGGCGCCCGGCGAAGAAGAAAGAAGCGCGACGGACTGTGTGTCCGTCACGCTTCTCAGGAGTGAGGGGGGTGCATCTGATACTGGCGAATCTCCCTGGCGTCAGCTACGAGAGCGCGCCGAGAAGATTCCGGGAGACAAGAAGCACGATCCTGAACTGGCAGGATTCTGTCATAGAGCGATTGCCTCGCACAGTACCATATAGCACAGCAGCAGCGAATCGAATATTCGACGGAGTGACTTCTCCGTCGCATAAATGCGACGGCTTCTCAGGACACGCATGAGTCGAGAACCTCTACGTTACGTCCTGAAGGCTTTATCCGAAGCCTCAAGTTTCACAGGACTTACGGTTGCTCAGAGAGCGATTCGCCTGTGAAGGTCGGGCAAAAGTTAGCAGAGAACGGAAAGGAAGGCAAGCCGATTCCCGCTGCCAGCTAGAAGCAGACAGTCCCCTCGGCCCAAATGCTTATGGATCGCGTTTTAACCTCCTCCGATAACCAAAATGCTATAAGACTTCCTGTCGCTGCACCTGGCCTGCGCCGCCCGCCCTTCGCAATGGTTGACTTTCCCCCGGTTCTCGTTCGAAATGGACTGGCCGAAAATACGCGCACAAACGTACCGAGCCGCCCATGAATATCCTCGACTTACTTGTTGGCAAGCCGATCAAGACCTCAGACGAACGCGCCGAACAGATCGGTCCCATCCAGGGCATTCCCATTTTTGGGTTAGACGGGCTCAGTTCGGCGGCGTACGGGCCGGAAGCAGCGCTTAGTTTGCTGATTCCGCTGGGGCTTTTGGGCGTGCAATACATTGTGCCGATCAGCGCGGCCATCATCACCTTGCTGATCATCGTTTATTTTTCTTACCGGCAGACCATTGCTGCTTATCCCTCGGGCGGCGGGTCGTACACGGTCGCGCGGTACAACCTTGGAGCGCTTCCGAGTTTGCTGGCTGCAGCGGCCTTGTTGACGGACTACATTCTTACGGCTGCGGTGGGGATTTCGGCGGGCGTCGGGGCGCTCGTTTCCGCGGTTCCTTCCCTGCTGCCACACACTGTAGCGATTTGCGTAGGAATCCTTTTCATCATCACCGTAATCAATCTGCGGGGAGTGCGCGAGGCTGGCGTTGTTTTCATGGTGCCGACTTATTTCTTTGTGGGGACGCTTTTGATCACCATTGGAGGAGGGTTGCTGCGGGCGCTGACGAGCGGGGGGCATCCTTTGCCCATGGCGGCTTTGCCGCCGCCCCCGGCGATGACGCAAGCGGTGAGCTTCTGGTTGCTTTTGAAGGTGTTTTCGAGCGGGTGCACGGCGCTTACTGGAGTGGAAGCTGTCAGCAACGGGGTGAAAGCGTTTCGCGAGCCCGGGGTAAAGAACGCGCAGCGGACTTTGACCATCATTATTTTTCTCTTGGCGTTGCTGCTGGCGGGGATTTCTTACCTGGTGAAAATTTATGGCATTGCGGCTACCGATCCGGGGAAACCTGGTTATCAGAGTTTGCTCTCCATGCTGATTGCGGCTGTGTTTGGGAAAGGAGTTTTCTATTACCTGACGATGGCGTCGATTCTGTTGGTGCTGTCGCTGTCGGCGAATACCGCCTTTGCGGACTTTCCGCGGCTGTGCCGGGCCATCGCCTCGAACAACTATTTGCCACATGCTTTCGGGTATCGCGGGCGGCGGTTGGTTTACACCTACGGCATCGTAGTTTTGGCCGTTTTAACGGCCATATTGCTGATTGCGTTTGAAGGCGTGACGGACAATCTCATTCCTTTGTATGCCGTGGGGGCGTTTCTGGCGTTTACTTTATCGCAGTTTGGAATGGTTGTGCATTGGCGGAAAAATCGTGGGCCGCACTGGGTCAAAAGCGCAATGGTCAACGGGCTGGGCGGGTTTGTTACGGGAATCACCGTCATCGTCGTGCTCGTGGCGAAATTCGCCGAGGGAGCTTGGATCACGCTGATTTTCGTTCCTTTGCTGATATTTTTCTTTCGCAGAGTGCGACGGCACTATCATGCCGTTTTGGTGGCTACCACGACCAGCGAGTCGGTGGCGCCAGCGAATCATGGGCAGGTTCCGATCGTGATTGTGCCTGTCGATCGATGGAGCCGGATTTGCAAACAGGCTTTGGAGTTTGCTTCGCGGATTTCGCCGGAGATTATCGCGATTCACGTCGAGCCAGGGGAACATTCGGAGTTGCTGCGAGAGGATTGGGAACGCTATGTGGAACGTCCTTTCCGGGAAGCCGGCGGTGAACCGCCGAAGTTTGTGGTGCTGCCATCGCCATACCGGTTCATTATTGTGCCGCTGGTGCAGTACATTCTCGATTTATCGGAGAAATATCCGGACCGGCGGATTGTGGTGGTGATTCCCGAGCTGGTCGAGGATCATTGGTATGAGTATTTTTTGCACAACCAGCGTGGCCGGCTTCTGGAGTGGACGATGCTGGTGCGCGGAAACGAACGCATTTTCACCGTTTCGTCGCCCTATTACATTTCTGAAAAGGCATGGTCGTCCAAGGCGGCAGGGACGGAAGAAAGCAAGAAAGTGTGAGCCACCACGGGAATTCGGCGGGCGCTGTTCATACTCCAGCTACACACAAATAATTTATATAAATTCGGCAAAGCTTGCCTCGATTATATTTGTCGTAAAAATTCCAGAAACAATTGAGGAGACATTCGAAGGGAATTCTCGTCTTCCCGTTAGCTCCGGTAAGGATTGAACCGTTTGCTCAGCTCGATTGGGTTGGTGGCCACCCGGGAGAGCTCCCCTGCAAACGGGCTGTGGTGGTTGTGCAGCCGGGGCAGGGGAGGAAGCGATGTTGGCCAGCGGCAAGAGTTTGCGGAATCCTTTTCTGGTTCTAGCGATTTGTTTGATGAGCACCACCAGCACCTATTCGCAAAGCCCGACGTTTTTCAACGCTGCCAAGTCACCCAGCAACCGCACGAGTTCCGGAGCCTGGCTGGCGAAGTGTGAGGCGGTTTCCGCCAACGGGTTCGCCGGCGGGGGTTTTAGCAACGGAAGCGCATGGCCGGCAGTTGGGAACGGCCCGCCAGGAGATTTCACCGCCCCAAGCACGTCGGAGGCATTCTGTGTGGAATCGGCCGTGCGCGACGCGCCCCGGGCTTCGGCCGACAATCCCTGTCCCGAGAGCGTCGTCGGTGCCCTGGGTGTCCCAGGTACTCCCCGCAATGCTGCCTGTAACGATTCAGGGGATCCGGTCTTGGCGGAACTCTCGGCGTTAGGCAAAGCCGGCGTCAAGCTCGCGCGGGCTCGCGAAGAAGTTCTGGAGGTCCTGCGTTCCGAGAATGCATGTACGGAATGGTTCCGAAGCAAAGACGCAAAACCTGCCGATACTTTTCAGTCGCTCAATTTTTTGCTCGATCAGCATGGCCCGACCGATGTTTTGGAGTCCAACGTGGCTCCATCCATCGTCATGGTTCGACAACCTTACGTGGCGAAGGCGACGCAGGACGGTGGGGCGCATACAGCAATAACGATCAATGCCCACGGCGCGTTCTACCGGCCGCTAGGGAACGCGCTAAAGGTACGCCCGGAAGGCGGTCCGGTGCTTGCCGATGGCTCGCGGCTGCTGAAGGTGGGAGCTTATCGAGGAGATACCCTGCCCGCGCAGATGGTGACGCTCTTGCATGAGTTCGGGCACATCATCGATCTGCTGCCTGAAGATGCGGATGATCTGGACGGCAAATCGGTGCGCAACACGGACGAAGTGATGCGCCACTGCCGCGGTGAAGTGCGGGCCCGCTCGCAGCTAGCAAAGCTCACGACGGCGAAGCGATAGTTCGAGGTATTGCTCTTCCCCGAAGTGCAGCCTGCTCAGCTTGACATTCTGCTGGCCTCGAATCGCGCGACGAACTCGCCATAAGGTAATCGCCGCTTCATAATGTACAAGCTTCGGATTAGCCTAAGGGATGTTGCTCGCCACGATCTCCCAGTTTTTAGTTTCCGAAAACATTTCCCCGGTTCCCGAGACAAACGCGCCGTGCGCGTAGCTGTCTCCCTGAAGCTGGTACATCAGCCAAGCCGTGGGATAGCCGAGATAGCCGTAGACACCATTCACACAGGGGAAGGCCGCTTGCTTGCAGTCGGGTTGTCCTGTGACGTCATTGTGATTCGGGCCGATCAGCGTTCCTTTCACCTTGCCAACCCCGGCAGGCACGGCGTCGTAGTAGGCAGCGATGGATTGCTCACCCAGAGTGCCGGGCGGCTGTATGGGCGGCGAGATGAGCGTGTCGGCCGAGCCATCAATGAAGAAAACAGACCCGGAGGTAAGATTTTTTGAATCCGCGCAAGTGGGCAGATTCAAGATGCACCAGCCCTGTGCCGGCAGTTCGAGGGGGATCACGGTCTTGATCAAACCGCCGGATTTGTTCGCTGCGTTGATGACTCCGCCGGCGCCCTGCGAGTGGCCGACGGCCCCGATTTGGCTCACGTTGAGCTTGTGATAGAAGATGCTCGCGGGATTGTTATTCTGGCCGACCATGAAGTTGGCTGCGTCAAGAATGGTCTGTCCGGCGCCGGTGTTCTTGTCCTCGGTGGCCACGATAACGAAGCCCCACGACGCGAAATGTCTGAGCAGGTAATCAACTGCAGCCGCGGATCCGTTTGTGCCGTTCCCCCAGGTGATGATTGGGTGCAAGAAGCCGCCGGCACCAAGATTCGTCGGATAGTAGAGATCGAATTTGTTGCCGAGGGAATCGCAGCACCCGAAGGCGGGCTTCACCGTCACGCTCCAGCTACCCGTGGCGTAATACTTCAGCTCGATGGTGCCGGTCGGATAGTTGGGAGGATTGCAGGAGCCGAGCGCCAGGCTGATAGCGAGTATGGCGGCTGCCGAGAGAAATCGTTGGAAGGCGTTTTTCATTTCCCCTCCTGAGGAAAAGAAGTTTGGGATGTTGGCGAATGCACTGCCTTTCGAGTGGGAGTGCCCGCGTTTTGCTTATGTAGTGCGTTTTCCGGGGAATTCGTTGCAGGCAGTCTCTCTGGCTTCGATGTGCGGTGGCTGACCTTCTCTGCCGCGTGGCGCCAAACGATTTCGCAACGTTGCCGGCATCGCCGCGATGCTTGCCGTGCTTGCGTTCGCCGCGTGCTACATCCCCACGCGCCGCGCCGGGTACGTCGATCCCATCGTCGCGCAAGAGTGCTTCTCGCAATTGACCGACAGCCTTCTCCTGGAAAAACGTCTCATAGACCTGTGCGGCTAGCAAATCTAAGTCACCCGCGCCTGGAGGAATAGTTCTCAAAATCGGTCTGCGGCCTCCCTGTCGATTCGCAACGATTAACTGCTACTCGTTGCGCGGGTGCCCCAGTGTTTTAAACGGCATAGTCCTGACCGCGTGTCACTGCTACCGTATGAGAGCGTGGTGCGAATTCCAGATGAATAAGTTCGCGTGAGGAACTTGATGACGACAACAGTTGCGAGAGTAGCAAGCGAGTATCGCAAGTTGCGGAATCAACTGCTGGAGGCGGAGATTGCGCTGAAAGATCAACGAGAGAGTGTTGCGGCGCTTCGCAGACAACTCTCCATGGGGCCCGCGGTTGCAACCGACTTATGTTTTTCGTGTCCCGCTGATATCCTTGACGAAGCCCCCCGGCCAGTTCAGGGATGTCCGCCTGTCTGATTTATTTGCCCCAACATCCGGGCATCAGCGTGTTCAGCCGTGAACCTGACGGTAAAATCCATCATTTTTATGCCACCGAAGCTTCGCTTCACCCCGGGCCAAACGGCAACCCAAACCACCGGGGTATAGACCTCTTTTCCCCGGTCTGGAATCTGTTCGACCTTTTGCCGGAAGGTCGCGAAAATTGGTCGCCTAAATTGTTTTATTGACTTGGTAGCCGTGCCTGCAGCTCCGGTGCATGTGGGCCCCGCCCGGCGTGCTATTAGCAGTGGCCCGTGCGTGCACTGTCTCTAAGTGTACAGACATTTCTTTCTGAGACGCGCAAGTTAGGTCTGCAAGAAACCCTGCTGAATTTGGGCTTGGGAGCTGCGCGCGAATATAGAGAGGGCTCAGTTTCGCGCGCGGAAATAAGGAGAAGAAATCATGTTGGGACTCATCGCAGCAGTGTTAATCATTTGCTGGTTGCTTGGGCTTTTCGCATTTCACGTATCCACGGGTCTATTCCACATATTGCTGGTTGTCGGCATCATCCTCCTGATTATGCATCTCGTGTCCGGGAGAAGGGTCAGCGCATAAGAAACGGCGACCGCACTCAGAATCCGCAATGAGGTGTTGTGTGTTCGTCGCCGCAACATCTCTTCGCGGAGTCCGTGGAAGGTGACGATTTCGACTCAGCTACCGGATCTGGCAAAGAAACGGGAGGAGCTTGCTATGAGCACATTGACATTGGTCATCGTCATCGGCGTGATTCTCATGGGGATTGCAGGTATCGTTGCGGTGATGTTCCTCAAGAAGCGCAAGACCGAAAGACTGCTTACGCGATTCGGACCTGAATATGCGCGCGCGGTCGAGGGAAGTGGAGGCCGGCGGAAGGCGGAAGCCGGGCTCGAACAACGAGAAAAACGTGTCGAGGGATTTGCCATCCGGCCGCTCGCGGCAAGCGAACGGGAGCGCTATATTGCTTCTTGGCATAAGGTTCAGTCAGAGTTCGTTGACAACCCGAAGAATTCGGTTACCCAGGCAGACCAACTGCTCGGCGACGTGATGTCCACACGCGGTTATTCCGTGAGTGAGTTTGAACAGCGCTCGGCGGATATCTCCGTCGACCATCCCTTGGTTGTGGGAAATTACCGCGCGGCGCATGAAATCACGATGCGCCATGCGAGTGGCCAAGCCACTACGGAAGATCTGCGCCAGGCAATGATTCATTACCGGAAGCTTTTTGATGAGCTCGTTGGTGAGCCAGAGATGGCTCGCGCGGCTTCACCAGGATCGTAGACTTCGTTCCAAGAAGAGAAATAGCGCGGCAGCACGAGGCAATCCCGCCGACGAAGCAAATAACCCAAAAGAAGAAGATACAGACGTGGGGCCAACGGCGCTGACCCTGGCGGCCGCCGCTGCACGACCTGAAGTGCGAGCCGCGGCCGCTCCCAGCTTACCTGTGGGCGGTTCATGGGCTGGAGCCGCAACCGTTTTAGCTCTGCACAAAGCAGGTGGTGCCGCTCTTTTCAGCGGAGGAAGCAAACTTGTCGGCCGCATTCTCTCGGTGGCGAGAGGGCGGACTGAGTTCGCGGGCACCGCCGGGATGCTAGCTATTTTCCGAGCGGCGGCGGTCGACGAGGTAGGCGAGCAGAACAAAAATCGAGAAGTAGAAGATGGCATTGACACTGATGGCGATGCGAAGAAACCAGCCAAAGGTCCAGGCCAGCGATTCGTGTGCGGAGGGCATGAGCAGTTCCGCAATCTTCAGGCCGGGCGACACCAAGGAAACGAGCGAGACGGGCTGATTGGATTCGCTGGTGATGGCCCAGGCTAGTGCGAGAAACCCCACCAGCAAGCCGAGTATGGCGGGGAAAATCCAGCGGAAGAATAGGCGCTTCTGCATCCGCAGGGATTCTATCAAAGCGTTTCGTGCAGCGCGGCTCTTCATCCGCCGGGCGGCTAAGTCGGGAATCATGAATTCCTGGCTGAAACTCGCTTGAATCAGGAGCGGCCCGCTTCCCGGACAAGAGTCACGAGAAATGCCAGGCGGGCTGTAGCTCTGCGGATGACTGGCATGAAACGATTTCGCTCCATCGTGCACTATGCGGATAGTAAGGCCCATCCCAATTCAAATGCCCCTGTTCTAACCAATGGGGGCACCGTAGTTCCAGGTGCCGGTCGTGGGGTAATTGGTCGGGAGGCGCGCGGGGGAGCACTTCAGGGAGAGTTGTGTTCCCCTCGTGTTCCGCGATTGCTCAGCAAGGCCAACTCGTGGGGCGTTCTGCCTTAGAAACTAACCTGACAGAAATCACTTTCGCTTCGTTTGAGCACCGAAATAGCTAAGCGCGCGTCGCCGCGCTGTCCTGTGGGAAGATAGACCGGGCAATTTATCTACAGGGGCGGACGATGAAATCCTGGGGCTCTATTGGATTCCTAGCAGCAATTCTTGCGGCGGTGATTTTACTTTTTGTGTGGCCACACATGGCTGCGACGCGGCTAGCGGCGTCCCTGGGGCATGTGCCGCAGAAGCGGCCAGGCTCGCAAGAGCAGCGAACACCCACGATTGAGGAATACCAGCCGAAGTCCACGCTCGTCACCAGGGAACACAAGATCGAGCGAGCGAAGTTTCCGTTCATTGACATTCACAGTCATCACTGGAACCCGACACCCGGGCACGTGGAGGATTTGATCAAAGGAATGGATTCGATCAACTTGCGCATCTTGGTGAACTTGAGCGGAGGAACCGGCGAGGAATTGCGGAAGACCGTGGCGACCATGAAGACGCGGTACCCTGACCGGTTTGTAGTGTTTGCAAACATGAGTTACGACGACTTGAACACTCCAGGATTCGGTGCGCGCGCGGCCGCGCGCCTCGAGCAGGATGTGAAGAACGGCGCGCAGGGGCTGAAGATTTTCAAGGATTTCGGAATGGAGCTGAAGTACGCGAACGGGCAACGCGTGCACGTGGACGATCCCGAGTTCGATCCGGTGTTCGAGAAATGCGCGGAGCTGAGGATTCCCGTGCTGATCCACGTGGCGGAGCCTTCGGCATTTTTTGATCCGTGGGATTATTCGAACGAGCGGTGGCTGGAATTGAAACAGTTTCCGGGACGCGCGAGGCCGCCTTCGTCGTACCCGCCATTCGAAACGCTTATGGCCGAGCGCAACCATTTGTTTCTGAAGCACCCGAGGACGAATTTCATCGCGGCCCATCTGGCGTTTCATGGAAATGATCTGCACAGGCTGGGGAAGCTTTTTGATACCTATCCGAACGTGAGCGCGGACATTGCAGCGGTGCTGGCGGAACTCGGGCGGCAGCCGTATTCGGCTCACGATTTTTTGGTCAAGTATCAGGACCGGATTTTGATGGGGAAAGACATTTACGAGGTAGACGAATACAAATGGTATTTCCGATGCCTGGAAACGCGCGACGAGTATTTTGAGTACTACCGGAAGCGCCACGCGTTCTGGCGGATCTATGGTTTCGATGTGCCGGACGACGTCTTGAAAAAAGTGTACTACAAGAATGCCTTGAGGCTCTTGCCGGGAATAGAGGCGAAGGCGTTTCCAGAATGAGAATTGGGAGCGCGAGCGTCTGTTGGGAAATGAACGCAAGCGTGCAGTAACGGAGCACACGTCCGCAAGATTTCCAGAAGGTGTGAATACCAGACGCGCTGTTTATTCTGCAAGGGTGCTATTTATTCTTCGTGGTCGAGCGGTTTGCCGTCCGAGCCTACCTGGACTTCAGATTTTTTTCCGTTCGTTTCGACCCGAGCCTCATAGGCGACCAGCTTGTCTTTCTTTGTGAGGGACTCGACTTTCAGAATCTTGCCTTTGCCCGCCTTGGCCTGCAATCCGGCTTTGACTTCGGGCGAGAGCGAGTCCAGCGCGACCTGCTCTTCGATTTCGACGATGGAGCCATCGGTCATCATGGAGATATCCTTGCTGTGGCCGTTGACCGTCATTTCCACTTCGTAGAGAGTTTGGCCCTTCTCTTTTTCGGTGGAGAATCCGCGAATGGTTGCTCCTGAACTTTGCGCCGCAACTGCTTTCTCGACTGCAGGCGGGAGGTCCGATCGATTGATTTTCTTTTCCTGGGCCGAGGAGCTGCCCGCGAGAAGTAAGGTACCGGCTGCAAACGCTACCAGGTAATTTTTCATCATGATTTCTCCTAAATGAGGGAGTGCCCTCCGTGTTAGGAGAACTCTACTGCCGGCTTCCTAAACTGAAGGTAAACAGGAATTAGGCCCGCCATGTGCGAAGCTACGGGGCCGTTCAGCGAACGCCCGGCGGCTAAAACCAGGTGGAGGCTCGATAGCGGCGATACTCGTCGCCGAAGTGCTCTTCCAGGACGCGTGATTCGGCGCGGGCCCGGATGATCTGCAGGATCAGGACAGGCACGAGAAGCAAGAGCAGGTAAGGCCGCTCGAGGAAAAGAAAGAGTCCCGCAATAACGAAGGAGCCGAAAAAATAGATGGGATTGCGGATGCGGGAGTAGATGCCATGGGTGACGAGGTTTTTTGCCCGTGGCGTTACGGAGAAAGAATTGCCGAGCTGGAAGCGCGCAAGCGTCAGAAGCGCGAGGGCTGGAAACAAAAGGAACATTCCAGCGAGGCGCAGCGGGCTCCAGGGTGAGTGCGCGAACTCGGAGACCAGAACGGCAATTCCGACGAGCGGGACGACAATGAGGAGGATAACGCCGCGGTTCAGGTTCACGGGTTGCTTCCGCGAGATCGTTCCGCCGGCGGAGAATGAGGCGCTTCAGCGCTTTTCACCTCGACCAGGACATAAACCAGAGTGGTTTTGCCGACGTTTTCGGCGGTGTGTGGAGCTTTGGTTTGCAGCCAGCCGCCTTCTCCTTCTTTGGCTTCCCAGGTGGCCACTTTGCCGTCAGCGAAAACAATCTTCATCGTTCCTGGTTTGGTGACGTAATACCAGCCGGAAGGATGTGTGTGCATCGCGTCTTTTTCGCCCGGGGCAAGAGTGTTTTCGATGACGCGCACGTCGGCGTTTTCCAGGATGATTTTGTTGTGCTCGGGAGCGAATTTGACGACGTCCTGAGCACGAGCGATCCCCGCAAAGGGGAATGAGCATAGCGCAGCTATGACTGGGAAGAATCTCCGCACGGCAATCCTCCATTGACATCGGCAATCGTACCACTCGCGGGCCGTCCCCCACGCAAGGTCGGCGTAGGGGGCACCCGCCGTCAGCATACAAGGGCGCCGGTCATCGCGAACCCCCTAGCACGACACTATCAGGCCGACTCCTTGGGTTCGCTGGTTGGCGCTGCAAAGCCGCTGCAACGAGAGCGCCAACTCTGGCGGAACTTCTCGCGCTCCTCGGGCGTCATCTTCTCCCAGCGCTCGTCCATGCGCTGGTGTATTCGCCGCCGCATATTGGAGCGATGATTGCCATGACTACTCCAGCCTCCGAACAGAATCCGGCAGAGAGCCAGCAGTCCGACAGCCTGCCAGAAGGTAATTTGCCGCCATCCGAAGAGCGTTGGCAGCAGCCAGTTCCAGAGATGCATGACCAGTTGGCCGCCAAGCCAGATGAAAAGCGCGATCGCCAGCAGGGCTAGTGGTGCCAGAAAAATCCATTTCTTTTTGCTCATGTTGTGCTCCTCATTTCTTTATGTCATTTCCTCGCATCATTTTTTTTCAAAATCGTCGTGAATGCTTTGCAAGCGTCCGCGCAGATGAAGCACCGCGTAACGCTTGCGCGAGAGCAGGGTGTTGACGCCGACGCCGCTTTCTGCTGACAACTCTTTGAAGCTGCGCCCTTCCAGTTCGTGAGCGACGAATACTTCACGCTGCTCGCCGGGCAGTTCCCCGAGCGCAAATTCCAATTCATCCAGAAGCACGCTGCGGAAGTAGAGCGCTTCCGGCCCGGCATCGGGCGATGGCAACAGATCTTCGATCCGCAGTAGTTCGCCGGCTTCGTCCACGACCGCTGCGTCGCTGAAGGTGTCCGGCTTCTTCTTGCGGAAAAGGTCCGTAATGCGATTGCGCGCGACGCGAAAAAGCCAGCCGGTCACGTGCTCAATGGGCATCAACAGACGATTGGCTTCCACCAGCTCGTAGAAGACCTCCTGCACGATGTCCTCGGCGTCGGAGGGATCGGGCACACGGCGGCGGATGAAGTTGCGCAGCCGGGATCGCTGTTCCGCGATGACTTCGGAGATGTGACGGTCTTGCTCGGTCATCGAGATGACGCTCAACGGCTTATCCATCCATTGTTGTAGACGAATTGGGGCTACGAATATTGTAGTGGATGGTGAGTAGTGAATAGCCGCAGAGGGAGGCCCCCTCGTCGCGATGCTCGTCCCCTCCGCTGCCCTCCCTCATTGCTCAGGGCCAGCGGGATAGAAACGCGTTCCGGCGGGGTCAGAATTTTCATCGACGGCTTCCTTTCGCCAAAGGTACCCTCCACCGCAGCTGTTTTTGCAAGAGTGGCAAACAAAGGGGTTAGGGGTGTCAAGGCTCGTAAGAGTGGCAACTCGAAGGAAGAAGTCGCTGCGCTCTTTGCCAGTCCCTGGTGCGTCAGACTCGTCTGTGCATCTTTGGTGATGTTCGGGGGCCCCCAGACGACCAGGGAATTGGAAACCGGTGGTGACCAGCAGCGCCTGCAGGCTCTCGCAGTAAGGATCTCTAACCGGGACCGGAGGGAGGCTGCCTTGCACCGAGGGGCTCAGCAATCGACCAGACCCTTGCCAAGTGGGCTTTTGCACAGAAAGCCACAGGGCTAACGAAAAAAATTATTGCCAGGGACTTGACGAAAATAGAAAAGTGCGTATACTTACAAATGGCTCGGGGGTAGTTGAGCCAGCAGGGGCATCACAGTCGGGTCGAAGAAGCGTCTTCCCAGCGCAAGAACAAGCGAAGGCCAGCA
>Ga0210399_10001635_pt1 | contig 17510 bp, 13 predicted proteins | sample IncBWC14MmetaG_FD_150865 | JGI IMG/M metagenome (GOLD analysis project Ga0210399, IMG submission 150865) | Forest soil microbial communities from Barre Woods Harvard Forest LTER site, Petersham, Massachusetts, United States - Inc-BW-C-14-M | ecosystem: Environmental > Terrestrial > Soil >...
AATTGAGTCGGTGGACGTCAGCAACCAGCGCGTGCTGACCCGGCGCTCGCTCGACGGCCGGGCGTACACCCTGCCGTATGACCATTTGGTGGTCGGCGTCGGTTCGGTCGAGGATTTCTCTCGATACGCAGGAATCACCGACCACACGTTTCCCCTGAAAACGTTTGCCGATTGCTACCGTCTACGTAACCATCTCGTGAGCGTCCTGGAGATGGCCTCCATCGAGACCAACCCGGAAGAGCGCCGGCGATTACTGACTTTTGTTGTGGCAGGCGGCAACTACGCTGGGGTCGAGGTGGCATGCGACCTGGTAGACTATTTTCGGTTTCTGTCACGAACGAGATATCCAGAGTTGAAGTTCCAGGAATTCCGAGTGGCATTAGTGGAGGCTGGGCCGCGCATTCTGCCGGAACTGGGGAAACGTCTTCCGTACCTGGTGCGGTACGCCGAAAAACGCGTGCTGCAATTGGGCCTGGAGATGCACCTCAATACCGGTCTGCAGGCAGCCACGGCGGAAGGGGCAGTGCTCAACTCGGGCGAGCGCATGCCGACACGCACCATCATCACGTGCACCGGCATGAGGTCGTCTCCCTTGCTCGACCAATTCCCTTACGAACGCGACGTACGGGGGCGGCTTGTCACTGACCGGTTCTGCCGTGTGCCGGGCGCAACCAACATCTGGGCCGGGGGCGACTGCGCTGCGGTCCCGCATCCCGACGGAGGCACTTGCCCACCTCTCGCCCACTATGCGCAAAAGGCTGGCTCCAGCGTTGGCGCGAATATCCTGCGCGCAACCGCCAACAAGCCGCTCAGGTCCTATTCCTTCACCGGACTCGGCGAAGCCTGTACGCTCGGGCACCGCTGCGCGATTGCGCACATGAAGGGCTTGCCCTCTTGGGGGTTCGTGGCGTGGATCGGCTGGCGTTTCATTGTGCTCACCATGTTCGTGCCCAGCTGGACCCGGCGAGTGCGGCTGATGTTCGATTGGTGGTTGACCTTGATCCTTGGCCGCGATGTCGTGAATCCCCGGATGGACGAGCAGGGAGCAATTTGGCACGCCCTGTACGAGCCGGGACAGATTATCGTCGCCGCGGGCGAGACTAGGCGCTATCACTACCTGGTGGAATCAGGAGACGTGGACGTCGTCTCAAGTGACGGGAGCGGCGAAGTCCTCGTGGGTTCCTTTAAGGCAGGCGATTATTTCGGCTATGGGACCCAACTAAGCCCCAACTGTTGTATTCGCTCGCGCACGCGAGTGCGGTTGTTGGCCATTGACCGCGAAGCAGCGGATGCATTGAGTGCCGTGCGACCCGATCTGGCGCTGCTTCTGAAAAAGGGCACTAGCGGCACTCCGGAAACGCAATCTGTCTGAAAATGTTCCTTGATCCCCGCAAAGCGACTTTGTTCGAAGTCCTCCTCAATCGCCGTTCGCGCCGAGTAGGCTTGGGGATGAGCATCCCGGCGGGGCCGTTTCAATACACGAGCCCGCACGAACCTGTGCCTCTGACCGAGGATGAGGAAGCTGCGCTGGCATTCGCTGCTTGCGGCGTCACTGGCTACGCGCTTGCAGATCTCTCTTATGGGCCGAATGAAGGCGGCAGCATGTTGGTCGGACGGCTGGGCCGCACGGTTGCGAGTCCCGATGCAGTGAATGCCGTGGCGGTCCTGGTCACTAACGACCGGGGGACCTGGCTGCTGAAACGTCCCCAGGATTTTACCGCCCCCGAATTCCTGGAATTGGTCCGCTTGGCACGAAACGGCGCCCTGACCGACCTCTACAAACGTGGACGAGTGCAATTGTCGGACAGCCGAACCGCGCCGCCGTTAGACCCCAGCCATAATTTCTCGATCAATCGATGGTCGCTCTATTCTCCGGGAACGACTTATTTCCTACCGATCATTGAAACCACCGCGCTCACGATCAACGCGCTTCTCGAATTGTTCGGTGAGGACATGGGAGTTTTCTTGCGTGATGAGCGGGCATGGTTCCGGCCAGCCGGTGTTGGTCGTTTTGCGCGCAGCAAGGGTGGCCACCTACACGACGAACCGCATGACCTCCGCACAGCGACGATTCAAGTGATGGAAACAGCCCTGCTCGAATCCATGGCCACCGAGCACGGAATGGTCCTGCAGAACCTTGCGTTGATGACCGAAGCGCTTGGATTGGGCGGCTTCCCGAATTTCGCGCGACACGAGTACAGTTGGTTCAAAGCGGCGGGCTTCCGCATGCACTCTATGCCGGCCAGTCGCTACGCGGGTGCCCCAGGCGTTCTTTCTGCTCTGGCGCGGGCGTTTGGAAGAGATCCCCTGCTGGCATATCCTATCGGACTGGAAAAGGACAACCAAGTACTACTGAAATCATTCTGCCCGCCATACTACAAATCCATGGAGGATGCGGTCCGCGCCTTCGTGCAAACGAAGTTCGGGGCAGATGGAACCTACCGTAGTGGAGCGCAAGAGAGCGCCTGGCTCGACGCGGCTTCTTGTACCGCCAAGATACCGGCCCCGAGCGCGGCGGCGCTGCAAGCGACCATTCAGTATTGTGATTATGTTTTTCGCCGCTATGGACGGTTCCCGGCCTACACTGCTCCGTTCCGGACGATCATCGGGTTTCAGGTCTGTCGAGTAGACGTCGGTTTCTATGCCCGCTTCTATGAACCAGATGCCCTGCCGGATACGGTGCGGGCCTGTACGGAACGCGCCCTCCGCAAGCCGTAAGGCTGCGGCTTCCTTCCGGATTGCCGCAGGTTGACCGGCACTCTCAGCATGTCGCCACGCTCTGCAACCCCGCCGTCGGGTTGCGAGTGGGCCGTACCACTGTTAAAATTTGATGTTTGCTGGGACGCAGCCGTCTGCGCCGTAAGCGCGGGCGGCTTTTTCTGCGTCCTGGATGGCGTCCGCGAATCTAACGATTGGCGTCCCGTCTTATTGGCTTGCCCCCTCGAGCTTTTTCGAGTGTGATTGCGCTGGGAAGGTGCTCAACTCACCGCTTCTGGCCCTGTGGAAGGGAGATTTCGAGTGGCAAAGTACGATGTTGCGATCATCGGCAGCGGTCCCGGCGGGTATGTGGCGGCCATCCGCGCGGGCGAGCTTGGCCTGAAAACCGTTGTTGTGGAAAAGGACCCCTACCTGGGCGGGACCTGCTTGCACGTCGGCTGCATTCCCACCAAGGTGCTTCTGCATCACGCCGAGGTTTACGATCATTTTAAGAATGGCGCGGAACTGGGCTTCGAGGTCAGCGGGCTGAAAATCAACTGGGCAAACGTCCTCGCGCGAAAAGACAAAATCGTCAAGAAGCATTCGAAAGGCATCGAATTCCTTTTCAAGAAGAACAAAGTGGAATGGGTCCAGGGCTGGGGAAGGTATGAAGGCCCGGGCCGCGTGAGCGTGGAGAAGGACGGGAAGAAAACCGAGATCGAAGCGGCCAACATCCTGATGGTGAGCGGGTCGGAGGCGAAATCGCTCCCCGGCATTGAGCCCGATCACAAGACGATCCTCACTAACCGCTCGATTCTTGAGCTTCCGGAAATTCCGAAGACTTTGATTGTGGTTGGCGCGGGCGCCGTGGGCGTGGAGTTTGCATCCATCTACAATTCTTTCGGGACTCAAGTGACCATCCTGGAAGCGCTGCCGCGCATCGTGCCGGTCGAGGACGAAGAAATTTCCGTGGAGCTCACCAAGGCGTTTCAGAAAAAAGGCATCCAGGTTTTCACCAGTTGCGCGGTGGAGTCGGTGAAGAAAGATGCCAAGGGCGTCACCGTGTCGTTCAAGGATAAGGACGGCAAAGCTCAGACTCTGCAGGCCGAGAAACTGCTGCTGGCCGTTGGCCGCAAGGCCATGACGGATGGCTGCGGGCTGGAAAAATCGAAGGCCAAGCTGGAGCGCGGATTCGTCCACGTCGGCGATAACATGGAGACGGCCGAGAAAGGGCTCTATGCGATCGGAGATATCGTTGCGGGGCTGCCGCAACTCGCGCATGCGGCGATGATGGAAGGAATAATCGCGGTAACGCACATCGCCGGAAAACCGGCGCATCAGATCGTGAAGACCCGGATTCCGAATGCGACATACTGCGAACCGCAAATCGGCTCGATTGGACTGACGGAAAAGCAGGCGCGCGACGCGGGGTACGATGTGAAAATCGGGAAGTTCCCGTTTGTGGGCAACAGCAAGGCGACGATTCTGGGGAGTCACGGCGGATTCGTCAAAGTGGTTTCCGATGAATCGTACGGCGAGGTGCTGGGGATTCACATCATCGGGCCGCTGGCGACCGAAATCCTGGCGGAAGCGGCGACAGTGTTGAACCTGGAAGGCACCATCGACGACATGATGAACATGATTCACGCGCATCCCACGGTGTGGGAAGCGATGGGTGATGCGTTTGCCTCGGTTCGTGGCCTGCAGATCAACGTATAGTGACTGGTGACTAGTGACTGGAAAAGCGGATCAGGGAGCGGTGGATGCGATTTTCGTGCCGTGGCTTTGACCACTTACCAATCACGAGTCACCAGTCACCTTTTGCCGAAGGCAGAATCGTGAATCCATGCCGAGTGATTGACTTGGGACTGATCGGCTACGCGGAAGCTTACGCTTTGCAAAAGCGAGTGGTGGCCGCGCGGAAGGCCTGCGCAATGGAGGATGTGCTCCTGCTTTGCGAGCATCCGCCTGTGATTACGCTGGGGAGAAGTGGCAAGCGGGAAAATTTGCTGGCGTCGGAGCACGTGTTGCGCCAGAAAGGCGTAGAGTTTCACGCCACCGATCGCGGCGGGGACATTACCTATCACGGGCCGGGACAGCTTGTGGGATATCCGATTCTCAACCTGGGCGCGATCCGGCGTGACGTCGTGTGGTACGTTCGAACGCTGGAGGAAGCAATGATTCGCGCCACCGCGGAATTTGGGATCACCGCAGTTCGCGAGCCCGGCAAGACGGGCATCTGGGTGGATGCTGCACAGAGTAGTTCCGCGCTCGCCACTCGCCACTCGCCACTCGCCACTTCCGAAAAACTTGCTGCCATCGGCGTGCACATCAGCCGCTGGGTTACTTCGCACGGATTTGCGTACAACGTGTCGACGGATTTGCGGAATTTCGACCTGATCGTGCCGTGCGGGATCGCGGACCGGAAAGCCACGTCGCTTGAGAAATTGTTGGGGCGCCATGTCGATGAAAAGGAAGTCTCCCTTCGAATTGCAAAGCATCTGGGAGAATTGCTCGGGCTGGAGATGAAGGAAGCGTCGAAAAAAGAATTGATGGAGAAGCTGGAGCACGCCGGGCAGGCGGTCATGGTTTCCGCATAGGAATTGGAGCAGGGGATGAAGAAGGAACTGACGCGGCAGCAGTATCTGGATCTGTACTTCTATATGCGGCTGAACCGCGCCGTCGAAGACATGATGGTGAAACTGTTCCGGCAGAACAAAATTGTCGGAGGGCTTTACTCCAGCCTGGGCCAGGAAGCGATTTCCGTGGGCACGGCGTATGCGCTGGAGAAAAAGGACTGGCTGGCGCCGATGATCCGCAACATCGGGGCGCTGCTGGTGAAGGGCGTGCCGCCCCGCGACATTTTCATGCAGCACATGGCGAAGTACGATTCGCCTACGAAGGGCAAGGACGGCACCAGCCACTTCGGGGACTTGGACAATCTGCACATCGTTTCGCCGATCTCGATGCTGGGGGATCTGATTCCGGTGATGACCGGCGTGGCCATGGCGGGGCGCTATCTAGGCCAAAAAATTGTGGCCATGACGTGGATTGGGGACGGCGGCAGCTCCACCGGCGTGTTTCACGAAGGGCTGAATTTTGCGGCCGTGCAGAAAGCGCCGTTCGTTTTGATTCTCGAGAATAATCTGTGGGCGTATTCTACGCCGGTTCGCAAGCAGGTGCCGCTCGAGAATCTCGCGGACCGAGCGAAGGCGTATGGCATCCAGAGCTACATTGTCGACGGCAATGATGTGGTCGCGATGTATTCCACAGCGAAGCAAGCGGTGGAGCGGGCGCGGGCTGGGGAAGGGCCGATTCTGATCGAAGCCAAAACTTTTCGGCGGATGGGCCACGCACAGCATGATCCCGCCGAATACGTGCCGAAAGAGATGCGTGCGTACTGGGAAGCGCGGGACCCGATAGCACTCTACGAAAAATTCCTGACGGGTGAAAAGCTGCTCGACGCCAAAGGCAGGAAAGAGATTGAGGAGAAGATCAACACCCTGCTCGCCAAGGAGCGGGACTTTGCGGAGAACTCTCCGATGCCGCCAGCGGAATTGGCGGAGACCGGCGTCTACTGTACCGGCGACGATTGCCACAAGATCCGCGCGAAGTGGGAGCGCCCGGTTGCGGAAGTGACACCGCCGAGGTCGCGCGTCGAAGCGGTTTGGACGGTTCCGGGATTCGGATCCGGCAAAGGCTCCGGCGGCGCGCACGCGCCGATTCACTTCGGCGATACGCCGCCACTGGAGCATACGATTGGGAACGAGGCGAAATCCACGAACGGTCGAAAGCCGGCGGCGAAGGTGGCGCCAAAGAAAACCGTGAAGCCCGGGGCTGCGAGCGCTTCGAGAAAGGCGCGGAGATAACCATGCCCGGAACGAACGGCGGCGCGTCGAACGGAACGCCAGTCACATTTCTCGAAGCCATCAAGCAGGCCATGTTCGAGGAAATGGAGCGTGACCCGGCCGTCGTGCTGATCGGCGAAGACGTCGGGGTGTACGGCGGAGCGTTCAAGACCAGCGAAGGCTTGCTGGAGCGGTTCGGCTGGGAGCGCGTGATCGATGCGCCGATCAGCGAGAGCGCCATTATCGGCGCGGCCTGCGGGATGAGCTATCTGGGGCTGCGGCCCATTGTCGAGATGCAGTTCATCGATTTTATCGTTTGCGCGTTCAATCAGATTACGAATTTCGTGGCCAAGGGACATTACCTGTGGAATGCCCCGGCGCCCATGGTGGTGCGCGGGCCGTCCGGAGGCGGCGTGCACGGCGGGCCTTTCCACTCCGCGAATCCGGAGATGTATTTCGTGCACACGCCGGGGCTGAAAGTGATTTATCCCTCGACGCCGTACGACGCCAAGGGTTTGCTGAAGGCCGCGGTGCGGGACAATAATCCGGTGCTCTTCTTCGAACACAAATTCCTCTACCGCCGCATCAAGGGAGAAGTTCCCGCGGCGGACTACACCGTGCCGATCGGCAAGGCCGTGGTGCGCCGCGAAGGGAAACACCTGACGATCCTTTCCTACGCGGCGATGCTGCATACTTCGCTGGAAGCCGCCGAGGCCCTGGCGAAGGAAGGGATCGAGGCGGAAGTGATCGATTTGCGGACGCTGCTGCCGCTGGACGAAGAGACGATTTTGCATTCGGTGAAAAAGACCAACAAGTGTTTGGTGGTGCATGAAGACACGAAGACGGGCGGGATCGCCGGTGAAATTGCTGCGATTCTCTGCGAGAAAGCGTTTGGCGATCTGGACGGGCCGCTGATGCGCGTGACGTCGCTCGATACGCCGGTACCGTATGCGCCGACGCTGGAAGAATATTTTCTCCCCAATGCGAAAAAAGTTTTTTCCGCCGCGAAGGAACTCGCGCGGTATTGAGGGAAGTTTTCAGTAGACAGTTGTCAGCGATCAGTAAAGAAGAAAAGAATTCACGATGGGCAGAGATTTGCTGACGGAGTACTGAATACTGGCAACTGAGAACCGCATCCTGGAAGAACCGGACTTTAAGGAGAAGGAAATGGCCGTAGACATCGTAATGCCCCAGATGGGGGAAAGCATTTTCGAAGGCACGATCACCAAGTGGCTGAAGAAGCCGGGCGACAAGGTGGAGCGCGACGAGCCGCTATTCGAGATTTCCACGGACAAAGTGGACGCGGAAATTCCTTCGCCTTCGGCGGGCGTGCTGAAGGAGATCAAGGTCGGCGAAGGACAGACCGTGCCAATTCAAACGATTGTCGGCGTCATTGACGCGGCGGGTTCCGCGGCCGGCGCGCCCGCGTCGGCTCCGGCGAAAGCGCCTGCACCGGCTCCCGCTGCTGCAAAGGTCCCTGCCGCCGCAACTCCAGCCCCAGCAGCACCGCGGCCTGCGGCTCCTGCTCCGGCGGCGCCGGTTGCGGCCGCACCTGCACCTTCTTCCTCGAGTTCAACGGGCGAGCGGATTCACAGTTCGCCGCTGGTGCGGCGCATGGCCAAGGAGCACGGCATCGATCTCTCCGCCGTGGAGGGTACGGGCGCGGGTGGGCGAATCAGCAAGCAGGACATTGAGGCCTTGATTGCCGCGGGTGGCGCGCCAGCCGCTGCCCCTCCCGCCACATACTCCGCTCCGGCTCCGGCAGCACCTTCGCGGCCGGCGCCCCCACCGGCATCTGCACCAGGAGTGTCCGGCGGCCAGGCGCACGTAGCGCTCGAAACGGCGGTGCCGCGCGAGAAGATGTACTTCGGCAATTACGAGGTGCAGCCGATGAGCACGATGCGCCAGCGCATCGCCGAGCACATGGTGGCCTCGAAGCGTGTTTCCGCGCATGTGTACTCGGTCGATGAAATCGACATGACCAAGGTGGCTGCCTTGCGCGCGAAATCCAAGGACGAGTTCGAAAAGCGCTACGAAACCAAGCTGACCTTCATGCCCTTCTTCGTGAAGGCCGCGGTTGCCGGATTGCGCTCGTTTCCGACGCTGAACGCCTCGCTGGACGGAACGAACGTCATCCTGCACAAGGAGATCAACATCGGCATCGCCGTGGCGCTCGACTGGGGCCTGCTCGTGCCGGTGGTGAAAAACGCCGACGAGAAAAACATTCTCGGCATCCAGCGCAACATGAACGACCTCGCGGAGCGCGCGCGCTCGAAAAAGCTGAAGCCCGAGGAAGTGCAGGAGAGCACCTTCTCCATCACCAACCCGGGCGTCTTCGGCGGCTTGTTCGGATTGCCGGTGATCAGCCAGCCCAATGTGGGCATCCTCGGTCTCGGCGCCATCGAGAAGCGTCCCGTGGTGATCAACGACTCCATCGCCATCCGCTCGATGTGCTACGTGACGCTCAGCTACGACCATCGCGTGGTGGACGGTGCCATCGCCCACCAGTTCCTGCACAAGGTCAAGGAAACGCTGGAAAACTGGACCGAGCCGGTCCTTTAGGGTGCGGTGTCTGGTGGTGAGGAGTTGCTTGGGAACTGGGCCGGTTAGTTTGTGGCTCTGGAGCGCGGGTTCCCACTCCCCAACAAACGAGAGGGTAGACTCCGCAAAGAGGAGATCGTCTCTGGGAAATCCGGCAGCCAGAAACCTTTGGCGAAGTGTTGTGCGGAAGTGGGACGAGCGTTCCCATGAGTGGCCATGCCTGATTTTCTTCACAGCCTCTCTGGCCTGGAAGAAACTCATACAAAAAGACTTGTTGCCGTACGGCACTGGAAGCCGGACTGCCCTTAAGACCGCCGGCTCCGAGGCTGGGGCTCTGTAGCGCAAGCATGATGTTGAACATGTTCAAATTATAAGAACCGGCAAACTAGTTTTGCAATGCAAACTCGATTTTCACCGCGGTCTGCGGCGCTGCCAATTTCAAGGGACCACGGAACAATGCACCAACGAATTCTCATTGCCGACGACCAGCAGGATGTTCTGGATGCCCTAAGGCTGCTGCTCAAGGGGCACGGCTACAGCATCGAAACGGTGAATTCTCCGGCGGACTTGCTGTCGGCGGTGGGCCGCCAGGAGTTCGATATTCTGCTCATCGATCTGAACTATGCGCGCGACACCACGTCCGGACGCGAAGGTTTGGATGTTCTCAGCCGGCTGAGGGAAATCGAGGACGCTCCGCCCGTGGTGGCTATGACCGGATGGGCCACCGTGGGCCTGGCCGTGGAAGCCATGCAGTACGGCGTGAGCGACTTTGTCGAGAAGCCGTGGACCAACACGCGGCTGCTGGAAATTCTCCAGAAGCAAATCGGCCTGGGCCGCGAGCGCCGCGAAGCGCGGCGCCGCGCCGCGGAAGAGGCCCGGGCGCGGGAAGAGGCCCTGGTTCACCAGCAGGAACAGGAACGGGAGATCGCCGAGGCCAGAGCGATTCAGGAAAAACTTCTGCCGCGCGAGATTCCACAAATGCCGGGATATGAAATCGCCAGCGCGTGGCAGTCGGCCCGGCTGGTAGGCGGCGATTATTTCGACATTCTTCCGCTCGACGAGAAAATGCTGGGAATCTGCATCGCCGACGTGGCGGGAAAAGGCATGCCCGCCGCGCTGCTGATGTCCAATCTGCAAGCCGCTGTGCGCGGGCTTTCCTCGCTGTCCCTTGCGCCGAACCTTCTTTGCAGCCGGCTCAATTCCATCGTCTACCGGAATACGGACAGCGACCGCTTCATCACCTTTTTCTATGCGCAGCTGGAGGGCCCCCTACACCGCCTGACTTACGTCAATGCCGGGCACAATGCGCCTTTCGTGGTGCGCTCCGACGGTTCGCACGAGCGATTGCGGGAAGGCGGCCCCGTGCTTGGCGTGTTCGCGACCCGGGATTTCGAGATGGGCTCGGCGCAATTGTCTCCCGGAGATCGCGTGATTTTGTTTACCGATGGCGTCACCGAAGCGTGCGGGTTGGAGGGCGAGGAGTTCGGTGAAGCCCGCCTGCTGCATTTGCTGGAGGATCACCGCGCTCTGTCCGCCGATGAATTGCAGGCGAAAATTCTCGACGCCGTCGGCGAATTCAGCGGGGGCCGCTGGCAGGACGATGCCACGCTGCTGGTGCTTGCCGTGGGCGCATAAAGACCGGGGAACAGAGAGTCTCTCCAGAACTCGCGAAGAGGCTGCTCGCTAAGAATCCCCGGTTCCCAGATTCCCTTCTCTCCATCATTGGAGCAAAGGCTTGAGCTTGGCCACCCGCACCGCAAAATTTGACTACGTAGTAGTAGCCGTCGTCGCAGCGCATCAGGTGTGATTGCGCTCCACCCCGCATCCGCCGTATCTGTTCCAGCGCCCGTAGCATATGGATTCGTACGAATGGTACATACTGCCTCCGGCAAATATCACATGCTTGGCGCAAGGTCAATTCCTGAATTGAAAAATAGAGTATTCAATATGGGAAACAAGCAAGGGTAGAGATAGTCCCAGTCCGGGAGGCGTGGTTCCTCAAAAAGAAAAAGCCGGAACTATGGTCCCGGCCTATTCCTCACGCCGATCTCTGGTTTTTGAAAAAGACCTAGCGCTTCTTTTTCTTCTTCGCCGCCTTTTTCGCTTTCTTCTTGGCGGCCTTCTTCTTCGGCTTCGATTTTTTCGCCTTTTTCTTTGGCGCGGCTTTCTTTTTCGCCGCTTTCTTGGCGGGCTTCTTCGCCGCGGGCTTGGGCGCAGGCTTTGCAGCGGGCGCCTCTTCCTCGGGCTCCTCACCGACGATCACCAGCTCCTCTTCCTCGGTTTCGACGATCTCTTCCGTCTCGCCCGCCAGCTCCTCGTCGTCTTCCAGCCGTGACAGCTCGTTGTCGTCTTCGAAATTGTCCTTCTCGATTTCCATTCCATCCTCCCCTGGGGGAATCTTTGGCCCCCGTTTGCAAAGGGGGTCCACGGGTCGCTGTTCTGGCCGGAGTTACGTAAAATTCCACCCCGTCCTTGAGCCGTTGTTACCGTACTCGCCGGGAGTTGTCAAGCATTCTGCGGTATTCCTTCGAAGAGGCTGCCGGGACGGCGGGGAGCGGGACGCGAATGAACCGCCACAGGAAACTCTTCGAAATTCTTGCTCGCCCGTAATCCATTCATACAAAAAGACTTAATTGTGATTTGCAGCGACCGCTCCGCTTGCTGCGCCGCCTGCCGCGGGCCGCGAGGCTTTTTTCTTGGACTTGGATCGCGCCCGTGCGGGCGATGTTTCTGGCGCACCGCCGAGCGTGTAGATGCGCAGCACCATGCCGCGGCTCACTTTGTTGGCCCTCAAGCGATTCCATTTGCGCAAGTCGTCCGCACTCACGCTGAAGCGGTCGGCGATTCCCAGGAACGTGTCGCCGCGGCGCACGCGATAACTCACCAGCCGCCGTTTCGTTTCCGATTGCGGCTGCGTCGCGGGGATGATCAGCTTTTCGCCCGCATCGAGCGCGGCTTTGCGCTCCAAATTGTTGGCATCGGCGATGGCCGCAGCCGTCACGCGATATTTCTTGGCGATGGACGTGAGCGTTTCTCCGTTTTCCACGCGATGGCGCCGCCAACTGACCCACTTGTCCGGAGGAATATCCGCAATCTCCGCGGAGAACTTTTGCGCCGTGCCCAGCGGCAGATGCAATTCGAAAGAAGGATCGTCGGGAGTCGCGAGGCGCAGCAGAGAGGGATTGAGCGAGCGCAGTGTCTCCGCGTCGACGTCGATGGTTTCCGCCACCAGCCGCAGATCGATGGCGCGGCCCGGTTTCACGACGTCGGTCGGGACCGGCGCCTCCGGTTCGGCCTGGATGTTGTAGTGCGCCGCATCCTTGGCGATCAGCGTCAGCGCGATGATGATGGGCACATAGTTTTTCGTTTCGCGCGGGAGCACATTGCGCTTGTAGAGCTCCCAGAAATCGGCATAACCGGTGCGCTCGATGCCCTTCTGCACGTTGCCGGGGCCGCAGTTGTAAGCGGCCATCGCCAGGTACCAGTCGCCGTAAAGCTTGTAGAGGTCGCGAAGATGCTGCGCCGCGGCGTGCGTGGCCTTCTCGGGGTCCTGGCGTTCATCGATCCACCAGGTGTGCCGCAGGCCGTATTGCTGCCCGCGGTAGGCCACGAATTGCCAGATCCCCCGCGCCCCGGCGCGCGAAAGCGCCAGCGGCTGGAAAGCACTTTCCGCTTGCGCCAGGTAGATCAGGTCCTGCGGCAGCCCCTCTTCCCGAAGCACGCGGGAAATCATCTCGCGATAACGCCCCGCGCGCCGCAGCCCGGTTTCCACGATGGCGCGGCCGCGCGGCGTTTGAAAGAAATTAACAAAGGACAACACCTGGTCGTTTACCGTCAGCGGCAGGTCGTGGGAAACGTTCTTGGCCGCTTCCTCGGCCCGCTCCTTCAGCCGCGGATCGACCGGAAAGGTCATCTCCGCGACTTCGTCAATCGCCGCCGGAACCGCGGGAGCTTCGCTGAAGCCATCTCCGGCCCGGAAAGCCTGCAGCTCGTAGGCATACACCGTATCCACGACGCGGTGAAACAGTTCGCTCAACCGGGGATCGCCGTTGGGGTCGTAGCCGCTTTCCAGCATCCAGTCGACGGCGTCGTCGAAATCCTTGCGCGCGGCTTCGAGGTGACCGGCCTTGAAATTTTGCTCGCCGGAGGCGAATTTTTCCTGGACCTTCTGGATCAGGTAGTCCTTGCCGTCCGGAACCGCGGGCAACAGCCAGACGTAGTGGCGGTGCGGCGGATTCACTACCGGCAAAAGCGCAAGTTCCGCCGGAGCCTGCGCGGCGGCCACCGGCGCCAGCGCCGGAACTCGCGCCTGCACGGGCTTTTTTCCTGCGTCCTCGCAGGCTACAAGGCAGACTGCCAACAGCACGGTACCTGCAGCAATGTGCGGCCGTTGTGTCATCCCTTCATGGTAAGGACCCGCTCACCCCAAGGTCAACGCTTTCCGGCGGGCAGGGGGTGGCGCTCTCAGTACAAGCCGGGACCTTTCTCGGCGCTGTACCGGGCCTCTCTGATTTGGGATAGACTCGCGCTGGAGGTGATCCCGTGAAGACCAGTGCGCGGCTTGCCGACCGCTTCCGAACGCAGGTCGTTTGCCTGCTCGCCTTGCTCCTCGCTTGCGCTTCGGCCGTCTCCTCGCAGCAGAATAGCCTTGCTACTGAAAAGCGCGCGGAAATCGAAAAGGCGGTCTCGAGTTTCATGTCGGCAAACAGCGTACCCGGGATCGGAGTCGCCGTCGTCTTGGAGGGTGAACCCGTATGGTCCGCAGGATTCGGCATGTCGGACCTGGAAGATTCCGCTCCGACAACGTCATCGACACTCTTCCGGCTCGGATCCATTTCCAAACCGATTACCGCCGTCGCCGTTTTACAGGTATGGGAGCGCGGCAAATTGGATCTCGATGCGCCCGTTCAGAAGTACTGCCCGGCGTTCCCGCAGAAAGAATGGCCGATCACCGCGCGCGAACTGCTTGCCCACCTTGGAGGCATCCGGCACTACAACAGCGACGGAAAAGGAGACATTCCCGAGGACAGCGCCCGCCATTTCGCGAGCATGGAGGAGTCGCTGCAGATTTTCGCGGCCGACCCCCTGGTCGCGAAACCCGGAACGAAATTCAACTACTCGACCTACGGCTACACGCTTCTCGGGTGCGTGCTGGAAGGTGCCACCTCGCAGAAGTACGTGGACTTTGTGCGGGAGAATGTTTTCAAACCTGCGCGAATGGAGCACACCCAGGCGGATGATTTTTTCTCGATCATCCAACATCGCACGCGCTGGTATCACAAAGACCAAGCCGGAGTGGTCCGCAATGCGGGCGTCCTGGACTCCAGCTACAAAATTCCCGGCGGCGGTCTGATCTCTTCCGCCGACGATATGGCGCGGTTCGAGGCCGCGATTCTGGCGGACAAGCTCTTAAAACGAACTACGCGCGACGTCATGTGGACCGCTCTGCAACCTACAGAAGGCAAGCCCAGCCACTACGCCCTGGGATGGTTCGTCGCCGAAAAGTTTGGCCTTCGAACCGCGGGCCATACTGGCGGGCAACAAGGTACGGACACAGCCTTCTTGATCGCGCCCGACCGCCGTGCGGGCGTGGTGGTCCTGGCCAATATGGACAACGTGAACACCAACCTCCTGGCGGATGAAATCTTGAAGATCGCGCTGGACCTCAAAGACAAGACTCCTTAATAAAAAACCGACCGGGTTTAAACTTCTGCACGTTTGAGAAGATATTGCGCTGCCAGCGGAAACGCCGCCGCCAGGAAAACGGCGCGCCATAACGATCCCCACGGAAACGCGATAGGCGTCGCGCCGAACTGGTTGTTGTTCATCAGCCAGACCAGCGGTCCTGCAAACAGTGTTGGCGGATTGAGGTGCAGCGGGACAATGATGATTTGACGGAGGATGGCATAGGCGATGACCACCCCGGACGTATAGATCAGTCCGCCGCTCGCGTTGCGCCTCAAGGCGGTCATCAGCGTTGTCAGCCCCAGCACCGGAAGGCCCACAATGACCATCAACCATGGAGCAATGAGCAGCGCCGAAATGACCGGCCCCGACGAGTTCCAATGTCTCGTCAGTATTCCCAGTAAAGCCGCCGCAAGGTATATGGGAACGACTGCCACTATTACCATTTCCGCCACGCAGAGGCCCCAATGTGTCCAGGTCACCGAAGCCCGCGTCCGGGGCCGCGTCCACAGATATTCAATCGTTCCAGGCTCGATTTCGCTTCCGGAAGCAGTCGCGCCCAGGAACACCGCCGAAAGAAATCCGCTGCACCACAATACGCTGAGAATCATAGAAGACACCACGTGCGCTGTCGGCGCAGGATTACGTAGGTACTCGCTCCGGTCGAAATACCACCATCCGTTTCGTTCCCCGAGCCCTGGCTGGAGAGTGAACAGCAGGGCGCTCACTGTAAACATGATCAAGAGAAAGATGAAACGGGCGCGGCTTTCGCGCCAGCATTTCCAGGCGTACATGCATCCTCCTTGCGTACCAAATGGAGAAACAGTTCCCGCAAGCCAAGCGGACTAATTTCCAAGATCGTCGCGCCCTGCCCGCGCAATTCCGCTGCAAACCGCTCCGCCTCCCGCGCCACAATATACCGCCGGAATCGGCCGTCGGTTGTCGCGGAGACGACATCCTTCGAAGACGCCGCAGATAAGCCTTCGCCAGAAGCAATCACCAGACGAAATTCCTGGCGAATCTCTTCCAGCCGCGACTCGAGCAGTAGTCTTCCCCCTTCCAGGATCCCGACCCAATCGCAGATCTGTTCCACTTCCCCCATATGGTGACTCGACACAAAAATCGTCCGTCCCTGGCTGACGTGGTCTTCAATCAGCGTGCGAAGGATTTCGTCCACCATCACCGGGTCAAGCCCGGCGGTGGGTTCGTCCAGTATCAAAACTTCCGCTTCCTGTGCCAGCGCCAGGAGCAGCGCCACTTTGCTCTGATTCCCAATGGAAAGTTTCTTGAACGCCATGTTCATCGGAATTTCCAGCCGCTGCGCCAGCCGCGCCGCCGCCGCATCCGACCAGCGCGCGAAATAACCTTTATTCATGCGCACCAGTTCCCCCGGCGTCGCCCATCCATAAAGCTGCTTGCGCTGCGGCACAAACGCCACGCGCTCCAGGATGCGCAGCAACTCCGTCTCGTTCGTCGGATCGAGCCCCAGCACCCGCGCACGGCCCTTCGTCGGACGCACCAGCCCCAGCAACATCCGCATCGTCGTCGTTTTCCCGGCGCCGTTGCGGCCCAGGAATCCATACACCGCGCCCGGCTGGATCCGCAGGTTCAACTGCGTGACGGCGGCTTGCGCCCCGAACGATTTGCTCAACCCCTCTGTCAATATGGCCGCTTCATTCATGGCTGGCCTCCCAGTTTGTCGAGCTCTTCTTCCAGCAGTTTCATGGTCTCCTCGCGCGTCAGCCGCAGTTGCCGCCCTTCCACCGCCAGCTGCCGTGCGTGTGGCCGCAGCCGCTTCACTTTTTCGCTTTTTAGTAGTCCGGGAAGTCCGTCCGCCACAAACGTTCCGCCGCCCGGCACGCTCCGGGTCACGCCATCACGCTCCAGGTCCTGGTAAGCGCGCGCCACGGTGTTGGGATTGATGCGCAGCTCGGCAGCCAGCTTGCGCGTGGAAGGCAGCGCTTCGCCCGTGCGCAGCGCGCCCGCGGCCACCGCCTGCTTCACCTGCGCTTCCAGCTGCAGGTAAACGGGGACGCCCGAGGACGCGTTGAGGTGCAAGAGCATACTGTACTAATACAATAGTACAGTTAGTGTGTCAAGAGTTTTTTGCGAGTTTTTTTGCGTGTGCTATTTCGGCCAATCGGGGAACACCGCTTCGATCCCACCGCCAAACCAGTACTTGTAAAACCCTTCGTCGCAGGCATTCATCGTGTCGCCGTACTTGGAGACGTAATGGCGCCCCCAGTGCGGCCGCGCGCCGTCCGCGTCGCAGAATCCATACTCGTCCGAGAGCCCCCACGAACTAAAAACCCTGCCGGATTTTTTCATGATGTTGGCATCAGCGGCCAGCGACGCGATGGCCCGTCCCGCGTACAACGGCGTTTCCGACGCGGCGTAGTTCGCGTCTTTCTTGATGCCCTCCCGCCAATTCGCTTCTGTCACGCCAAAACGTTCCAGCATAATCTCCGAGCGCAGAAATCCCGGCGTCAGCGCCACTGCCGCGACATTTTTGCGCCGCAGTTCGTAGGCCATCGCAAACGCCTGCCGCATCACCGTCGTCTTGATCAGGTCATAGAAAACATTCCCCCGGTAGGTGTAGGAATCCCCATCGCCAATCTCCACGATCAGCCCGCTCTTTTTCGATTTCTTCGCGCCCTCGATCAGCAGCGGCGCCGCGAAGTGGCTGGTGATCATGTGCGTGTGCACCGCGTTGCGGAACAACGCAAATCCTCTCTCGAT
>Ga0210399_10001637_pt1 | contig 17509 bp, 11 predicted proteins | sample IncBWC14MmetaG_FD_150865 | JGI IMG/M metagenome (GOLD analysis project Ga0210399, IMG submission 150865) | Forest soil microbial communities from Barre Woods Harvard Forest LTER site, Petersham, Massachusetts, United States - Inc-BW-C-14-M | ecosystem: Environmental > Terrestrial > Soil >...
GTTGAGCCTGTTTCCGCACATGCATCTTCGCGGCAAGCGCTTCGAATACGACATCGTGCACGACGATGGCAGCGTGGAAGTGTTGTTGCGGGTGAACTATCACTTTCACTGGCAGTTGAGTTACCGGCTGGTCGAGCCACGCGTGCTGAAGGCGGGGACGCGGCTGCGCGCGATTGCCTGGTATGACAATTCGAAGAACAATTTCCACAATCCTGATCCCGAAAAAACAGTCACGTGGGGCGATCAGACTTCCGACGAAATGATGGTGGGATTCTTCGATGTGGCTGTGGCCGCGGGAATGGATAAATGGAGATTCTTTGTGCGGCAGCCGAAAGAAGCTGCGGGGCAGCAGAAATAGACATTTGAGCGCGCGGATCTTCACCAATTAATTACCCCGGCGTCGAATAACCGTTGCTACTGTTGGGCTCTCCTCATGTGGGATATAACAATGGGACTCATCATTTCAGTCCCACCGAAGTGCGAGGTTCCATGGAAGGTGCGCCAGTCGCGGTAGTGTTGTGTTTTGATTTCCTCTTGCTGCTGGTCGTCCTTTTTGGAGTGCGGACGAAAGGAAACCGGGCGCAATCCGCTCTGATCGCAGCGCTGTTCTTCTGCTCCGGGTTTCCGGCGTTGATTTACCAGATTGTGTGGCAACGCGCGCTGTTTGCCATTTATGGCGTGAACGTGCAATCGGTCGCCGTGGTGGTGAGCGCTTTCATGCTTGGCCTTGGCATCGGCAGCTTGGTCGGCGGCCGCCTGTCCGAAAAATATCCTGACCGCGGGATCTCGATCTTTGGCATTTGTGAACTGGTGATCGCCGGCTTCGGGCTGATTTCGTTGCGGCTCTTTCACTGGGCCGCGGGATTCACGGCCGGGACCAACCTCGGCTATACCATCCTGTTCAGTTTTCTCCTGCTCATCCTGCCCACCATGCTCATGGGAGCGACGTTGCCGCTGCTGGTCGAGCAACTGGTGCGAAGCTCGCGCAGCGTCGGCTACTCGGTAGCGACTCTTTACTTCGTCAATACGCTCGGTTCGGCATTCGCGTGTTACATCTGCGCTCAGGTGCTCATGCGAAATTTTGGCCTGTCGGGCTCGGTGACGCTGGCGGCGTGTGTGAACACCACAGTAGGCGGCACCGCTTTTCTGTACGGACGGAGTCAGCGGCTCAAGCCAGATGGGACCGCCGCGAGCGGCGCCGCGGTTGATGTGAGTTCAGAAAACGTCTTAAGCCTTGGAACCGCGGCGGTGATTGCCGGCGTTGCAGGGTTTCTCGCTCTCGGCTTCGAAATTGCCTGGTTTCGCATCTTCGCCTTGGCAACGTTCGACCGAGCTCCCGCATTCGCGCTCCTCCTCTCTACTTATCTCGCAGGCATCGCAGCCGGATCCTTCCTGAGCGAGAGCCTGTGCCGGCGGAGACACATCAATCCCGTAACGTTTGCCGGCGCCGCGATGCTGGTGGCAGCGGCGATCTCCGTGTACCTGCCTCCGCTCATGGCGAACCTCTCCTGGCATAACATTCCGGTGCTGATGAGCGCCCCCGCTTTTTTTCTCACCGCTTGCTTCCTTGGTTCGGTGTTGCCTTTGCTGTGTCAGTCTTCGGTTTCGGTCAACAATTCGGCGGGACGCAGCGTCAGCCTGATTTATCTCTCCAACATCATCGGCTCGACTCTGGGCAGCCTGGTGGTGGGGTTCGTTTTGATGGATCATTTCGGTACGCAGGCAATCTCGACGCAACTCGCCGCGGCTACTGCGGTCACGGGTTTGATCGTCGTGTGTTTTCGGAGCGAACACTTTCAGTCTCCGCCGAAAACTGTATGGGCGCTCGCAATTCTGGCCGGTTCGGCCATTTCGCTGGCGGGCCCGGCCTACGGCAATCTTTATGGCAAGATGATTTTCGGCCCCAGAGCCGCAGAAGTTGGCTACATGAAGCATGTGGTCGAAAACCGAAATGGCATTGTTGCGGTCACGGCCGACGACGCGGTTTTCGGAGGCGGCGTTTATGACGGCCATTTCAATATCGATCCCGCTAACGATAAAAACTTTGTCATTCGAGCCTATGTTCTCAGTTTGGCCCATGCCCATCCGAAGCGCGCCTTCATGCTGGGACTCGCGTCCGGCTCATGGGCGCAGGTTGTCGCCAACAATCCCGAAGTTGAAAGCCTGGACATTGTAGAAATCAATCCGGGATATCTGCCGTTGATCGCGCAATATCCCGAGGTGCGTTCGCTGCTGAGTAATCCCAAAGTCCATATCTATATTGACGACGGACGCAGATGGTTGCTGGCGCACTCCGGCATCAAGTACGACGTGATGGTGGCCAATACTTCCTACCACTGGCGCGATCACAGTTCGCAGGTACTCTCGGCCGAGTTCCTCCAGATTGTGAAACAGCATCTGCTGCGGGGCGGCATTTATTACTACAACGCTACCGAGTCTGCGGATGTATTCGTCACCGGGCTCCACGAGTACAACTACGGTCTGCGGGTTATTACTTTTCTGATGGTCAGCGACTCGCCGATCGTTCTCAACAAAGGGCGCTGGTTCTCAGTGCTCAACCAGTATGAGATCGATGGGAAGAAGATGTTCGATGCCAGCACTCCCCGCGGGCAAGTCGTGCTCGCTGCCTACAATGCATTCGCGGACAGCGTGAAAGAGCCCCCACGGACTCTGGGGATCGAATCCGGAGACGTGCTCGCCAGGCGGCTAGGCGCGCGTCATTTGATCACCGACGACGATATGGGCGCCGAATGGACGCCCGCGCCGAAGCCGGCCTGGCGGTAGGGTTTTAGCAAATGTTCGAATCGATCAGCACGCCGAGCCGTCCGAACTGGATGCTGCGCGTTGCCGCCGCGGCGGTGATCGCCGCGCTCGGGGCGGGGGCCGTCTGGCTCTGGCGGATGACGCAGATGCCACTCACGTCCTTCAAAGGACCTCTTCCGGCGTTGTCCGCCGCGCAGTCGGAACTTGCGAATCGTCTTTCGGAGCACGTCACGTACCTGTCGGTGGCGATTGGAGAAAGGAACATTGAGCGCACTGGATCGTTGCAAGCGGCGATTGACTATTTGCGTGGCGAGTTGGTCCAGGCCGGATACAACGTCACTGAAAAGACCTACAACGTGCAAGTTCACGCGGCGACCAATCTCGAAGCTGAGTTGGTTGGAAGCGATGGCTCTGCGGGAATCGTAGTTGTAGGCGCGCACTATGACAGCGTGACGGGAACCGTTGGAGCCGATGACAATGCCACAGGTATTGCGGCTGTTCTGGAGCTGGCTCGGGACCTGCGAGGGAGCAAAATGCGCAGGACCGTCCGGTTCGTGTTGTTTGTAAATGAGGAGCCGCCGTATTTCCAGACGGAGCAGATGGGCAGTTTCGCCTATGCCCGGCATTTGCAGCACGACGGAGTTCCAGTTTCGGCGATGACCTCGCTGGAGATGCTGGGCTTCTATTCTGACGCACCTGGCAGCCAGAAATATCCGGCTCTGCTCAACCTCTTTTATCCGAGTCACGGCAATTTCATTGGCTTTGTCGGCAACTCCGAATCGCGCGATCTTGTCCGGCGGGCGACCCGCAGATTCCGCGAATCTGCCCAGTTTCCGTCCGAGGGCGTTGCTGCCCCCGCGAGTTTGCCGGGCGTGGGATGGTCTGACCAGTGGTCGTTCTGGCAGCAAGGCTATCCCGCCATTATGATCACCGACACCGCAATATTTCGATATCCCTACTATCACACTCCACTCGACACGGTGGATAAGTTAGATTTTGCGAAGATGGCGAGAGTCGTGGACGGAGTCCGAAATGTGGTCGCGTCGCTAGCGGATGAACGATGAACGTCTGCCATACTCTTGGCTTGCGGGCTTCGGTCCTCCTCTGTAACACTTGAGTGGGTTCACGCCAATTGAGCGCTTTCTCCACGCCGACAATTTCTGAACCAGCGAATCCCGTGCCGCAAGGGCTGCGGGCGGTGTCCTATTGGGCGCTCGCGATTGTGTTTGCGGCGGTGTATTGCGGATCGCTTTTCTCGCCGGCGCTACTCGACGACGCGGACAGTACGCATGCCGAGGCCGCGCGCGAGATGTTTGTCAGCGGAGACTACGTCACGCTGCACGTCAACGGCGTGCGATATCTGGAAAAAGCTCCGCTGCCCTATTGGCTGGTGGCGATCAGCTATCACATCTTCGGAGTGAACGAGTTTGCCTCGCGCCTGCCCATGGCGCTGTCGGTGCTGCTGCTCGGAGTTCTGGCCGTGGTTTGGGGACAGCGAGCGTTCGGTGAGCGGGCGGGAATTTATGCCGGGGTGTTCGTGTACACGGCTGCGGGCGTGTTTCTGTTTACGCGCATCCTGATCCCCGACGTGCTGCTGAGTCTGCTGATCGCGGCGTCGCTGTATTTTTTTCTAACTGCTCTGGAGCCGGGCGGCGGCGCGTGGCAATGGTATGCGGGATATGCGTGCATGGCCCTGGGCATGCTTACCAAAGGCTTGATCGCGCTGGCGTTTCCCGGTGGCACGGCGGTCCTGTACCTGGCGCTGACCGGGGAGTGGCGGCGGTGGCGCGAGTTCCGGTTGGCGTCTGGGCTGGCTCTATTCCTGGTGATTGCCGCGCCGTGGCACATTCTGGCTGGGCTGCGGAATACGGGCGGGCAAGGCGGCCACGGCTTCTTCTGGTTTTATTTCGTCAACGAACATTTTCTGAGGTTTCTGGGGAAGCGCTATCCGCGGGATTACAACAAGCTGCCCTGGGCGCTCTACTGGTCGCTGCATCTGGTGTGGCTTTTCCCCTGGAGCTTGTATCTGCCGGCGGCGATCGGCACGGGCATCGACGAACGCGGACGCTGGCGTCGAAATGATTTTGGCTCGCGCACCCGGTTGTTGTGCTGGCTGTTGGCGGGGCTGGTGCTGGTTTTCTTTGCGATCTCTACCAACCAGGAGTACTACACGTTCCCCGCCTATTTCCCGTTGCTGATGCTGCTGGCGGATGGAATCACGCGATACGAATTGGTCGACTGCGGTACGAACGCGCCCAAGGGATGGCTCAGGATTTCCGTGGGCGTATTAGCGTTGGTTGGGTTGGCGGCGAGTGTGACTCTGCTGACGCTTTTGTGGCAGTCGCGACATCTGCCGTTCGAGCCCGACATCGGGAACGTGCTGGCGACGCACAACATGGACACCGACACGCTCTCGACCTCGCACATGCTGGACTTGAGTTATGCGTCGTTTGCGGCGCTGCGTCTGCCGGCGGCTTTGGCCGCGGTGGCGCTGCTGGTGGCTCCGCTGCTGTCGTTTCTTCTGCGAATTCGCCGGCGACATTATGCTGCGACGTGGGCGCTGGCCGCTGGGATGGCCGTGTTTCTCGTGGCCGCGCACATTGCGCTCGGAAGATTCGGGCCGTATCTGTCGTCGAAGGATCTGGCGCGCGAAATTGCCGCGCGGGCGCGTCCTGAAGATCGGGTGATGATCTACGGAGATCAGGCTTTCGGATCGTCGTTGCTTTTTTATCTACAGCGGCGGGTGGAGCTGGTAGAAGGACGCACGACTTCGATGTGGTTTGGCTCGACCTTCCCGGATGCTCCGAAGATTTACTTGACCGGCGCGGACTTGCAGAGAGATTGGGCCGGGCCGGAACGCGTGTTCTTGTTTGTGCCGCCGCATCTGAAGGCTAAGGTGGATGGGCTCTTACCTAGCAAGTTCACGGTGGCGCAGGTATCGGGGAAGTACGTCTACAGCAACCGGCGCTAGGTGCGGATACAAACGTGCGTATGCCAGCAACGGCGGGCCGGGGCCTCTGGTAGACTTTGAAAATTCCAAGCGAGATAAGAACAAGTGAGGCCAAGAATTGATGAAGGAAAAACGGGGAGTCATTTTGGCGGTTGTCGCGCTCTTCCTGATCTTCGGATTCGTGATGGTGGGCGCGAAGGCCCAGTCCAGCGGGGCGGTCCATGCCGCGAGTCCAGGGCAAGAAGCGGCCAACGCAGCGGGGCCAAAAAAAGCCGAGGAGCAGTTCAAGAACATCCAGGTGCTCAAAGGAATTCCGGCGGACCAAATTTTTCCCACCATGCAATTCATCACCGCGTCGCTGGGTGTCGAATGTGATTTCTGCCACGTGCAGGGCGCGTTTGAAAAAGAGGACAAGAAAAACAAGCAGACTGCGCGCAAGATGATGCAGATGATGCTCGCGATCAACAAGGATAATTTCGAGGGACACCGCGCGGTGACGTGCAATTCGTGCCACCGCGGCAGCGCAGTGCCTCAGGCCATTCCAGCGGTGATGAGCGAGGAACCGAAAGAACCCATGGCCGCACCCAAGCCGGCCGAAGCGAAGGAAAATGCTGGACCAGCGGCGGATCAACTGCTCGACAAATACGTGCAGGCCGCGGGCGGCGCGGCCGCGATCGACAGAGTCACCAGCCGCGTGATGAAGGGCACCATCGATTTTGGCGGCAAAGATCTGCCTATCGATATTTATTCGAAAGATCCCGATCAGCGAATTTCGTTTACCCACTTGCCGGAGGGCGACAGCGTTACGGCATTCAACGGCCGCGAGGGATGGCTGGGAACTCCCGGCCGCCCCGGCGTGCGCGAGATGCGCGGCAGCGAACTGGATGCGGCATCGATTGACGCGGACTTGCACCTGGCCACGCATTTGAAGCCGATGTTCAGCGAGATGAAGGTGGAGGGGACGGAGAAGGTTGGGGACCACGAGGCTTATGTAGTCGTGGGCCAGCGCTCGGGGAAGCCGCCGCTGCGTTTGTATTTCGACGAGCAGTCCGGGTTGCTCGTACGGCTGGTGCGCTTTGGCGACACCGCGCTGGGCTTGCTTCCCACCCAGATCGATTACTCGGATTATCGCGATACCAGCGGCGTGAAGATTCCCTATCGCTGGACGCTGGCGCGTCCCAGCGGACGGTTCACGATTCAGGTCAGCGAAGTGAAACAAAACATTCCGGTGGACGATGGAAAGTTCGTCAAGCCTGCGGCGGAGGAGCCAAAGGGGCCAGGGAAATAGCTTCGATCCACCATGCGGAATTGTTCTCCCTTTCAGGGCACATTCAGGTTCCTGTCGTATCCTGAATGACTGGTGCCGCGGCACCCAACCACCGTCAGGGATGACTCGCCCTTGAGCCTACGTTTTCTGATTCCATTTGCGATGTTGGCCCTCTTGTGGCCGCTCGCCGTCTGCGCCCAGGAGGCAGGTCCCGCCGCCACTCCCGCGCGTCCCGCGGACGAGCGAGCGCCTGTCTCTTCGATCACCGGTGTTGTGCTCGATCCCTCCGGGGCCGCAATCACCAACGGCGATGTCACCCTCGTTGGAGCTGAAGCCAAAGTGCTCGCCCGGACTACGACCGATAAAGTTGGCGCCTTCCGCATCGACAACATCGCTCCCGGAAAATACACACTCGAGTTCCATGCGGAAGGTTTCCGCGATGCCCACCTCGCGGCCACAGTCACCAACAAAAGATTCTCCCCACTCCGCGTGGTCCTGCAGATCTCGGTCGAGACCGAAAATATCACCGTGGCGACTGGGATCAACGTTCCTCTGGTGAGCACGGAAACCTCCGAGAACCAGAACAACAACGCCATCGATCGCGATGCGCTCGACCGTGTTCCGGTCTTCGACCAGGATTACATCACCACCATGTCGCGCTTCCTCGACGACAATGCGATCGGCACCAACGGCGTGTCGCTCGTGGTCAACGGCATCGAAGCCAATGGGCCGGGCGTCACGCCTTCCGCCATCCAGGAAGTGAAGATTAACAACAATCCCTACTCCGCCCGCTTCTCGCGTCCGGGACGCGCCCGTCTGGAAATCGTGACCAAGAGCGGAACCGCCGACTACCACGGGTCGCTGAATTTCATGTTCCGCGACTCGGTGTTCGATGCGGCCAACGCCTTTGCCACTCTGGGAAAGCCTCCGGAGCGGCGGCAATATTATGAAGGCTCCCTCACCGGGCCGATCGGGCATAGCAAGCGCACGAGCTTTCTATTGTCGCTGGACGAGGATCTGCTGGATCAGCAGGACGTCGTCGATGCGAATGCCATCTCTGCCGCGGAGTTTTACGATTTCGGCCCGTTCGCCCAGACGGTTCCCAATCCCACTCATCATTTTTTCGGGTCGGGCCGAATTTTTCACGACCTCGCCAACGGAGACCAGTTCTGGATCGGATATTCCTACGAGCATCGCTCGGCGCAAAATCAAAACGTTGGCGGGACCACGCTTCCCAGCGCTGCCACCAACACGCGATTCCTGGAACACGAAGTTAATGTCAGCTATCTCCACCAGTTCTCGCCGCACTGGTTGAATCAGCTCAGGTTTCTGGTCGGGCACTTTGACTCACCGGTCACGAGCGTCAACCCTGGGGCGCAGATCAACATCTCAGGACTCTTCACCGCGGGCGGCGCGCAGGCCGACTCCCGCCGCACCGAGTATCACTTCGACGGCACCGACTTCGCGACTTACGCCAGCGGCAGGCATCAGCTCAGCTTTGGCGTTGACATTCCCGACCTCAGCCGGCGCGGGCTCGACGACTTCACCAACCGTGCCGGCACCTACTCCTCGCCAGTGTGGCCACCTACTCTTGCGACGCCAGCCACTTACCTCGTGCAGACGGGGCAGGGCCACGTGACCTTTCTGGAAACAGTGATCTCCGCGTTCGTGGAAGACAACATTCGTGTGCGATCGAATTTTTCCGTGTACCTCGGCGTGCGCTATTACTTTCAGAACTACTTTCACGACGATCCCGACAACTTTGCGCCGCGCGTCAGCTTCGCCTATGCACCGAGTGACAAGAGTAAGACTGTAATCCGCGGAGGCGCTGGCGTCTTCTATGATCGCACCGGGCCTAGCCCAATCGGTGACCTGCTCCATTTCAACGGCGTCAACCTGCTGCGCTTCATCGTGGAAACGCCGCAATATCCGGTGCTCCCGAGTGAACTGGCCGGCACTCCTACCAGCCTGGTCACACTCGACCCGCGCTCTCGGATGCCCTTCACGCTGCAATACAGCATCGGTGTGGAGCAGCAGGTTACCGCGAAGAGCACGTTCAGCGCCGTCTACATTGGCAATCGCGGCATCGACTCTTTCCGCTCCATCGATGCCAACGCGCCGGTGAATGGAAACATCTCGCGTCCGAACCCAACCTTTGGCCAAGTCCGCGAGATTCAATCCGAGGGATCCCTCAAGGGCAACGCGCTGGAACTAACTTTTCGTGGCAAGCCCAGTAAGTATTTCTCGGGGCAGGTTCAGTACACGCTCAGCCGCACAGACAACAACACTAGCGGGATCAACTATTTTCCCGCCAACAGCTACGATCCTTCCGCCGACTGGGGACGCTCCGACAACGACCGCCTGCACAAATTCGACCTGCTCGCCGCGACCCAGCCTACGAAGTACTTCACCCTCGGCGTCGCGCTTTCCGCTTATTCGGGCAAGCCGGTTAACATCACAACTGGCGCCGATGGCAACAATGACGGCATCTTCAACGACCGGCCCCCCGGAGTCCCGCGCAATTCCATGGCCGGGCCCGGCCTGGTCGATCTCGACCTCAACTTATCCCACGATTTCCCGCTCTCGAAGGCCAAGAAAGAAGCCCGGCTTCTCTCCGTCGCGCTGAATTCCTTCAACGTGCTGAATCATCCCAACTATCTGACCTACATCGGAGTGCAATCCTCGTCCTTGTTTGGCAAGCCGGTCTCCGCGCAACCTCCGCGGCGCATGCAACTGGACGTGCAATTCAAGTTCTAAGCTGATTCAATAACAAAACCTGATAGGCACGATAAATAGTTTCGATTTCCGTGAAACCGCCGCGAACGATAAAGTGAGGCGGTCTTGGATTGGGAAATTCGCCAGTTTTGGAGGCGGAAGGGCCAGGGACTGCTCTCCCAACACGGAGGAATAGGAATATGATTGGGAGGCGTCGACGTAGAAAGCCGTGAGTTGCCGGGGTGTTCTGACGCGGCGACAACGGGAAGAAAGCACGACAGGACTTGACGACATTATGACGAAGATCGAAGCAGTCATTCAAAACTCCAAACTGGAAGCCGTGAAAACTGCGCTGCACGAAATCGGCGTCGAGGGCATGACGGTGCTCGAGGTGCGCGGTCATGGACGCCAGAAGGGCCATACCGAGGTCTACCGCGGCCGCGAGTACAGCGTGGACTTGATTCCCAAGACCAAGCTCGAGATGGTGCTGGCCGAGGCCATGGTCGAGAAGGCCGTGCAGGCCATCCTGGGAGCGGCGCGTACGGGCAAGATCGGAGACGGGAAGATTTTTCTGTCGCGCGTGGATGAGGCGATTCGCATCCGTAATGACGAGCGCGGCGAGGGCGCGCTGTAGGCGGCGCGGGATGTCGAGCCTCCGCGCCAGAGTGACAACGATTGTTACCGGGACGCAGCCGGAAAGGTTCTGATAGGCGGCGGTTGAGTGGCCTTCCCCCAGTGGCAAGCGTCACGGGGTGAAACTTTCATGATGGCAGCGTCCTCATTGATCAGCGAACTGCGCGGTTCCCTCAGCGACGAATCCACGCGCATTCAGCGGGAGTTCGAGGCCTCCGGCGATGGCCGCGCAGCCCTGGCGCAACGCACGCGCCTGGTAGAGGACATCCTCGCACGGCTGTGGCGCGATATCGTCTCCCCCGATTCATCCAAGCCGGCCAACTTTGCTCTGATTGCCACTGGAGGGTTCGGTCGGGGATGGATGTTCCCCTACTCCGATATTGATCTGCTTTTTCTTTTCGGCGATCGCGACGCAGAGAAAGCTTTCAAGGATCCCGTTCGCCGCTTCTCGCAGGAATTATGGGATCTGCGCCTGAAGCTGAGCCCGGCGTCGCGGACGCTCGGCGAGTGCGACCGCTACGATACTAACAACACTGAGTTCACCATTTCCCTCCTCGACTGCCGTTATCTCGCGGGCGATCACGATCTGTTCCGGCGGCTGCATGACAAGGTGATCCCTAAGCTGGTGATGCGGGAATCCAAGGCTCTGCTGCAGGGGCTGGCGGAGGTCACGCGCGAGCGCCATACGAAGTATGGGATGACGCTGTATCACCTGGAGCCGAATTTGAAAGAGGCTCCGGGCGGCTTGCGCGACTGCAACGTCGCCAGCTGGCTCGCCCTGATTTCGGCCATGGACAAGCTGCACGACTGGCCGGATGCGAGTTCGCTGCGGGCTCCGGTGCGCAAGCAGCTAGACGCCGCGCTGGATTTTCTGATGTCGGCGCGCTGCTTCCTCCACTTCCGCCACGGGCGGGATGACAATACGCTGAGCTGGGAAGCGCAGGACGAAGCGGCGGCGCGCAAAGTCGGGGCCACCATCGGCGCTGATTCGGCAGAAGAACTTTCCGCTGCCGACTGGATGCGGATTTATTTCGGGCATGCCCGCGCCGTGCAGCGCACCGTCACGCAGCTGCTGGAAGAAATTCCCGAAGCATGGTCCGCGCTCTACCGCCAGGTGCAAAGCTGGCGATCGCGGCTGACGACCGCGGATTTCTCCGTTGTCGATGGGCTCATCTTTCTGCAGCAGCCCTCGGCGCTGCAAGATCCCGAAGTGCTGCTGCGGTTGTTTCATTTCATGGCTCACCACGGGCTGAAGTTGAGCGCAACCACCGAATACCGCATCGAGCAGGCGCTTCCGGCGCTGGCGTCGATGCCGCCCCGCGGGGCGGAGCTGTGGCTCTACCTGCAAGAGACATTGCTGCAGCCGCATGCCGCGGACGCGCTGCGCGCCATGCATTCGCTGCGGCTGCTGACGCTGCTGCTGCCCGAGCTGAAGCTCATCGACTCGCTGGTGGTGCGCGATTTTTATCATCGCTTCACGGTCGACGAGCATTCGTTTCTGGCCATCGAAAGTCTGCACCGGCTGAAGCAGTCGCAGTCAGAATGGGACAAGCGCTACGCAGAACTGATGGGCGAACTGGAAGATCCCGAGTTGCTTTACCTGGCGTTGCTGCTGCACGACACCGGCAAAGGCGTGCCCGGCGGCAATCACGTGGTAGCCAGCCTGGAGATTGCGAACCGCGCCATGGACCGGCTCGACATCGATCCCAAGGAGCGGGAGGAGGTGCTGTTCCTGATCGGCAGCCACCTGGAGCTGTCGGCGGCGCTGCGACGCGACATTTTCAATCCCGAGACGGTCGCAGCGTTCGCAGAAAAGATGGGAACTCCCGAGCGGCTGAAGATGCTTTGCCTGCTCACTTATGCCGACATAAAGGCCGTCAATCCCGAGGCGTTGACGCCGTGGAAAGCGGAAAACGTTTGGCAGCTCTACATTGGCGCTGAAAATTACTTGAACCGCAGCGCCGACCACCGCGTGCATGCCGATGTGAACGATGAAAAGCTGGCGCGGCTGCGGTCGCTGGCGCCGGTGACCAGCAGCAAGTTCAAAGAGTTCCTGGAAGGATTTCCGCAGCGCTATTTGCTGGTGCATTCCGCCGAAGAAGTCATGCGGCACATGGGCATGGCCGACGAACTTGGTGAGGACCCGGTGCAGGTCGAGCTGAAGCGCGGCCGACACTGGTATGAGTTGACTCTGGTGACGCGAGATCGCCCATTTCTTTTTGCCAAGCTGGCGGGTGTGCTGGCCGCCTGGGGGATGAATATTGTGAAGGCCAACGCGTTCTCGAACGAAGCGGGGACCGTGGTCGACACGCTGTACTTCACGGACCGGTTTCGCACGCTGGAGCTGAATCTTTCGGAGTGGAAGCGGTTCAAGCGCAGCGTTACGGATGTGTTGCTGGGCGAGGCCGACCTGGAGAAAATGCTGCGCGACCGCCAGCGTGCGGAAAAAGGCGCGATCGCGAAAGTCAAAGTCGAAACGAAAATCGAGTTCGACGATTCCTGCTCGTCGACCAGCACGCTGGTGCAGGTGATTACGCAGGACCGTCCCCGGCTGCTGCACCGCATCGCGTCGTGCCTGTCGGATCAGGAGTGCAACATCGAGATCGCGCTGATCGATACCGAAGGGCAGATGGCGATTGACACGTTCTATCTGACGTCGGCCGGGAGGAAACTCAAGGCGGAGCATTGCCGGCAAGTGGAGAAGGCGTTAGTAGAGGAGTTAAGGGGGGAGTAAGAAGGCTACTTCGGGATTTCTGCCGAGTTGAAGATTGACCTTGCCCGATCCCGGACGACGGCTTCAGGCATCTCCACCGCTTCGTAATAGAAGAACTCGAAGGCGGTGGAACTTGCGAGGATGAGGCTATGAAAACGGCGATGACGGGCTGAATCAGACCCTTCATACCGGGCCGCCATCGTCCCGTGCACCTCCGCGTAGAGCGGCTCTCCAAGTGTAATCCCGGCCGACTCCTCAATCTTGGTCTCTATGTCCCTTCTCTTGTTCACCCACCGACGAAAAATCGCGACTTTGTCTTCGTGGGTGACATTGCCGGTGGTCGGGAAAAACGAGCCAAAGATTGAGACCGTCACTTGCTCGTTTTCGGTATGGTAGGTGCGCAGGTTGGGGTCGTCGGTCTTACCGGACTTCCACACGCCAGGCAACGTCAGGCGAAAAGAGGTCTCATTGATCCTCGTGTCGCCCGTCTTTGCCTGAGACTGCCCGAAGATGTTCACCGTCACTAGCACCACCCCAAACCAGCACGAAACAAAGCCAGATGGCGATATCTTGGGCAACTGTTTTCCTCGTTCCTCCTCCCTTACTTCGTCGAAAACTTAAATACCGTCTTCGATTTGAACGTCTCCCCCGCCTTCAGAATCGTGCTCGGAAAGTCCGGATGATTCGGCGAGTCCGGGAAATGCTGCGTCTCGAGGCAGAAGCCGTAGCGCCGCTTGTAGACGTGGCCTTGCTTTCCGGTGACCGTGCCGTCGAGGAAATTTCCCGTGTAGAACTGAACCCCGGGCTGCGTGGTCGAAACTTCCAGCACGCGGCCGCTGGTGGGCTCGTACATGCGCGCGGCCAGCACGAGGCCATCGCCTTTGCGGTTGATGACCCAGTTGTGGTCGTAGCCGTGGCCCAGAACGATCTGATCGTAGCTGTCGTCGATGCGCGCGCCAACTCTGGTCGACGTGGTGAAATCGAGAGGCGTTCCTTTCACGGGCCGCAACTCGCCGGTGGGGATGAGATTCTTGTCGACCGGAGTGAAGCGGTCGGCGTTGAGCATGAGTTCGTGATTCAGAATGTCGCCGTTGCCTTCGCCCGACAGATTGAAATAACTGTGCTGGCTCAGGTTGATAGGCGTGGCCTTGTCGGTTGTAGCTTCGTAGTCGATGACCAGTTCGTTGTCGTTCGTCAACGTGTATGTAACCTTAACCTTGAGATTCCCGGGGAATCCATCGTCGCCGTCTTTGCTGAGGTAGCTGTAAGCCACGCCAGCCTTGCCTTTCAGGGCTTCGCCGTCCCAGACGACTTTGTTGAAAGTCTTGTCGATGCCGCCATGCAGCGTGTTGGGTCCGTCGTTCTTCGGCAGGGTGTACGTCTTGCCGTCAAGCGTGAACGTGCCGTTGGCAATGCGGTTGGCGTAGCGTCCAACAATGGCGCCGAGGTATGGAGGATTCGGAATATAGCCGTCAAGATTTTCATGACCGAGGACGATATCGGCGAACTGGCCTTTGCGGTCGGGGACGCGGATCGAAACTATGATGCCGCCATAATTCATCGTGTCGATTTCGACACCGTTTGCGTTCGTGAGCGTGTACAAGTTGACGGGCCTCCCGTCCCGCGTGCCAAAAGTTTTTTGCTGAACTCCTGGAGTATGTTTTGTGGCGGCCTGCGCGAGGGCAAGTCCGCCGATCGACAGGCTAAACAGGACAGTAACGCATACGGTCATGAAGTGTCTCGGCATGCCGGAAAGTGTACTACGGCGAGCGCATTCGTGCCGTGCGCGACCCTACATCACTTCTTATACGGCCACTGCGCTTTCGTGAACAGCGCTCCATCGATCCAGATGGTCTGCCCGCTGATGAACGATGCTCCCTTGCTGCCGAGAAAAACCACCGTCGGCGCGATGTCGGCGGCCGTGCCCACGCGCCCCAGAGGCGTCAGCTTGGACCATGTGCCGGCGTAGTCCGGGTCCTCCGCTCGTGTGCGCTCCGACTCGATCGATCCGGGAGCAATGCAGTTGACCCGGATGTTGTACTGGCCCAGTTCGACCGCAGCCTCTTTGGTGAACATCTCTATTCCGCCCTTGCTCGCCGTGTAGGCCACCAGAGACGGAAATGCGAGTTTGTTGCATCCCGACCCCAGGTTCACGATCGAACCTCCTCCGTGTTCCTTCATGTACTTCGCGGCTTGCTGCGTGCACAGGAAGCATCCTTTCAGGTTGGTGTCGACCACCAGATCCCATTCTTCCTCGGTCACGTCGAGCAGTGCCTTCCAGGTCTGCACTCCGGCGTTGTTGACCAACAAGTCTAGCCGTCCGAACGCGCCGATAACACGGTCGAACATCGCCGTCACCTGGCTGCTCGACCGGACGTCGGCTTGAACCGGCAATACGCCGTCTTGCGCAGGGGCTTGCGCAGCGCGAATCTCAGCCACCGTCGCATCCACCAGAGGGGCCGCGTCGTTGTAGTAGTTCACCGCAACGCGGTACCCGTTGCGCGCCAACTCCAGGGCAATTTCTTTGCCGATCCCCCGGCTGGCCCCAGTTACCAGAGCTGTCTGGCCCTGCATAGTCACCTCGATGGATTGCAGAAGATGGACGGCACAAGATCACCGCGAAGAGATCATAACCAACCGAGGGCAAGAGTGCCCGCGCCACACCCGTGCCCCACGGCTAGGTGCGCTTCTGGTACCAGCTAAAGCATAGTGGTACCATCGCGGGCGATATGACTTCCCGCAGCTTGTTTCTCGCATCCCTCAGTCTTCTGCCGTTGACTCTTGTCGTGAATTCCGCAGGCCAGTCCCAGCCTGTCCCGTCCGCTCCAATCGTGCTGCATGCGGCGCGTCTGCTCGATGTGAAGACTGGCCGAATCATCAAGCCGGGGGAGATCCTGGTGCAAGGGGAACGCATCGTCGAGGTGGGCGGTTCGGTCAAGCGTCCCGGCGGTGCGGAAGTCATCGACCTGGGGGACCGCACTCTTCTTCCCGGATTGATCGACGCGCACATCCATCTCTTTCTCCATCCCGGCGCGGAAGATCTGCAGACGGTGCAGGAATCGGTGCCGCAGCGCACCATCACGGCGACCCTGGCGGCGCGCGACGACCTGATGGCGGGATTCACCGCCGAGCGTGACATGGGGACCGAAGGCGCCGGCTCAGCCGATACCGCCGTGCGCGATGCGATTAACGAAGGCCGCATTCCCGGCCCGCGGCTCCGCATCAGCGGAAACGCCATCAATATCCTCGGCGGGCACGAGGACGCCCTCGGCTACAACCCTGAGCAGCGCGTCCTGCCTAACGCGAATTACGCCAATAACGCAGACGAACTGGTCGGGGTGATGCGGCTGCAGTTTAAGGAAGGCGCCGACTTCATCAAGATTTACGAGACCGGAGCCGATTCGCTGCGCGACGGAAAACTCGTGACCCCGTACCAGTACACCGAGCCGCAACTCGAAGCCGCGGTAAAAGAAGCTGCACGCCTGAACCGGCGTGTCGCCGTACACGCGACCGGAGAGCCGGGAACTCTTTTCGCCGCACAGGCGGGCGTGGCCTCCATTGATCACGCCGATCAGCTCAGCGACGAGACCATGCGGCTGATGAAGGAGAAGCAAATTTTCGCGGTGCCTACGTTCACCATCTTCGAATATTTTGCCGAGCACGCCGCGACGCCCCAGCAGGGCGCGCGCGAACACCAGATGCTCGACGTGAAGGCGCAGGAATTCAAGAAACAGGTCGCCGCCGGGGTGCCCATGGCGGTCGGATCCGATGTGGGCCCGTTTCCCCATGGCACGCAGGCGCGCGAGTTTGTGTTGATGGTGAAATATGGCATGTCTCCGCTGGCCGTTCTGCAGGCAGACCTGTTGAACGGGGCAAAGCTACTCGCCTGGGACGGCCAGATCGGAAGCCTGGAGCCCGGCTATCTGGCGGACGTGATCGCGGTGCCGGGCGATCCGCTGCAAGACGTCAGCGTGCTGCAGAACGTTAGCTTCGTGATGAAGGGCGGCGTTGTCTTTAGGAAATAGGACCGCGGACTCCCAAAATGGTAATTCACGGGCGCAACCGCAAATAATTGCACACTCCCTCGCGATTCTCATGAGAGACACTAACTAACTGCCTCATTATGAGTAGCTTGCCTCGATTCTAATGCGGTATGCACGGCTGCCTGATTGCCCCTTTCTAGAGTGCCACGCCGATCCTGGCGGGTACCTATGACCTTCCGCAGACTCTTTGACTTCTTCCGTTTGAGTTCCGTCGCGCTGCTTGTGGCGGGCGCCCTTTGTCCAGCTTTGCATGCCCAGGCTCCGGACAAGAACCTGCTCGCGCTAGGTCCGCTTCCTGACGCGCCTAGTCCGTTCGTCGAGGCCACCCGTCCTGTCGTCCTCACAACGTCGAGCTACGGCGTCGAACACAGGTTCCTGGACAACCGGAATCGCGCGTTATTCATCGCCGTTGCTGCCTTGAACGG
>Ga0210399_10001638_pt1 | contig 17504 bp, 19 predicted proteins | sample IncBWC14MmetaG_FD_150865 | JGI IMG/M metagenome (GOLD analysis project Ga0210399, IMG submission 150865) | Forest soil microbial communities from Barre Woods Harvard Forest LTER site, Petersham, Massachusetts, United States - Inc-BW-C-14-M | ecosystem: Environmental > Terrestrial > Soil >...
AGTCTTCGTTTTCTCCATCGGTTGATCAGAGGCACCATTGTGCCCATTATCAGCACCACCACGGCTATCGAAATCCAGAGCCAAGATGATCCTTTCTTGGCATTGACAGCGGGTGGAGCGGCGGTTGCATCCGGTGTGCTGTTGGTTCCCGAAGGCGTGCTGTCAGTGCCAGGGAGCTTCGCAGCGTCAGCAACGGGTGTGGCAGTCTCTGCAGATGGAGCGCCGGCAGCGGGTGTCGCTGACGGTCTCGGATGATCTGCTGGCATTCGGTTTCGGTGAGCGGCGGCTGCTTTTGGTGCGACGGCAGTCTCCGAGGGTGCAGTTGCGTCGGATTTAATGGTGACAGCGGGTGCGCTCGCAGTTTCGGCAGGCGTTGGGACCGCTGCGACAGGCGCGGCCACTGTGGGTGTGACAACAGGCTCAGCAGGTGCAGTCGCGTCGGAGGTAATGGCGGCAGCAGTAGGTGCGCTCGCAGTCTCGGCAGGCGTTGGGACAGCTGCAGCGGGAGCAGGGGCGGCCATTGCGGTTGTGCCGGCAGGCTCCGCCGTTTGGGTGGGCACAGTCGTCGCGGAAGGTGCAGCCGAAGCTGCAGCCGAAGCTGCAGCCGAAGCTGCAGCAGGCGCGCTGGTAGTGTCCGCAGGTGTCGGGATCGTCGCAGCCGGTACAGCGGCGGCCTCCGGGGGTGGGATGGCGGTGTCGGCAGGTGCGCTGATCGAGCCAGCGGGTGCTGCAGCGGCCGCGGCGCAGTGCTCGGAGATCATCTTCAGGGAAGCGACGGCAAAGCTGTTATCAGCCGCGCCGGACGTCGCCGTCCCACTCGCTTTCTGTCCGGTGAGGGTCACGTCATGGCCCAGGTGTGGTTTTAGATCAACGCTGCTAGTAGTGATCTTGAAATTGTGGCCGGTGTTGTCCTCTACCAATGTGTAGTTGCTGTCAGAACCGCCCAGGCAACCCTTGATGCTGGTCGGATCTGTATTGCTGCTCGCCGCGGGAGTCTGTGCAAACCCCAACGCGACCAGCAGGGCCGGTACAACGATCAACAGGCATGCTCTCTTCATGAAATCCTCCGAAGATTCTCGCCCTTTGGCGGTCTGAAATTTCGCTTGGGATTTGATTCTGCTTCCGACTTCTCACGTCGAACCCTTGCGCGTTCCGGGTTCCAGCCTGAGAACTTGGGGGCATCCAGGTGAAACATCACAACCTTAGTCGGTAGGAAGGTGACCGTCTGTCCCAAACGGCTCACATTTCGATAAGAGGCAAACAGAAGGATCGTTCGACAGCATGCTTGGTGGCCGGGGTCGTGCGATGGGAGAGATATTCACGGACACCAGCCACGGAAATGTCACACTTTGGCGACAGCCTGCAAAAGACCTGCGCGGCGCTGCGGATGTTGCTGTCGTTTGCCGAGATTTGTTTCGACGGCCTCGGCCGCCGTAAGCTTCCGATCTCGATGTGATTCAGTGCGCGGTGCACCTGTGTGCAGTTCACAAACTTCGTTGGCTGCCGCACCACATGTGGGGCAAGGTACGGATAATGTCTGTTTTAGAGTGAGTTCCCTGGTTTTCACGGCCGTATCATGCAACATTCCATGGCATGGAAAATGTTCAATAGTGCTCATTCCAAGCACATTGCCCGAGCGGCAGTCGGTATAGAGGTGGCCCGCGATTTTTCGTCAAATGTGAGCAAAAGTGAACACCTCGGGTCGCCAGACTCTGAGAAGATTTCTAAGAGTGTAGTTGTACACGAGGAGGGCCATTGATGGCACCGACCCCGTCGGCCAAGAAGAAACGCGATTTCAACCCGAAGACATTCCTCGCCACGATCGGCGAGGGCAGGAAGGTTCTGGCCCATTCCAGAAAACAAGCAATCTTCACGCAGGGGGATGCGGCGGATGCCGTCTTCTACATCCAGGAAGGAAAAGTCAGGCTCACGGTCGTCTCCAAAAATGGCAAGGAAGCCACTCTGGGAATATTGAACACGGGAGATTTTTTCGGCGAAGGGGCCCTGGCTGGGCAGCCCTTGCGCATGGGGTCTGCAACCGCACTGACGGACTGCGAGACCCTGCGCATTGACAAGAAGGCAATGATGCTGGCGCTGCACCGGGAGCACACGTTCTCGGATCTGTTCGTAGCCTATCTGCTTTCACGGAACATTCGCTACGAAGAAGATCTGGTTGACCAACTCTTCAATTCCAGCGAAAAGAGACTAGCTCGACTCCTGCTCTTGCTCGCGCATTTCGGCAAGGAGGGCGCGCCTGAGATTGTAATCCCGAAGATCAGTCAGGAGACACTCGCAGAGATGATCGGAACAACCCGGTCGCGAGTGAGTTTCTTCATGAACAGGTTCAGGAAGTTAGGCTTCCTCGACTATGGCGAAAGCGGCCTGCAGGTTCATAGTTCGCTTCTGAATGTCGTCCTCCATGACTAGTCCGAGAGTCAAACTCCAGAGGCCCGGCGCAACGACCGCAGCAAGCAAGTCAGGCTTCCGCTGGATCTAACCCGAGGGGTGACCCCATTTTCGTCGCCACCAGCACTTCCAACAGCGTGGCGGTGTTACGAACGCTTCCTGAGATCGTGACAAGGGCATCTGAGACAAGGGGATGTTGGTCGGCGAGGGAGTTCAACCGATCACTTACTTTGTGGAGTTGCTGAGCTTCGTGTACAACACAATCACTAAAACAGTGATGGCGGCAACCGGCGAAGTGGAAGCGGCGATCGCCGGCGGTTCCTACCCAGGATTAAATGTTGATTTTTCCATTTCTCCTTGCTAAGCATAACCGCCGGTGCATGTGGATGCAGTAACCCGTCCGCAATCTCCGATCTGAGCAAGTCGAGCGATTGCATGGTGAGGAACTATTGCCCGCACATTCGTTCCAGTGCTGTCCGATTCGATTTCAAGCTGGCCGTTGAGTTCATGCAGTCGCTCACGCATTCCGGCCAGGCCGACGCCGGTTTGCGCGCCTCCGCGAAGTCGAGCCAACTCGCCAGTTGCTATGCCGCGCCCGAAATCCCGTATTTCCAGGATGGCACGTTCGGTCTGGTTCTGAAAACGAACGCTCACTTGCGAAGCTCCGGAGTGGCGATGCACGTTGGTCAAACTCTCCTGCAGCACGCGGAAAAGAGCCATCTCGATTCCCGTCGGCAAACGCTCACAGCCGGTCGCAAGATTGAGGTGAACACGAATCCCGCTCCGCTTAGCGAAGCCGTCGACATACCACTCCGCGGCGCAGGCAAAGCCCACTTCATCCAACAGCGGTGGATGCAGCAGGTATGACATGGTACGAATTTCCACGATCGCTCGATCGGCTAATCCTGCAACCTCGGAGGAAATCGCCAGGATGGACGGGTCCTGCTTGCACTTTTCCTGAAGGCACGTAACACTTATTTTGAGCGCCGCCAAGGTTTGGCCAGTGCTGTCGTGCAGGTCACGAGCCAACTTGCGCCGTTCCTCATCCTGCACCTTGAGAAGCCGCTGGGAGAGGTTCTGCAGTTCGGCAGTGCGTTCCGAGATCACCGATTCAAGCTGGACAAGAGAGAGTGCCAATCGCCTGGAATGGTTTGTAAACGTCCACATAAGTCCTCCTGGAGAATCTGGGATCGAACAACTCTTCTGGTCGGAATTTCGGTATTCTGCCATTCCGCATCCCCAAAGGTCTGATCAAAATTGCACACGTGGCAGGATCAGGCCGGCTTAGCCGAAATCGTCGCTTATGCCTTTGTAATGTCCTGAGGACTTGCTGCTGAATTGTTTTTCGTCAGTCGCATTCTGCCGTCTGGGCTTTTCGCGATCCACTGGTGAGCGCGACATTTTGAATTACTTTCTCGCGCAGTGCCCATGCCTTCAGAGCAGTCGTCGTGGCGCTGATCTATACGACCATCAATTCTGATCAGTTTCCGAATTCAAGAGTTTGTCTTCCCACTCCGATGCTATCGTCGAGAGAGGGCCAGCAAACATCACTGGCCCAAATCAACATCACGGCACGTTACTTGTTGCAAGTCTTGCTGACCATTTTCAAGTTGCTGACGCGCAGATCCCCGTACTCCTCTTTGCCAGCTGCTTTCTCAACCTGGCCTTCTTTCTTCTCTTCTGCCTTCGATTCGCGAGCCATTGTGCCAGTCACCGTCACTTTGTGACCGATGTGCTCGTCGAGCTTAACCGCCTTGCTGTGCAACTCCCAACTCCTGCCGTCTTCGCCGGTGATCGAGACTTCGCCCGGCTCATCGCCTTTCTGCAAGCAGCCGGTCACAGTCATTTCTGGGCTTGCGGGCTGCTGCCCTTGCGCAACCGGTGTTGCGCTGTCTGGCTTGGCGTCGGCCGGTTTCGGAGTGTCTTGGGCGAAGGCGGTTACGGACACGAAAAGTGCAACCGCCAGGGAAACGAAGATCAATTTTTTCATTTTGTGCTCCTTCGGCCAGAATTAGTGTTGGGGTGACTTTCTCGGTGTGGAACGCCCGCTCTGAGGACGAGTAATGCGGGGAGTGTATTTTTCCGAAACCGATCAAGTGTAAGTTGTATGTCTTAGAACCTATTTTCCTTATCTATGCTGATTTGACCCGTGGCGCGATGGGTCCCATCCCACTCGCACATTATCAATGTTGGAGCAATAAGAAGAACGGTCACAATTGCTCAGAGTTCCGTGCGATGCACGATCCATCTGTTTGCTGGCATACATGCCGTCGCGAAGAATCTTGGTTGCTGCGTGCAAGCTGTTCGTGCAGTCCTACCGATTTGCCGATCGGGCTGCTCCTCTAGGGCCAGGAAGACACACCGATTTCTGGGAGAGCGCCCTTCCGGAGCGCGCTACCGGTCCGTCTCGCTTTTTCTCGGAAAGAACTGGGGCCGATGCGATGAACGCACCGGCCCATTTGCACTTGCTGCCAAAGATTCACGGACAGGTACAGCCGGTGATGACATCGGTGTCCAACGTGACTGCACCATTCCGCGCCAGCGCCCTGCCTTCCAGATTCACGCCGGTAGTTATTGTGATTGAGGTCAGCGCCAGGATGTTCCCCTTGAATACAGAGTTCGTTCCCAGGGTGGCGGAGCTGCCAACCTGCCAGAAAACATTGCAGGCCTTGGCACCATTGGCCAGGACAACATGGCTGCCGCTGCCTGTCGTGAGCGTAGACGAGATCTGGAAAATGAACACGGCATCCGGATTGCCCTGAGCATCGAGAGTGACGTCACCGGATATTGCCAGCGACGACGTCGATGTGTAGACACCAGCGGTGAGGGTCTGCCCGACCAAATCTCCGGCCACCGCAGTGCCACCCGCTCGCCCGGCAGCATCGATATAACCTGCAGTCAAGGCGATTTGGGACTGAGCTGCGGCGCCGTCGGCACTATGGATCGCCCCGCCCGCCAGTCCCGGCGGAAATCCCGTCACGGCCGTACCCGGGCTGACTCCCACATCCCCGGAGACCACGGTAGACCCGGTGTTGGTGACGGTGGATCCGGCCAGAACCGAGAAATTTCCGATGAGAGGGCAAAGGGGCACTGGGGGTAATCCACCCGACTGGCACGGACCCGTTGTAAAAGTCAGATGAAAGGGCGCAGCCAAGGGCACTCCGCCCATGTCTTTAGCCCCTGTGGTCACCGTGAAGGTGAACGTGGTATTCGCCGCCAGGCTCGACGAGGGGGTGAAAGTGGCCACCTCACTGACCACGTCATAGCTTACAGTGCCCGCCACACCTTCAATGAAAAACGTGCTGGGATTGAGGGTGAGCGAGTCCATTTGCTCATCAAAAGTGACCATGATCTTCTGGGCCAGTGGCACGCAAGTGGCGTTCGCGGCAACATTGATGACGACAATGTCCGGGGGAGAAGTGTCTAAGGTTGCGCGGGAGGTAAAGGAGAAGTCGAAGGGCGCGGCCAGTGGAGTTCCGCTTATGTCCCTGGCCGCAACGGTAATACGCGCGTTGTACGTAGTATTGGGTGCGAAGTCAGCCATGGGTTTGAAGGCGGCAATCTTGTTGGTTACGTCATAAGTGACTGTGCCACTTACGCCAGAAACTACAAAGCTCCCGCTGTTGATACTCGCCGGATCCATAGGCTTGCTGAAGACCACCGCAACCTCGCGGTTAGTCCCCACCCCATTGGTTTGGGGGACCACCATCAATATAGCGGGAGCGCCAGAAGTTAGAGGAGCCGGAGGGTTGGAAGCACCGTTACAGCCAATGAGAACAACTGCTGCCAGAAGGGCGACGGGGCCCTTGGAGAACTGCCGGATTGACATACGATTCCTTCCACAAAACCTCGGCGAGTCCGAGCGGAGGAACACACCAGGTAACTAGAGCCACACTTGCAAAGCATCTTGGGGGCCGCAGCAAGCGTGGAGTCGAAGGTCGAGAGCTCATCTGAGGCATGAGCCTCTCGCGGAATCCTCGGGGATTATCCGTGCAGGAGCTTGAGAGGTCTGGTCAGAATTGCTCACAATGTAATTTTGAATTGGGCCATGCGGATTCGGCAGCTCCAGGCTGTGGTCACAACGAGTGGTGCTTATCAAATAGGTTTGCTGGTCAAGGCCTGGCAATTCGCGAACAAGTTGGTGCCTTTCACGATCCGTTTCCGGACAGCAGTCCTCTCGGTCAGGAACTCGCCGATTGCGGTTCAGAGGAATGCGCCGGGCAAGGCGAAGGAGGCCGGGACCTCCGCCGTGCCGGGACGCAAGATCATCCTTCAAACCGCGGATCGGCGTCCGCTCAGTAAGTTAAAGACCAGAACCACCAGCCCCACTATCAGAAGCAGATGGATCAGGCCTCCACCGATATGCAGACTGAAACCCAAAAGCCACAAAATCAGCAGAACAGCAAAAACTGTCCAAAGCATGTCAACCTCCTGTGCTCATTGACCGAGCGCGAGAATGTGAATCTCGAAGTTTTATTTCTGGTCTTTCTGTTTGGCTTGAGACCTATCTTCAGCTCTCTCTTGGGCTACGGCTTGGGCCTTTGCTCCGCGAATTTCCGCAAGGAACGGCTGGGCCGCGGATGGAGCCGGCACCTTGCCCAACAGCAAAGCTCGAGTTGTGACCTTGCGCCCATAAATCGCGCGCCGGGAATCGTTGTCTTGGCGGATCGATGCACCTTCCAGGGTGAGCCCCGCGAACACACCCTTGGCACGGGAGTAAGTCAGGATCTCGGTATCCATCTTCCAGTTCGTGCCGGCCTCGGCATGCCGTCCTACTGGACCGGCTGCGGCCGAAGCGTCCGCTCCGACGTGGAAGTTACTCGAGAGCAGTCTTTGCATCCCTTTTTCATTCTGAATGATCATGACCAGGTCCACAGCCTCCACGCCAATCTGCAGTCCCCAGTTTCCACCCGAAATGGTGATGAAAGCGGGCGCACTCCAGCCATTCGCCGTACGGCAGGTGGCTACGCCTTTGCCTCCCTTACCTCCAAAGATAAAGCCGCCTTTGACCATGTGCGGCACAACGGCCACACACTTGGCGTGCTCCAGCACTTCCTCCGGGATACCCTTATCGGGCATTCCCATAATTTCGTGCAAGACCTTGGTGGCGTTGTCCAGTCGGTCGGTAGCATCTTCCCGCGCTGAGTCTGCCCAGCACAGCGCCCCGAGACTCAACATAGCAAGTACGAAGATTATTCTTTTCATGGGACAGCCTCATTTCTGTTGCCTCTGCGCCGATTTCTCTGGCTGGTGCTGTGTAACAGAGGCACACAGATCCGAGGCAGACGTGGCGGCACATGAGGTCAAGAGCGACGTTACCAAGTGAGGATTCAAGAGGTCTGAGCAATACTGCTCAGTGTTGATCGTGGGCTAAGCCATCGGCACAATCTCCTCAATTCGGATTTCATGATTTGGAATCATCCGGCGCATGGATGGCCGCAAATTCCGAGTCTGCGCTGTCCAGGAAGACGTAAAATAGAGATATCGTTGTTTTAGGCGGAAGGAGGTGTCTATGTCTCCTGCTCGCCAACCCAACGGTTCCCGAGCGAAATGGAAGATCGCTCGCCAAACCCCCACGGACCCAGCATCCAAAATACAGCACAGGGCCAGAGCTCCAAGTGTAGTGGCCAAGAAGAAGCGCGCTTTCGATTCCCATTCATTTCTCGCTACCATCGGTAAGGGCAGGAAATTCATTTTGTTTGCCAAGGGGCAAACCATCTTTGCGCAAGGGGATCCCAGTGATGCAGTATTCAATATCCAGACCGGAAAGATAAGGCTCACCGTGATCTCAACGACTGGCAAGGAAGCTACTATCGGCATATTAGGTGAAGGAGACTTTTTCGGTGAGGGGTCCCTTGCAGGCCAGGCACTCCGCATGGGCTCTGCAACCGCGCTGACGGATTGCGCTGTTCTGCGAATCGACAAGCAGTCCATGATGGAGGCGCTTCATCGGGAACACGCCGTTTCCGACATGTTCGTGGCCTATTTGCTGGCGCGGAACATCCGTTACGAAGAAGACCTGGTTGATCAGCTTTTCAATTCGAGTGAAAAAAGGCTGGCTCGGGTTCTTTTGTTGCTCGCTCATTTTGGCAAGGAAGGCAAACCCGAGGCCGTAGTTCCCAAGGTCAGTCAGGAAATGCTGGCGGAAATGATCGGTACGACTCGCTCGCGGGTCAGCTTCTTCATGAACCGATTCAGGAAATTGGGATTTATTCACTACAACGGCGGGCTGCAAGTCCATAGCTCACTGCTGAATGTCGTCCTGCACGACTAGAGTCCCGAATTGTGGGATTAAAAGCTCAAAGCTGAGCAAACTTGAGCATCGTTCGAGCTCGCTTCCACCACCGTGTTGTTCTTGTCGATAGTAATCTTGCTGGCCTGACCGAGGTCAGAGATCTGTATATTTTTCAGCTGCAGGCCGATGCCTTCCCCGATAGCTTTTCCCCCCGGTGAGCAGGGCTAGATCGTGCAACATACTCTTGCGCTGATCTCCGGAGCCGGGTGTTCTGACGGCCGCTACTTGCAGCGGGCCACACAGCTTGTTCACGACAAGCGTAGCCAATGCCTCGCTCCCAACGTCCGCTGCGATGATGAGCAGCGGCTTGCCACTCTTTGTGATCTGCTCGAGTAAGGGCAGCAGGTCCTGCATGGAACGGATGGTCTCTTCGTAAAGGAGAATGTAGACTTTCTCGAAGGCAACTTCCATGCGTTCGGGATGAGTGACGAAGTATGGGGAGAGGTATCCGGAGTCGAATTGTATGGCACCCACTTGCGACGGGCCGCGGGCGCCGCTCGGCGTCGCGGCCTGAACGCGGATGGTCCCAGCCTCTTCTGCACCAGCCAAAGTCCTTTCGTCTGCTGTAGCAAGTCTCGCATTCATTTGCAAAACCTCCGTCAGTCGTTCATCACGGCATATTCTTCCGTGCCCGAGGTGGGCCATTTCGTTTTTGGTTGTGCCGGGCCAAGACCTTCGTGCTGGCAATCTCGGTAAGCCGTTTTGTTTTCGCTGTTAATTCGTCGGACTGCTGGGTGGTCTCCGCTTCTTTCGCATTGACCCGCGTCGCTATCTCTCGCCTTTCGCCTGTGTTCGGCATCCTTGAGAGTGTGTCGAAATCAGCTCCGCAAATATGGTCACTTTTGAACATTCTTGGAATATACGGCTGCGTGACAGTCTCTGCGTGGTATTGAGGCCACCCTGACCGTGCCGTAGATCAGGCATCAATGCACATGCAAGACAGACAATCCGTAGCCAAACCTTTCAGGGCGTGCACAGCAAATGAGCAATTTTGAACAGACCACATTCCGTTTGCTCTGATAAGTTGCTCTCTCAGTGTAAGGAGGGCCTATGAGCGCGTTTCGTATTCTGGTGGCTGACGATCATCCGGTATTCCGGTTCGGCGTGTGCTCGCTGCTTGGGTCTCACGAAGATTGGGAGATCTGCGGACAGGTAGCGGACGGGCGAGATGCGGTCGAGAAGTGCCGGCAGTTGAAGCCTGATCTTCTTATTCTGGACATCTGCATGCCAAAGCTAAACGGCGTGGACGCAGCACGGCAGATCCTGAGAAACGATCCGGCCCAGAAAATATTGGTCCTTACCGACGTTCGCTCCGAGCAGGTGGTTCGAGACTGTTTGGATGCAGGGGTTCGGGGATGGGTTTTCAAGGTCGACGGAACCGACGACCTGATCGCAGCCGTGGAAACGCTGCAACGGAATAGGTCGAGCTTCAGCTCTCGAGTGTCGGATCTGATCATGGACTGTTACCTGAAACGGCAGCGAGTGGGCCCAGCTGCAGCTCAAGCAGCCAGATTGTCGCCCCGGGAGCGCGAGATCGTGCAGCTCGTGGCAGAGGGCAAGACCTCTAAGGAAGTCGCCGTAATCCTCGACGTGGCGGTGAAGACCGCTGACACCCATCGAAGCAATATCCTGCGCAAGCTTAACCTTCATTCGATCGCCGAACTGGTGTTGTATGCGGTGAGGAATGAAATTGTGCACGTTCAACTTCCCGCGGTGGTGAGGTCCCCCAACCCGAAGTTGGAGGCGCATACGATGCCCCTCAGCGCCATTAACTGAGATGTTCGAATGCTGATCCGGCCGGATTGGCCCGGTCGGGGCGGCTGCCTGCCGCGTTGGGCTGTACGGTATCGAGCCGTGTCCCCTGTTTTGCCGATACGAACGCGGCCTCGCCAAATCCTAACCTCTTCGGAGAGGCAGCGATCGAGTGTCTTGCGCTGTTTCAAGGAGGTTTCCTGGTTTAACAGTTCCTGATGTGCAGGATGTCCAGCCGTGGAAAGACGGCAATGAAATTGCCTCACTTCGCGCCCGACGAGACGCTCCCGGTGTGACTTCGCAAACCTCTTGCGACGTTGCCGATTTGCGGTCCGGTCACGATCTGAATGCTGAAAAGCCAGCTCACCTTCGAATTTAGTCTGTTAGAGCGTTCAAAGGCCTGGTGCGCGCCATGACTGCAGCTTTCTTTCCACCCGCCGGGCCATCAGGTGTCGAGTTGGCATCCAGCGCGAGGAATTTCGTAGCTTCGAGAAAGTTCTAAGCATCCTCAGACGATGTTGCACGTCGAAGGAGCGGATATATTGCCGGATGACTTGGGGCATGCTCATCTGCAAGGCAGCCGAGAAGTTCTGACGAGCCATCTCGGCGAGCCGTTCCGGGGAGTGCAGCAAGCTGACAAGGCGGCTGGCGAGGCTTTCGACATCGTTCGGCGTGAAGAACTCCATCGAGACAAATTCGTACTCAGCCAGTTCTCTGAAGTCTTCGATATCGGAGGCGAGTATGGGTAAGCCATACTGACACGCCAGGTGGGCGACGCCACTCGATCCGGCTGATGAGGTGTAAGGCATCACTGCCAGACTCGCGGTCCGAAATAGCTCGGGAATCGACTCTTCCGGGACGTACCCGACGACTCGTATCAGCGGATTGTCTCTGACACGCTCCGCGACCGATTGGACATAGCCGGGAGTCTTTGGATGATCGCCTCCGGCGATTATCAACTCCACCGGCGCTGACTTGGCTGCAGCTTGCTCAAACGCTTCAATCAACAGTTCCAGTCGCTTATACGTTCCCCACTTCCCGAACGCGAGCACACGCTGCACAGGGTTTCCGCGTACGGAGAGATCGGGCTGTTCAGGACAACTTGCGAAAATCCCGTGGTGACGAACACTTACGGCGCCACGGCCGTATTTGTCTCGCAAGGTTCGGTGGTATGCGGGAAGCAGGACTGACAGGGAATTTGCGGACAAGAGCAAGTGGGTGGCCACGTGCCCGGCGGCGCGATACAGAATGGGTGACTTTACGCCCGCGTCGGCCAGATTGACGGTCTCAAAGAGCTGATGCAAGGTGACGTGGGTATAGCAGGAACTCAATCGGGTCAGGGCCGGGACAGTCAGCCCGAAAAAGGCCGGCAGGGGCTTGCCCCCAAAGCTCGCGAGGCCGATGTTGTACCAGACAATATCCAGCTTCAGCCGTCGGATTGCGCGCAAGAGAGAGATAGGGTTGCTGAGATGATTAAATCCCCAGCAACGCACCACGGAAAACTCCGGCAATTCCGGTTGCGGATCAGGCAGATAGTCAGCCAGGATCGTAAGTTCGAGTCCAGGGTGCCGGCGGAGTTCGTCCGCGACGTGATACCCATATTCATTGAGGCCTTTGCGGCTCGGTGGAAAAGCTGTCACCAGCGCGAGCTTCATTGTGGGCTCGGCCTGAGGATCAGGTCCCGGGAGAGCTTTCCGAGCAAATGCAGATAGCGTAAAGCGACCACCGCGCCCGCTTTGCTTTTACCCGCGTGTCGCACACCGAAGTGAAAGGGAATCTCTAGTGCTGAACCAATGCGCGCACGTACCAGGATTTCGAGCAGTAGCTTGAATCCCTTGGTTTCAAAACTAAGGCCATCGATGGCTTCCCGCCGTACGATGAAGAAACCCGACATCGGGTCCTCAATCCGCAGCTCTCTACGTTGCAACGGCAAGGCGACGAGTGTACTCACGCGTGAGATGGCGGCGCGCACCGGGTTCCACCCCTGCACACCGTTCTTGCCAGCGTAGCGGCTGGCGATTGCGATGTCGAACCCCTTGCACATGGCTTCGAGAAGCGCTCGGAGCAACTCAGGCGGATGCTGAAGATCGCCATCCATGACTCCAAGTAGGTTGCCGTCTGAATGGAGCCACCCATGGACAATCGCGCCCGCAAGACCTCGCTGGTTCCGCCTGGAAATCAGCCTGATCCGACTGTCCGAGGCAGAACAGGCTCGGACAATGTCAGGAGTTCCATCAGCACTGCCATCGTCGACAACAATCACCTCGTAGGAAAGCGAAAGAGGCTCGAGTGCACTTTGAACTCGCCGAAGAACAGTTTCAATGTTTCCGGCCTCGTTCAAAGTGGGTACAACCAAAGCAAACTTGTCGGGCTGAAAATTGTCCATACTAGGCCCAGAGTTCCTTGCTCTCCGCGTTTTTGGTGCAATGTGTGGATCCAGTAATGAGTCAAGCCATTACAAAACTTGCTAACTTGGCCGGACTGATAGTGATGGAGCTTTGCCCCTTGTAGGCAATGAGGCCGAGTTTCCGAAAGCGATTCAGGAAAAAACTGATTCGGGATCGGGTGGTGCCAACCATTTCCGCAAGCTCTTCCTGATGGATTTGTGGGACGACCTCCTCCGGTTTGCCGCCGGGCCTGACGCTAGCGATTGAAAGAAGAGCCCGGGCCAGCCGTTTTTCGCTGGAGTTTACGAGCTGGTCCACGATGATTTCCTGGTTTCGTCCGATGCACGCCAGCAGGTAATCGAGAAAAAATGCCGTAAAGGCCTTTTCATGCTGGATCACACGCAATATCTCTTTTCGCGCGATCCTGACGATGGTGCAATTTGTGAGCGCTCTGGCTGACGTCGTGCGTCGCGGGCAAACGGACGCGATGCACTCCTTGCCTGCGAAGTTACCGGGCCCAAGTAAGTCGATTGTGGTTTCTCTACCCCGAGAGACCACAGTTAGCTTCACTGTACCCGCCAAGATATAGAAGACAGCATCAGCGCGCTTGCCCTGCTCAAACAAAATCTGTTTTCCCGGTGCATACACAATTGTCCTGCCGATACCAGCTTTCGAGAGAAAGGCCTTAATATGAAATCGTGAGGTTTTATGAGACTGACGGACAGACTGCTTGATCTGCCGTTCATTGTTGTCCGTGAGGCGGTCAGCGATCTCGGGGACACATGCGCCCTCGAAAGTTCGGCCGACATTCTCCGTCGCGCGGACCGGGCTGTTGCCGTTCAAGCGCTGGTCCGGTTCGCCCAGTTCGAGCCTTGGCTTGCCCTTGAATCGTCCTACAAGTGCATCTGGCGACGCGGAATCGGGATAGGGTAAGCCCGGGTCGACTCTCATATTGTTCTTCCGAAGGTACGTCTGAGATGTCGTTAGTCGAGACATTAGTTGTGTCGGCGTGAGAAAGTTTGTACTTTGCACGGCGGTCCTTCGAATTTCTATTTGTGAATCATTTTTTAGCCTGTGCAGCCGGGCCTATCCGACGGCTGGGGCCTTTACGAACACGTCCAATCCTTCTGAAAGGGACTGCAAAATGAGGCGGCCCACGTGGTCGGCCGTTGAGGGTCCAATCACGATAAGCTGAGGAACGAAAATGGACAGCCCGAGGAACGCCCGACGGTAGCCGTACATGAAGTCGAGAGAATATTCGGGTTTCCTTGTGAATGCTTCTTCCGGCAAGGCGTCCAACACAAAGGCGAAGTCAGGCTTGGGCGCCAAACGCAATAGCAATCGAATGTAAGCTTGCGTCAACCAACTCCGGGACGAAATCTGGACTAGCTGATCGTATAAGTACCGGTCGAATATAACGAAGTCGTGGCCTTGGGCGCGTAGCTGTGAGACAACGGTGCGCAGGCGCAACGTGTCGAACAAGTAGAAGACGGTTCGCACGAGCGTCAGATACCAGGTTCGGACGTTCTTGTCATTTCGCAGCGCAGCGTGCCCGGGTGACGCGGGTTGTTTCCGCAACGTGGTGAGACTTACGCCTGCTCTTATCTTTGACATAAAGGCGACATCATCCCAGAAGCTCACGCGTGCAACACGGTAACCCTGATGGACGAGCTGCGTGAAGATGCAGTCGATTTGCGTCGTCTTTCCCGCGCCATCGATCCCTGAAAAAGTGATTACCTGTGGGGCATGACGAGTCATGATTTTCGAAGAGCCCACACCGCCTCCGAAATCCAGCAGTGCCGACGGGTAGTCCTTGTTCTTTCTATGGTGCACCGGGTGGTTTCGCGGAGGATCCTTTTGACAAAGCAAAAGCAGTCCCAGCGGCAACGCAGGCTCCGGCGACCAGCCCGACTTTGATTATTAGGGAACGCCTGCCCCGTTGCTTCGCAGGTGCGATTGCAGCGCCTAATGGCCGAGCGGCTGGGGCACCTTTCGCATGCGGCATTTTCGCGCCCGCGGCCCCGGAGGGCACCGAGTCAGGGTTTTGGGCCTGCGAGGGATCGCTGCGCTCTTGCGAACTCGGCTGTGCGGTCGTTGGAGCATCCGGCAGTTCAGTACTGTTCGGACTCGTGGCAGTCTGCTGCGAGCTCTGAGCATTATCAGGTGGCCGCGACGGCTGACTCTGGGCAGGTTCCTGTGTGTTTTGTGGTGCAGGTTCCGCCGACAGACTGACCGCTGACGTCAACAGTCCGACCAAACTCAGACTGAGGAATCGTTGAATTCTCTTATTCATAATTGGTCCGGGGCCTCCTTTTTTGGGCTAGCCCTGTTCACATCCCCCGCTATTAAACTGCACGATCTCCCGGGTATCTCGGTTGCCAAGACTCGAAATCACGGAGTTCGCGCCCGTTCGCAGCTTCCAAGACAGAAGGGAACATGTTGAGGACAGACGCCGCCTGGGTTATTTCGAGAATCACCCCTGTTTCGGGAGAGGCTCCCGCGACGGAAACCTCGCCGTCACCACGTTCCGCGTGGCCGACGCATTCCAGGAGTAGATCGATAGACTCCGGACTTATTTGCTCAACCGCCGATAGGTCCACGATGAGGCGAGGACGGTGCGAGTTATCGACAAACCCCTTAATCTCGCGAAGAAAGAATCTGCGAGATGCTTTGTCGCAGGGCTCGGGCAATCGCTTTACCGTCATGGGCGGGGGCTTCGTCATAAGCAGTCTTCCTATTCCTTAAATTCCTGTGTCTTGGATCTTTGTGCAAAACACGCAAATCGGACTTAACCTGCCTTGGCGTCCGGACGGGCCGACTGGGAGACGAGAGCGAGTTTCGGCGACCGATGGGCGTGTCTCGCTTGCGTGCCAATCCGCGCCGACAGCCCGGCGGTGCCAAGGTCCAGAGTCACACCGCGAGCCAGGTGTTCCAGCCGGGTTCCGTCGACAACCGATTCACGAAAATAGAGACCCGGAGCAACGTAAGTGTTTGGTTGGATGCTCGTGTGATTGAGGCTCGTTCCGAGATCAATCTCACAGTTGCGCTCCACCGACGAGCAGCCTTTGATGGCAACGCCGGCTTTGATCTTGGTTGCCGGGCCGATGTAACACGGTGCTTGGATCTGCGCCGAGGCGTCCACTTGAGCCGTCTCGTCGATCCAGACACTCTTCTGGATTTGAGATCCTGTGGGCTGGATCCCGCAACGTCCCTCCAACGCATCTTCCACCAGTTGTCGATATTTGGCGGTGGACGAAAGACGCACGACATACCCTAGAAAATCGTATCGGGACGAGGGCAGGTCGCCATCCTGGTTCGCCTCCTCGCGGTTCGCGAGGATGCAACCACGATCCAGCAGGCTAATTCCGAGCGGGCCTTGCTGGTCGAATACCTTGGTCACTTGCCGCCGTCCCTCAGAGTGAAAGCGAATCAAATCCTGCAGATCGATTTCCGCGTACGAGCCAAGAGCGATGAGGAGGATCTGTTCAACCCCTTCTTTGGCCCACTCGACCATGGTGTGAACTCGGTGCCGCTCGTGGGGATTCCGATCCACCACTGACACCAGGCCGACACCCAGGCATTGCACCCTCTCGACCCATCTCTGTAGAACAGTTTTGCCAAGAACGGGCCATGAGGGAGTCCATAAACCGGATTCGTCTAAAGCGCTGTCTGCGCCACCGCCCGCCGTAACTAGTACGCCCATTTCCACGTGAACTGCCCCCTGTTAGACCGCCCTGTCAGCAAACCTTTGGGTCGAAGGCCCACTTACCAAAATCGTTGGAGTTGCCCGCAAAACGGGGTCGGTCAAGTCACGTTGAACAGCCTGACCGGGACACGGACGGGAAAAGTCCCTGGCGATAGAAACGTTTTTTCGGTGCATGGAGCCGCGCCTCTTGCGCGAGTTTCGTAATGGCCGAGTCGGCTGGTGCCTCAGCGAGAGACATTCACGCATTCGCTCCTTGGCTTTGTGCAACTGCGATTTCGAATTGCCGATCGAACAGTGCAGAAGGTTGGCGATCTCTCGATGTCCGTAGCCTTTGATCTCGTGCAACTCAAAAATGGTCCGGTAGCCATGGGGAAGAGTCTCCAGCGCTCGTTCAAGCGCAATGCGATCGAGCGAGAATCTGAGTTGATCATCATGCCGACCATATTCACGCTTTGGCAGCGACAAGCCATCTTGGTCACCAGGCTCATCCAAAGAGACCTGATGTGATGGCTGTTTTCGAAAATGCATAAGGGCTGTGGTTACAGCGATACGATGCAGCCAAGTGGACAGAGCCGACTCTCCACGAAACGTCGAGAGCTTGCGGAACACTTGAATGAAGGCGTCCTGGGTCAGATCATCCGCCTCTGCCGTGTTTTTCGTCATGCGGAGGATTACTGCATAGACCCGGTGCTTGTGGAGGTGAAACAGCGAGGCAAATGCCTCCCCATCGCCATCCAATGCTCTTCGCACAAGACCCAGATCTGAACTGTCGGCTACGGTGGCAGTGGCACCCATACTCACGTCTGGTTTCTCCTAGTCGGCTATTTGGCCAGAAATAGCGTATGTCACGTGACTGGGTACTGTGTATTCGGTTCAACCCGCGTTCGCTTAGGGGCTTTCCTGTAGGGTGAGGAAGACTTTCAGGTTAGCTATCGCAGTACTGATGCCAAGGGAGTCG
>Ga0210399_10001639_pt1 | contig 17502 bp, 19 predicted proteins | sample IncBWC14MmetaG_FD_150865 | JGI IMG/M metagenome (GOLD analysis project Ga0210399, IMG submission 150865) | Forest soil microbial communities from Barre Woods Harvard Forest LTER site, Petersham, Massachusetts, United States - Inc-BW-C-14-M | ecosystem: Environmental > Terrestrial > Soil >...
ATAGTCGGCGTAGTAACGATCGCCACCTTGCCGGTAGCGCAGTTCCCGCAGATCGCTCCGCCTGAGATCAGGCTGCAAGCCAACTATCCAGGTGCAGATGCGCAGACTCTCGAGCAAGCGGTTGCTACACCTATCGAGCAGCAAGTCAGTGGCGTGGACAACATGAGCTATATGTACTCGCTGAACGCCACGGCGAACCAACAAACACAGTTGCTTGTCGATTTCGACCTCAAAACTGATCCCAACACGGATCTGCTGCTCACGCAGTCGCGTCAACAGTTGGCTAACGGTCAGTTGCCGCCCGAGGTGAACAACTACGGAATCACGTTGAAGAAGTCGACCACTGCACCGCTCATGCTGGTTGCCCTTTATTCACCGCACGGCAGCCATGATTCGAACTATCTGGCTAACTACGCTTACATCAACCTCAACGATCCCATCGCGCGCTCGTACGGCGTTGGCCAGACCCAAGTCTTCGGTTCAGGGCAGTACGCTATGCGGCTATGGGTGAAGCCTGATCAGATGGCGAAGCTAGGCATCACGGTCACCGATATCGCCAATGCTCTGAGGGTTCAGAACACAGTCAATCCGGCGGGCCAGGTCGGGGGCGAACCGGCTCAGAGCAATCAGCAGTTCACGTATGCCGTGCTGGCTCAAGGCCGCCTGACATCGGCGGAACAGTTCGGCGATATTGTCGTGCGCGAGGCACCAAATGGGGGGACCGTTCGCGTTAGAGATGTCGCTCGGGTCGAACTAGGAACGCAGGACTACAGCCTGATGAGTCGACTCAACGGTAAGCCCAGCGCTGCCGTTGCCGTCTACCAGTTACCCGGAAGCAATGCGGTTCAAACCGTCGCAGGCGTCCGGAAGCTCCTGGCGCAAATGAAGCAACGTTTTCCGCAGGACATGGACTACACCGTTTCGCTCGACCAGACACTCCCGGTCACAGAAGGCATGAAAGAAATCATTGAAACTCTAGTGATTGCGATTGTTCTGGTCATCTTTGTGGTCTATCTCTTTTTACAAGATTGGCGCGCCACGCTGATTCCCATGCTGGCCGTGCCCGTCTCCTTGGTGGGAACGTTCGTCATCTTTCCGCTGTTCGGTTTCTCGATCAATACGCTTTCGATGTTCGGATTGGTGCTCGCGATTGGACTGGTGGTCGATGACGCCATCGTGGTCGTTGAAGGAGTGCAGCACCACATCGAGGGAGGACTGAGTCCGAAGGAGGCCTCGATCAAGGCGATGGAAGAACTTTCCGGCCCGGTGGTGGGCATTGCCCTAGTTTTAGCCTCGGTGTTTGTGCCGACGGCTTTCATACCTGGCATCACGGGCAGGCTGTATCAGCAGTTTGCCATCACGATCGCTATCTCGGTAATGCTCTCTGCGTTTAACGCTCTTACGTTGAGCCCCGCACTTTCGGCGCTTCTCCTCAAACCCAAGAAGCAGACACGCGGACCGCTGGGAAAATTCTTTAGTTGGTTCAACGCATACTTTGATCGCTCCACCGACAGCTTTGTCCGCTGGTCGGGAGACCTGATTCGGAAGGCCGGCGTAGTGATGGTGCTGCTCGTAGTTGCAGGTGTTGCAGCTTGGTTCTTCAGCAAACATCTTCCCACGAGCTTCCTGCCGGACGAAGACCAAGGCTACCTCTATATCAACATGCAGCTTCCTAGAGCCGCCTCCATGGAGCGCACAAGCGCGGCGGCAAAACAGGTTGAGGACGTTCTCGCAAAGACGCCGGGAGTTCAGTACACCACCAGCGTCGTTGGTTTTAGTTTGCTCAGCTATGTCCGAACTTCCTATAACGCTTTCTTCTGGGTATCTCTGAATCCCTGGGATGAGCGCCAAAGCCGGAGCGAACAATATCAAGCCATCAAGGCAAGTTTGAACCAGGAACTTAAGCAGATGCCGGAAGGGACGGTCTTCAGTTTCTCACCACCCGCGATCCCCGGCGTCGGTACTGCTGGTGGTGTGACGTTTGTCCTGGAGGATCGTGCCGGCAAGGATGTCAAGTTCCTCGCAGATAACCTGTCCAAGTTCCTGGTGGCCGCTCGCAAGCGTCCTGAACTTGCCAACGTCAGCACCACCTTTATTCCGAGTGTGCCGGAAGAGTTCATCAACGTGGATCGCGAGAAGGTGTTGAAGCAGGGCGTGAATTTGACGGATGTCTACAACACTATTCAAGCGTACATGGGCGGTTTGTTCGTTAACTACTACAACGATTTTGGTCGTACCTGGCAGGTGTACGTAGAGGCCGAAGCGCCGTACCGCTCGACAACCAACGATCTCGGACAATTCTACGTCCGCAACGAACAAGGGCAGACGGTGCCGCTTTCGGCGCTGGCAAAGTTCGAGACCCGTTCCGGTCCCGAGTTCACCATGCGCTACAACGAGTACCGGTCCGCACAGATCAACGCTGCTGCCGCGCCCGGTTACAGCTCGGATCAGGCATCAGCCGCCCTGGAAGATGTTTTCAAGCAAACTATGCCCCGAGAAATGGGTTTCGACTACCTGGGCATGTCTTACCAGGAACAAAAAGCGCGGCAGGGAGTGCCGCCGTCGGTCATCTTCGGATTCTCGATTCTGTTCGTTTTCCTAATTCTGGCAGCTCTTTATGAAAGCTGGACAGTGCCTTTCAGTGTGCTACTCAGCACGCCAGTCGCAGTCTTCGGCGCTCTCGCTGCGCTCTGGCTCCGTCGCGTCGTAGTCGGTCTTTACCTGCCACAGTACATGGTTCAAATCGAGAACGATGTCTACGCCCAGATCGGCTTGGTGATGCTCATCGGGCTGGCTGCGAAAAACTCGATTCTGATCGTCGCATTTGCAAAAGAAGACTATGAAAAACGCGGCATGTCCCTGGTCGATGCAGCACTTTCCGCCGCGAGGCTTCGCTTCCGGCCCCTCATGATGACCGCGCTCGCCTTTATTCTCGGCTGCGTGCCGCTCTGGACAGCATCCGGAGCAGGTTCGGTGGCACGCCAGATTATGGGCACGGCGGTAATCGGAGGAATGATTGCCGAGACCTTCATCGGCAGATTCTTTGTTCCCGCGATCTTCTACGTAGTTGAGAAATTGTCAGGCGCGGAGCGGCGAAGTGCACTGCCACTCACACCGGCCGAAGCGCCCAGTCAGGGGGACTGATTTATGAAAAACACAGCACTCTCAGGAATTCTAGCCGTGCTAGTTCTGGAAGCGGCCTGCATGATGGGGCCGAAATACAAGCGGCCGGCTGTGGATGTCCCGCAGGAATACCGTGCACCCGCTCCGCAAGAGGCCTCGCAAGCATCGTCGCTGGGCAACGAGCAATGGTGGCAGGTTTATCAGGATCCGGTGCTCACGCAGTTGATCCATACCGCCATTGCGCAAAATTATGATATGCGCATCGCCGCCGCCCGCGTTCTTGAGGCCCAGGCGCAAGTTGGCATTACCCGCGCCAATCAGCTACCCTCGGCGAGCGTCGGGGCGGATGTTTTCAGCCAGCAAAACGCTAAGGTGACGAAGCTATTTCCCGCTTATGAGGTCAATGGCGGCGAACTGAACCTGTCGGTGATCTGGAATCTGGACTTCTGGGGAAAATACCGCAGGCAAACCGAAGCGGCTCGGGCCCAGTTACTCGCGACCGAGTGGGGGCAGCGAGCGGTACTTTCTTCGCTGGTCGCTAATGTAGCGACGGCTTATTTCCAACTTCGCGCACTTGATAACGAACTCGAGATCTCGAAGCGCACGCTGGAATCTCGACAACAATCCCTTAAGTTAACTCAGACGCTTGAGAGCCATGGCGGAGCCTCGGGGCTCGACGTGAGTCAAGCAGAACAACTCGTCTATACCGCCTCTGAAACGATTCCCGATCTAGAAAGGCAAATTCAGCAGCAGGAAAACGTGCTCAGCGTTCTGCTCGGCGAAAATCCACAATCCATTCCTCGCGGACGCACGCTTACCGAAAAGCCCGTCCCCCAGAACGTACCGGCCGGCCTTCCCTCGGAATTACTCGAGCGCCGACCGGACGTCCGCCAGGCGGAAGAGATCATGGTCGCGGCTAATGCGCAAATTGGCGTCGCCAAAGCCTCATTCTTTCCCAGCTTGTCGCTCACCGGAGTGGGCGGGCTGGAGAGCAACGCCTTGCACCAGTTCATCACTCAGCCGTCGGAGACCTGGTACGGCGCCTTCAACGTGAGTCAGCCTGTCTTCCAAGGTGGGGCGCTCCGGTCCCAGCTCAGGCTGGCCCGAGCGAACTGGCAAGAAGCGGCGCTCTCTTACCAGCAAACCGTTCAAAACACCCTTGAACAGGTTTCCAATTCGCTCGTCGCCTCTCAAGAAGACCGTGAGTTCCGCGAGCAACAGGAATTGCTCACACAAGCGGCCCACCAGACCGACCAACTGTCCGAGGTTCTCTACAAGAACGGCGGCGCGAGTTACCTCCAGGTGCTGACCAGTGAAACGAATTACTTCTCGGCGGAACTCAACTTGGTGCAAGCCCAGCTCAACGAGCGTTTGGCGCTCGTTCAACTGTATCAGGCGCTGGGAGGTGGGTGGCAACAATAGGGAATGGTGCAAGGCTTAATGCGCAACAAGCAACTCATCAAGAAGGCATAGCCCTAAAGACCGAACTCGCCGAAGCCGATGAAGTAAAGGCGATTGCGGAGAGTGCGCAGAAGACCGAGAGTGATCTCTTAGTATTGGGTATACCTCGACGTTATCCCTACCAAAACGAACCGAGTTAGTCGAGATCAGAGGGACCATCGCCCGCAAAGCCTTCGACGCTGCTCTGGGCCAGGAGCTTCACGAAGTGATGCAGGAAGCAAAGCGAATGGCCAACGAGATCCAAAAGTCGTCGGATCTATGGGACCTGGAACATCGCCTGACCCAACGCTGTAAAGAGATTGATCGCAAATACGAATTTCGCGGTTCGCGACTTACAGATGTGTTGGGGAGACTCTTGTACGAAAATCGACTCGGCGAGGAAGATCTGCGCGGATTGCGGGAAGAGAAGATGAAATCAATCCGTTCTTTCGCTCAGTTTCTTAGAGACGGTGCAGCCACAGCTGTGTGACGGGGCTTTGGCACATGGCAGGCGGCCGTCAAGTGTCATTTGTGTCGTTACTCAATCGTCGGAACCAGGCTCGGGCCGGTCTGGATGAAGCGTGGCTTTTGACCGCGATTTTCACGGCAGTGGAATTGCATGGACCGAGGATAGGCATAGTCGTGACCTAAACGCTTGGAGTGAATGGCGCGGCACCGGTACGAGTTCCACAAAGAATCCAGAAAGGTTCTTATGTCGAAAAAGGTTGCAGACCTGTTGTGGGAGATGTTGGCGAAGGCTGGTGTCAAGCGCTGCTATGGAATCGTCGGAGACGCACTGAATCCTGTGGTGGACGCACTACGCCGAAATGGCACAATCGAGTTTGTTCCTGTTCGTCATGAGGAATATGGAGGGTTTGCCGCGGTCGCGGAGGCTTATTTCACGGGTAAGCCGGTAGTGGTGTGCGGAACTGCCGGGCCGGGAGTTGTCCATTTGTTCAACGCACTCATGGACGCGAGGAAAGAAGGAGCTCCCGTTATCGCGATCGCCGGGGATGTAGAGTCGAGCATTATTGACACGTCTGCGCTCGAGGAACTGAATCCATATAAGTTTTTCGAGGCGGCTTCCCTCTACACAGCGCGGCTGGTTAATCCGGAGCAGGCCCGCGCGGTCATCAGCACCGCCATCCTCACGGCGATTGCGGAAAAGGGTCCCACCGTTCTTGCCATACCTGGCGATGTCGCCTCAGCCGATGCTCCGGACCAGACTACCGACTTCACCATTGCAGCCCCAGCTATCCTCAGGCCTTCCGATACAGACTTCGAAAAATTAGTAAGGATGATCGATGAAGCGAAAACCGTGGCAATCTTCGGTGGGGACGGTTGCAGAGAAGGTCGCGACGAAGTGGTTGAACTGGCGTGCAAGCTGAAGGCGCCTGTCGGCTATGCCTTCCGCGGAAAGCAATGGCTGGAGCATGACAATCCTAACGCCGTTGGCATGACCGGCCTGATCGGTTATGGGGGAGCGTACAACGCAATTAATGAAGCCGACCTCTTGCTCATGCTGGGCACGGATTTTCCGTTCTCCGAATTTCTTCCAGGCGCCAGCGTGAAAAAGGTTCAGATCGACAAAAATCCAAAGCACATCGGCCGCCGAACAGCGCTAGATCTCGGTCTTGTAGGCGATATCAAGTCGACGGTCAGTGCATTGCTTCCGGCCGTGAAAGAAAAGACGAATGGGGAGTTTCTAGCGAAGCAGATTGCGCACACGGAGTCCTTCCACAAACTGCTGCAGCACTACGTCGAGAAAGGTCCGGCGATAAAACCGATCCGCCCCGAATTCCTCGCCGCAACACTCAGCGAGCTCGCTTCGGGTGACGCAATGTTTTTTGCGGACACGGGTACGGCCTGTATCTGGCTTGCCAGACATATCCACGGTGGAAAAAACCGCAGGCTCTTTGGCTCATTCTCGTGGGCGTCTATGGCCAACGCCGCGCCGAACGCGTTCGGATGTGCCCTGGCATATCCCGGCAGACAGTGCATCGCGTTATGCGGGGATGGAGGCTTCACGATGCTGGGAATGGGCGATCTGCTGACGCAGATAGAACGCCGAACTCCCGTGGTTCAAGTCATTCTCAACAACGAGAAGTTCGACTTCGTCCATATCGAGCAACAGGAGGCCGGCTTTATTCCGTTTGGCGTGGAGTTCAAGAATCCAAATTTTGCGAAGGTTGCTGAGGCGATGGGCGCGAAGGGGATTCGAATCGAGGAACCCGAGGACGTTCGAGAAGGGCTGGCTGAAGCTCTTGCGTACAAGGATGGTCCCGTCGTTGTGGACGCAGTTGTGGATCCGTTCGCGCTTGCCATGCCGTCGCATTCACCTTTTCACACCGTCAAGGGGTTCACCCTCAGCTTTGCCAAGCAAGTGCTGACCGGCAGGCTGGATACGGTGATCAAGGAAATGGGGAGAAACGTGGGAATCGTCTGAGCACATAGAAAGGCATGCTGGGCATGACCAAACCCATTCTGGTGGTAACCAGCCGTTATCCGAAGGAAGTTGAAGACCGAATCGACCGCGATTACAACGCCCGGCGAAACTTTAACCAACTTCCTTTTGACCAGCAGAAGCTGCTCTCCGCGGCTGAAGGAGCCGACGCCCTGTTCATCACACCGGCAGACCGGTTGGACTCTAAGTTTTTTCAGAAGGTTTCGTCCACTGTAAAAATCATCGCCACGTACTCTGTGGGTTTTGAGCATATCGACCTGGAAGCCGCCGCTCGCAGGAAAATTCCAGTAGCCTATACCCCCGGTGTCAACAGTGAGGCAACGGCCGACATCGCCATGTTGCTTTTGCTGGGTGCTTCGCGTCGAGCTTACGAAGCTCAGGAACTGGTTCGAACTGGAGCCTGGAAGCCCATGAGTCCCGACATGCTCTTGGGATGGCAAGTCGGTGGCAAAATCCTCGGCATTTTGGGAATGGGGCGCGTGGGACAAGCCGTGGCGCGTCGAGCGCGAGGATTCGGAATGAGGATTCACTATTCCGACGCTTCGGAGTTATCTGCGGAGATCGTAAGCGATGCCATCTACCACGAGGATCCGTTAGACCTGCTTCGCGTAAGCCAGTTCTTGAGCCTGCACGCTCCGGAGACTCCTCAAACCCATCATTTCTTAAACGCCAAAACCATAAGCCATCTGCCCCCCGGAGCTATCGTAGTGAACACGGCTCGCGGAGGATTGGTGGTCGACGACGACCTTACCGCTGCCCTCAAGAGCGGGCAGGTCGCCGCTGCCGGACTCGACGTATTCGAAGGCGAGCCAAAGCTTCACCCGGAATATATTTTGCTGAAAAATACATTTCTATTGCCGCATATCGGCAGCGCCACCATCGAAACCCGAACCGCCATGGGCATGCTGGCCCTGGACAATGTGGGGGCGGTGCTGAACGGTAGGCCAGCGCCGACCCTCGTCCAGCCCTAGTCGCAACCGGGAACTTGTCTGCGCCACATTCGCTCAATACGCCCATGCGCATCAGGTCCGACTGCGGGGCAGCATCTTCCCAAACCGGCCGTGAATGTTCGAGCGCGGATGGCCTCTCGAGAACATTTCCAGTTAGCCGATGCGAGCTGATGCTGAGCTGACGTAACGCCTGGTGTCACATCGTGAAACTCAAACATCCCGTTCTCGGTTGTCACGATCGTACGCGGGCATTGCTTTCAACCTTTCTAGAACGACCGTCGCGTCCGGGATCGTATCGCCGTTGACATCGGTGACGGTGCCCATGACGGTTGCGGTTCTCGACGCCGCTTGATAGTTCTGGCCTGAGGCCAGCGCGGAAAGAACTAACGCCACAGCGAGTGCGGCGCCCAGATCAATGTAAAAGCGTTTCAACCGTAGCCTCTCTACCGAAAAAAAGACAACCCGATGAACAACATGTGCGAGTCCAATCCAGGATTCTTGTTTCCCAGATTCGCGTTCGAAATGTGGTGATATTTGTACCCAAGATCAATGGCGGTGCGGCGGCTGGATGTGAACAACTGCACACCGCCGGCAAGTTGAGCAGTAAAGTTGAACTGCGTGGCTCCAAACATCTGATGGTTGAAGTAGAGAAAACCGCCGGCGCTGGTGAGAAATGGTTCGACCCGGCGATAGTGAACGAAATTTACTTGCGCACCGGTAGGGCTGCCGCCAACGCCGTAGGAATACGCTCGCCGGCCGGTACTGGTGTATCGGTCGCCGACCAGCGCCACCGGGACTGCGTCGAACACCCAACGCACGGCAAGAGGCCCCCTCCAGTAGATGAGCCGTTCGTAGCGACTCTCGAAGTGATAATTTCTCGCACCCACGGTGCTCGAAAACGCATGGCCGTTTTCAAAAGCTCCGTTGAACCAATATGAGAATTCGCTGTAGGCATGGTGCTGTTCTTGTGCGGTTGCCGATGTGGTGAGAAACAGTGCAATGACAATCGTGGCGGCTAGCGCCGGTACGGCTTTTACGAACCTGCGTTTTCGGTCTCGATCCCGGGCCGTTAGCACCTGACTGAACACACGTGGGCAGGCGCTGACTAAATGGCGTTCGGTCTGGACGTTCATATACGCGCCAGTTCGAATTGCGGAGTCATCTTTCTAACCTCTGACATTTGATCTAAAGGCAACTGGCATTCCACAAAAGAGGGACACAGTGGTGTTTTTAACGTCTGGAAATAAAGGGATCTTGTTCGAGAGATTGGCTGGCGCTGGTGTCAAAGTGTCGAAACCGCCAAGAAACTGTCAAGTGCCAGCGACAGTGTGTGCGAAGACAGTCCTTCCGATCAGAAGCGGCTTCGATGTGTTGTATCGAGAGCTGTCGTCAAGCTTGAATTGAAGTGGCTGGCGAGATGTACGAAATGAATCCCTGGTTTTCACCGGGCAGGGCATCGAAGCCATTCATTCTCCTCCATGTATGCGCCAGTAGTCCTTCTCGGATTTGTCTGCGTCACGTTCGTGGCTGAAAAGCGAGGAGACGAATTCCAGTGTCCCAGTGCATAGCTCCAGCGCAAGCAAGATTACGGCTGCGAGCGCGAGCCACTCGGCCGCGTGGGATCCGAAAACATGGTTCGTGAACCAGTTCATAACAACATGCTCAATCGATCGCGAAAATGAGGAAGAAGCAGATAGAACTTCCGGTCCCATTCTTCGGAACGACTTTGCAGTGCAAAGTGACGGCCAACCAGGACTGACCGCATAAGCTCGGCAAGTGCCTGAGGGTGAGTGAGCCTTCGAACAACATGCCGCAGACAAGGCTCAAGTTGTTTGGTCAAAAGGCAAGACCTTGACAGCGAGGATGAGAAGGTGACGATGGGATTGACGACCAGACAAGGAAAACCCGCACCCAACGAACTTTCACATTGACGATTCGCGATGACGGGCGCGCTATCGACCCGGAGGTTCCAGAAAAAGGCGGGGTGACGGTGATTGTGGGCCGTCTTCGTTAAGTTCCGGGATCGCCGTAGCACATGGAATCCTCCGGAGTGCGGGTCAGCGAACTGACGAGGTTTGCGTCACCTTGGCCGAAGTTCCAAGGTTCATCTTCTGCCACAAAGTGAAAAGCGCCAGGCCGACCGCGATCCCTATTGAAACTTCAAAGAATCGGTGAAGTGCGACCAACCGAGCGCTGGTAGATCGCGGCACGAGCATGACGATCACAAGTGTAATGCTGGCATATCGGAAAGCGCTTCTCTCAATCCGCAGCACCACGCACATCAAACCGATGACGAAAATAGCCGCGCCACACGCCCAGACGCTTCCAGGGAAATGAATCTCCGTCGCTGCGCCCACAGCTGCTCCGACCGCTGTTCCCGCGACATACTGCATGGAAACTGGCAGTGCCGCGGTCAGTGTCGACTGGACGACAATTATCGCCGACGTGGGAGCCCAGTAGGCTTCTTGCAGGCGGAACAGCCGGGCAATCAAGTAAGACGCAACGATCGCCACCGTTGTTAGAGCCACATGGGCTACCGACGGGGGACTATCTTTGGCAATAAGCCATTCGCGGAGTTGCCTATTCACGCCAGAATTCTCGACCATTGTTTTGCCGACCTTTAGCTTCTGGTACAGATCATCAGTACGAACAGCAACGGAAGATAAATGATGGATGCCGCAAGTAGCCGTCGCGCCGCAGAGTTGGATCTGCGAAATACGAATTGTGCTCCGTAGTAGAGAAATCCCAGACTCAGGGGAAAAGCTCCGACGCGGTATAAGGTGCTTGTCGGAGCTCCAAAGGTGGGAAGCAGAGCTAAGGGCACCAACGCCAGCAATGGCAACACAGTTTGCCAATGGACAAAACGCTCACGCGCGTGGCCATCAGGCGGTAGCACTAAGTAACCCGCGCGATCATAGTCGTCTCGGTACATCCAGGCGATAGCCATGAAGTGCGGGAACTGCCAAAAAAAAAGCACCGCATATAGCGTCCAGGCTTCGAAGTTCAGTTTACCGGATGCGCCCGCCCAGCCAATCAGTGGAGGCATGGCACCCGGAAACGCCCCGACCAGAGTGCACAAAGGCGTCTTTCTTTTTAGAGGAGTGTAGAAAAACAAGTAAGACAACAAAGTAAAAGTGCTTAGCAGGCACGCCAACAGATTGACTGCCACCGCGAGGTAAATGCTACCGACCACCGACAATGCGATGCCGAACCAGAGGACTGGTAAGGGTTTCAGACGGCCGGCAGCGAGCGGCCGCCGTGCCGTCCTGCGCATTTCACCATCGAAGCGCCGCTCGATGTATTGATTCAAGGTGCCGGTGCCGCTGGCAACGAGCAATGTGCCGCTCAACGTGTGAATCATTAGCAGGAACGGAAAATTCCGCCAGAACGCTGCACGACCCAAGTAGAACCCGGCGAAAGTCGTGATCACAATCAGAAAGTTGACTTCCGGCTTGGTTAGCGACCAATAGTCGGACAAAAACGTGGGACGGGCAACGCGACGGCTCTGTGCGGCGGACATATCGAGCGCCGCAATCATGGGCTTGGTAGCCATGTTTTAGATAGCCTCCAGGCTCTGGGGAGTTCTCTGCGGCAATGCATCAGGGCGCAATTCCGATTGCACCAAAGGGTCTTCCCGGGAACTTAAAGAGGAGAGCGACTTCGCAGTGAGAATGGTTCCCGCAACAAGGTAGACGACCGTGACGCAAGTCCACATCAACGCACCCGCGCACTGCTGATCTTCGAGAGCCGATAGGCCGAAGGGGTGCGAGGAGGAGAAATACATCGTATAAACCACGCGATCGCAAAACACAAGAAAGCCGGACAGGATGTCGCACGGCAGTGTGGCAAGAAAGAGGTACAAGATGATTGACAGCTCCGGCCACTTGGAGGCGCTCGGCCGGGGTTGAACGACGGGCCACCAGAAAAGAAGACCGGCTGCGAGGAACGATGCGTGCTCCGCAAGATGCCAGCCCGCGGATTGAAGCCCTAGCGTAAATAGCGCCGGAATATGCCAGCTCACCAAGGCCGCGGCGGCGGCGAGCCAACAAAATGCAGGTTCGGTGAGTGCCCTCCCAAGTCGTTGCACCCGCGCGGATCGACGCAGAGGGTCGATGACCCCTTGAACCAACTGCCGCGGGAAACCGTGCATGAACGGCAGTAATGGCGCGCCCAGCCAGATCAACGGAGGAGCGATCGTCATGAGCAGCAAATGCTGGAGCATGTGGACCGTCAGTAATTCGTGATCGAGTGCAGCAAGAGGTGAAGCCACCACGGTCCAAATCAGGGACATCCCGAGAAGAAAACTGCTAACCCGCCAAGCCGGAATGACGCTTAAAGAGGTCGAACGAAGGCAAAGCCACCCGCGCAGGTACACCACCGCAGTGAAAGCGATGATTATTGCAAGCAATGCCTGAGATCCGTACGCGACGTGATGCGAATGTGGCATGGATCGGTCCTACGGTTGCCCGTCGGTCCCTCTCTCTCTGACATCCCGCACGACGGCGTCGCGCGAAGCATCGCGGGCGGGAGTTTGTCCCGTCGGATGCAACGTTTCAAGGAAAGCCACAAGCGCGGTGGTCTCCGCCGGACTCAGATTTTTCCCGTAAGCAGGCATGTTGCCGCCACCTTGAATGACCTGGCGGATGAGTTGGTCCTGCGTGAGCCGCACAGCAACACTGTCGAGCGCCGGACCTCTTTGCCCGCCACTGTCCCCAAGAGAATGGCAGTTGCGGCACTGCTTGGACTGGAAAACGAGCGCTCCTTGCCGCTCAAGCGCAGTCGTGCCATGCAGCAATCGCACCGGCACGGGATCGCCACTCCACGCGCTCATGTGCGGGCTCCAGGGAGTGAACCCAGCCAGATGAGTAAAAGTGCCGAGCGTGATCGCAATTAACAACACGGTCAAAACTGCGATCGGGCGCCGCTTCCAACTTTTTTCTCCTTCGCCCGAAAGAAACGGAAGAAGCAGCAATCCGACAATTACAACAACGGGCCCGACCAGCAGCGCTGGAGTTTCGAGCGATGGGGGAAGGAGCGAAAGCAAGGCATAGAGCCAGAGGAAAAAATAATCTGGTTTCGGTGCGGTCTGAATAATCGTTGGATCAGGCTGGCCGGTCGGGCCGAATGGGCCAAAATAAAGCGCGCATGCGGCAACTGCAATAATGACGCACGCGGCAAAAAACAGATCCTTCCACACTGCGTAGGGAAAGAATGGTGCGCCATCTTTACTAGTTAGTTCGTGATATTCGCTAACGTAGGTCGCTCGCTTGACCACGCGTCCGGGCATCGGCCATTCGTTGATCCCAAGCTTCAGCACCATTAACAAGTGGAGGCAGACAAAGCCAATCAACAATCCCGGGATCACGAACACATGCAGGGCGAAGAATCGGGACAAGGTTGCACCTGCAATGATAGGACCACCCAGCATCAATCTCACAATTGACGGGCCCAGAATAGGGACGCGGCTCGCGATTGACGCTCCGATTCCCAGCCCCCAATAGGCGTCTTGATCGAAGCGGAGCACCTGCCCGCTGAAGGCCATGCCCAGTGTCATGAGCAATAGAAATATGCCCACGATCCAGGTGAGTTCGCGAGGAAATTTGTAAGCTCCGAAGAGAAAAACCTGCACCATGTGAATCAGAACAATCGCGAGCATAAAATTGGACCCCCAGCCATGCATCGCGCGGATGAACCAGCCTAGAGTTACGTCGTGATTCAGAGCCTGGAGACTGCTCCACGCCTCTGCGGCCGAGGGAACGTAAATGAGAGCAAGAAGAATCCCGGTTACGATCTGCAGCATGAAGACGGTGAGCGCGGCACTGCCAAACACGTACCACCAGCTGGCCGTGCGCCGCGGCACGGGATGTTCGACGGCTTCACGGATGGGCGCAGCCAACTGCAACCGGCTGTCGAACCACTGTCCAATTTTGCCAATCATGATGCGCATGACGGTTTCTCTCCAGTGAGCGCTGCTATGGCTGCTCCCGGCGTGGGCAGCTCACCGGCCTGAATGTTGACCATGCCGTCCTGAACTTTGTACGGATATTCGAAAAGCCCGCGCTCGGGTGGTCCCGAGGCGCGCGAGCCGTCGCGGTAATACGCTCCGCCATGACACGGACACATGAACAAACCGGATTGCGAAAACCAGCGCACCGGGCACCCCAGGTGCGCGCAGTTGATGGCAAAGACCTGGAATTGATCGCCGGCGATGCGCCGTACCCAGCAGGCAGTATCGACTGTCTTGCCATCGGTTGGCATCACGTACGGATTTCGAAATGTTGCCAGCCGGGTCTCGCCCTCCGGAAAATCGCTGACTGGTCCGAGCGGCACCCATGAGAGATAGCCTTTGCCGCGGCCGCGCGTAATTGAGGAAAGAAGGAATCCCGCCATCGGCACCGCCAATGCGGCTGCTACCAACCCATTGAACAGGATGCCCATCTTGGTGAAGAATCCGCGGCGAGAAAGTGTAGTTTCATTCGACATTGTTCGACTCCTAGTGCTGCGCGACATTCGAAGCGGAATAAGGTTGACCAGGGTTTGGCACGCGCCGCGAAGCCAGCCAGGCAACAACGTCAGTGACTTCCTGGTCTGACATTGGTTTGCCAGCAACGTTTCCGCGCCAGTCGGGTGCTCCCAATTCCGGCCGACCGGCGATGACGATCGTGCGCAGCCCCTGATTGCTGACCAGCGCCAGAAAAGAATCGTTTGTGATGGCGCTGCCCTTCGATCCGCCTTGGCCTTCTGAGCCATGGCAGGATTTGCAGTAAGTTCCGTATGCGAGTTCACCTTGCTGAGCGTTGCCGGCCGACTTCGGCGCATAGGAAGGCGGATTGGCTCCGTTGAGGATTCCTGGCCGGCTCCAGCGCGAGAGGATTTCATTCGTGATTACATCAATCTGCTTGTCCGTCAGCATTCCGCCAGAACTCTGACCAAAGGCCGGCATTGACGTGCCGGGCACGCCGCTGGCAATAACCTTGCGAATCGCTCTTTCATCCGCGATACCCAGATAAACCGGATCGGCGAGCGCGATGGCCGCGCCGCCTCGACCTTCCGAACCGTGGCAACCCGCACAGTTTTCTGCGTACAGAGGGTCGAACTGCAAGACCTCGTTCGGCGCCTGAGTCTCGGAACCCTTTTGAGGCTGACCATGCGGAGAGCTGCAACCTGATAGCAGGATCACGGCCAGCGCCGCACATGCGCAAAGATATCGAAATAAGTTCACGGGCGTTTCGCTCCGTTGTCTCGTGGTGAAATCAATCCCGGAGCTTCGACTCCAGCGCGGAGCGCGAACGAGACGTTCTCGCGCGTTGGCATGCGCGACTGCCTGATCACGACCAGGCCGGCAACGACTCCGAAGGCAACTTGCGAAGCCATGAACCAAAGCCAGTCAATGCGGCTGGCGAGCAGGGGATTCAGCAAGCCCATCATCGTGTATAACAGCCCCGACCACAGCACCGGGGCGATCAACCCCCCGAGAACGATCGGCCTCCGTGCAAACATAGGAAGCATGGCTCCATAGAGCACTCCTACGAGCACGGACCCAATGCCGTGCAGAAGCACAGCGAGCGCAAAGCTGTCGGCATGAAACGAGTAAAGCTGTGCGGGTCCAAGCCTGAGGGATTGTGCGTAGACAGTTGCGGCGAGAAGATTAATGGGATACCAGATGCTTCCAGCCTTCAACACTCCATAGAGACAGGCCAATAGGGCCATCGCAACGCTTCCGGCCAGTCCGCCTTTTATACCAGCCGACATCGGATAGGTGTGGACGGGAAGCCATGCACGCAACTGATCTGTCGCAACCGGAACGCGCTCAACAACGTGGCGTTCAGTTACGATTGTGACGTCTTCTGGGACTACGGGGACCGCTACTTCATGCTGGCGCGGGAAAACTTCCCGGAACCAGCCAACACTCCCCGCCAGCGTGAGCACCGCGCCGAGGACGCTAACTGACAAGCTCGTGACAAGACCGGCGAACAGCAAGGTAAATCCGAATGCCAACACAAACGGCCAGGCCGTCGGGGCCGGTACTTCAATCTCGCGTGGAGCGCGAGGGCCTTCGCTCATCTGCTCGGTTGTCAGCAATGTTGCCATGGTTCTTCCTCAGCGCCCCAGCACGTAAACAACGGTGAAAACCACCACCCAAACGGCGTCTACAAAGTGCCAGTACATCGCGAGCACTTCCACTCGGCGTGACTCTTGCATCCGCACGCGTCCGGCCAAAGCAAAAATCGCGACAACCAAGAGCATGACCAGACCTGCGGTGACGTGAAAGCCGTGCAGTCCAACCAGCGAGTAGTAGGTTGTCCCAAAGAGGTTGGTTGAGATCGTCAGGCCGTGCTTATAAATGAGCCGGTGCCACTCCTGCGCCGTGCCGTACAAGAACAAGCCCCCCAGGGCGATGGTGAGCAGCCATAAGCCGAGAAACGCACCCACTCTGTCGCGCGCCAGCGACTTCGCGGCACCATGAATGGTCAAACTGCTCGACAACAGGCAGATCGTGTAGAGGATCGGAGTCTCGAGCACCTCGCTCGGGGTCGGTCCGCTGAGGCTCTTTCCGACATAGAAGAGATACGCAACCACAAAGATCGTGAAGATCGCCGACTCGGCAATAATGAGACCGGCCATTGCGACCTTACCGCGGTCGGGAAGGCTCCAGGTCGTCGGTGCTTCAGGGAACGGATTTGCCATTGCACTCATTGCTGTCTTCCTTTATTCATAGCGGCTGTCCGGATCTTCAGGATGCTTCAGGTCCCACAACGGCCTGCGGCTCGCAACCGTCGGAACGGTCGCAAAGTTATACGGCGGCGGCGGTGAACTGATGGACCATTCCAGTGTCCATGCGTCCCACGGGTCGTTACCGGCTTTGGCTCCCTTCAAATAAGAAATGATGAGGTTCGCGACGAACGCGAGAATCGCGATTGCCTGAATGAACGCGCCGATCGAAATGATGAGGTTCAATGTGTCCCAACCACGACCGGGTTCGTAGGTATAGATCCGGCGGGGCATACCCAATAGGCCGGGAATGTGCATGAGGTCGAATGTCAGATGGAAGCCGATCACGAAAAGCCAGAAATGCCACTTGCCGAGGGTTTCATTCAACATTCTTCCCGTAATTTTTGGGTACCAGTAATAAATGGCGGCGAAGACGCCGAACACAACCCCGCCTACGAGCGTGTAGTGGAAGTGCGCGACAACGAAATACGACAACGTGAGCTGCGAAGCGAAGGCGGCGCTTCCCAACATGACGCCGGTGAGGCCCGCGATCAAAAACTGAAACAGAAATCCGATGCTGAACAGCATCGGTACCTTAAACTGAATCCTTCCTCCCCACATGGTGCCGAGCCAATTGAAGATCTTGATTCCCGTAGGAACACCGACCGCCATCGTGGTAATCGTGAAAAAACTGTTTGCGTAAGAGTTCATTCCGACCGAGAACATGTGGTGCGCCCACACGCTCATGCTCACGAAGCCGATGCAGACAGTGGCCGCGACCATGACCGGATATCCGAAAATCGGTTTCCGTGA
>Ga0210399_10001643_pt1 | contig 17482 bp, 17 predicted proteins | sample IncBWC14MmetaG_FD_150865 | JGI IMG/M metagenome (GOLD analysis project Ga0210399, IMG submission 150865) | Forest soil microbial communities from Barre Woods Harvard Forest LTER site, Petersham, Massachusetts, United States - Inc-BW-C-14-M | ecosystem: Environmental > Terrestrial > Soil >...
CGGCCTGAACGCCTTCGTGCGGGAGAAGGTCTTTACTCTCTCCCCGGACGTGTTCGTGGTCACCAAGTTCGGGATCATCCGCAGTCGCGAGGAGTTCCTGGACGCGCTCAAGCGGAAGAACGTCGAGTGGGGCGACTACGAGCGGCTGGCGAGCCGGCTCCAAAAGGCGGAGCAGGTGGCGGCGGAGGCGGTGGGCAATTCGGCGGTGAAGTTTCGCGACCACCGCCTGCCCGACATCCAAGTCCACGGCACAACCGCCAACTATGGGCGCATGATGAGCCTCGATCTCGACTCCGGCCGATATTTCGCCGAGAGCGAGGACGAGACGGCCCAGGCGGTGGCGGTGGTGGGGTGGGACGTAAAGGACGAGCTCTTCCCCCAGCTCGACCCCGTGGGGCGCACCCTCCTCTTGGGGGGGGCCCCCTACCGGGTGATCGGCCTTCTCGCCAAACAAGGACGTACCCTCGGCCAGAGCCGGGACAGCCAGGTCTTCGTCCCCGTCCAGACCTACCGGCGGGCTTTCGGAGCTCGGAGTTCCCTCAACATCCTGGTGCAGGCCAAGGGAGGGGTCACGGGGGTGGAGGATGCGGTCGACGAGGTCCGGGGAGTGATGCGCTCGCTGCGCCACACCGCTTTCCGCGCCCCCGATCCCATCGGAGTGGTCACCGCGGAGAGCCTGCAGACCCTGTGGACCCAGATCTCGGCCGCGGCTTTCATCCTCTCCCTCCTCATCGCCTCCGTCTCCCTGGGCGTAGGGGGGATCGTGATCATGAACATCATGCTGGTCGCGGTGGTGGAGCGCACCCGGGAGATCGGCGTGCGCATGGCTCTCGGCGCCCGCAAACGGGACATCCGCCGCCAATTCCTGCTAGAGGCGGCGCTGCTCTCCCTGGGTGGGGGCTTGGCGGGCGTGGTTCTGGGCAGCCTGACAGCTTTCGGGGTCAAGGGCATCCTTGACTTCCCGGCCGAAGTCACACCCCCCATCCTGGTGGCGGGCATCCTGCTCTCGGTGGGCGTGGGCCTTCTCGCCGGCTACTGGCCGGCCCGGAGCGCCTCCAACCTGCCCGTGGTGGACGCTCTGAGGACGGAGTGATGCGAACCCGCTTGTTCCGCGTCCCCTGGACGGAGAACGTGGGCTTCGCGCTGGGGGCCATGCGGTCCCAGAAGCTCCGCAGCTTCCTGACCCTCCTGGGGGTCATGGCGGGGGTGGCCACCGTCATCATGATGGTGAGCTTCGTGGTGGGCTTCAACAATCAAGTGACGGCCGCATTCACCGCCTTCGGGACGCACCTCGTTCAGTTCCAGAAGTACGAGCCGCGCTTCGGGGGGCCGGGCGGGCCCCCGGAGGAGCAGCGGAACCGCCGCGATCTCACCGTGGAGGACGCCCGGGCCTTGAAGCGTCTCTCCACCCTGGTGGCCGCGGTCTCCCAGGAGCGATACATCTTCAGCAACGTGACCGTCAAGGCGGGCAAGGAGGAGGCCAACTCCCCGCTTCTGCTCGGCACCAACCCCGACTACTCCCCCGCCAACAGCCATTTCATCCAGGACGGCCGCTTCTTGACCGACGCCGACCTCGCCCACGGAGCGCGGGTTTGCGTGATCGGCGTCGACGTGGCGGACGCCCTCTACCCCCACCGGGATCCCATCGGCCAGGTGCTGACCGTGAACGGGCGCGCCTACCAGGTGATCGGGCTCTTCGAGAAAAAGGGATCCTTCTTCGGGGGCAGCAACGACAACTTCGTCACCATCCCCATCACCGCCTTCGACGACCAGTTCCCGGAGATCAAGAACGGGGGCGGCGACACCATCCACATTGCCACCGTGCCCGCACGGGCGGAGGACTACCAGGCCTTGATCGAGGAGGAGACCGCGATCCTGCGCACCCGCCGCGGGCTGCGTCCGAACCAGGCCAACGACTTCGCCATCTTTACGAGCGAGGGCCAGCTCCGCGACTTCCAACAGATCACGGGAGGGGTGGCGGCGGCCATGATCGTGATCGCGGCCATCGCGCTCGTGGTGGGCGGGGTGGGGGTCATGAACATCATGCTCGTGAACGTGACCCAGCGCACCCGAGAGATCGGCTTGCGCAAGGCGCTGGGCGCCACCCGGCGGGACATCGCCACCCAGTTCCTGACGGAGGCCGTCACCTTGACCGGGGTGGGGGGCGCTCTCGGCATCGGCCTGGGCCTGAGCGCGGCCTTGGCCGCCCGTCTCGCCTTCGACTTCCAGGCCGCGGCTCCGGCCTGGTCGGTCCTCCTCGGCTTCGGGGTCTCCACCGCGGTGGGGCTGCTCTTCGGCATGTGGCCGGCCATCAAGGCCGCCCGCCAGGACCCGATCGAGGCGCTGCGCTACGAGTAGCGGCCTTCCCGCGCGGGCTGCTGCTGGGTGAGGCAGTGGAGCGTGCCCAGGCCCCAGACCAGGTCCACGGCGTGGATGCCCACCACCGGTCGGTCGGGGAAGAGTTCCCCCACCGTGCCCAGGACTCGGCGGTCGGCGGGGTCGTTGAAGGTGGGGACGAGCACGGCCGCGTTCCCGATGTAGAAGTTGGCGTAGCTGGCAGGCAGGCGCTGGCCGGCGAAGACGAGGGGGGCGGGCATGGGCAGGCCCACCACCTCCGGGCGCGAGCCGTCCTCCAACCGCATCCCCTGCAGGCGCTCGCGGTTCTCCTCGAGGGGACGGTAGTTCGCATCGCGGGGGTTGGTCTCGCGGCAGAGCACGAGGGTACGGGGCCCGACGAAGCGGCAGACGTCGTCGACGTGCCCGTGGGTGTCGTCGCCGGCGATGCCCCGCCCGAGCCAGAGCACGTTGGTGGCCCCCAGGGAATCGCGGAGGATCTGCTCGAGGTCGGAGCGGGAGAGACCGGGGTTCCGCACCTGCACGGCGGGGTCGAGCAGACACTCCTCGGTGGTGATGAGGGTGCCCCGCCCGTTCACGTCGATGGCCCCCCCCTCGAGCACCACCGAACGTCCCTTCCACGTGACCGGCCGCAGGGCCAGGCCCAAGGCCGCGGCTGCGCGCTCCGGCACTTGGTCGTCCTTCTTCCAGTCCGGGTACTTGGCCCAGGCGCGGAAGCGGAAGCGGGCGATGGCCAGTTTTGGCGCGCGCCCCCCCCCGCGGATGAACAGCGGACCGAAATCGCGGGTCCACCCGCGGTCGGTGGGCCAGCGGAAGAACTCGACCCGGCTCCCCTGGGCCCCCACCCGGCCCAGCACGACGCGGGCGCGGGCTTCCTGCTCCCGGGAGGGCACGATGATCCGCACCGTCTCGCCCTCCGCGAGCTTGCGTACGATCTCGCCGTAGACCCAGGGGATGGGCGCAAACCGGCCCGGCCAGTCGGAGCGCCGGTGGGGCCAGCCCAGCCAGGTCGCCTCGTGGCGGACCCATTCCGCGGGCATGCGGAAGCGGCCGGCCCGGGAGGATCGCTGCGTCCCCCCGCGGAGCGCGCGGGGCGTGGTCATCGCGGCCGGGACCGGTGACCGCTCAATCCAGGAACCGCCGCTCGATCCCGGCGTAGGCGTCGATCCGCCGATCGCGCAGGAAGGGCCAGTTGCGTCGCACCTCCTCGATGCGTCCCAGGTCCACTTCGCCCCGCACGATCTGCTCTTTGTCCACCGTGGCTTCCGCCACCACGACCCCGAAGGGGTCGGCCAGGAAAGAGGATCCCCAGAACTCAAGGCCCGGCCCGGCCTCCGGCGACCCCTCATGGCCGACCCGGTTCACCGCCGCCACGTAAACCCCGTTGGCGATGGCGTGGGCGCGTTGGATGGTCTGCCAGGCCGAGCGTTGGGCGGCGCCGTGCTGCTCCTTCTCGTGCGGGTGCCAGCCGATGGCGGTGGGATAGAAGAGCACCGCCGCCCCCTGCAGCGCGGTCAGCCGCGCCCCCTCCGGATACCACTGGTCCCAGCAGATGAGGGCTCCGATGCGCCCGGCCCGGGTGTCGAAGGCGCGGAAGCCGAGGTCCCCGGGGGTGAAGTAGAACTTCTCGTAGAAGGCGGGGTCGTCGGGGATGTGCATCTTGCGGTAGAGGCCCACCAGCTGACCGTCGGCGTCGAGGATGGCGGCGCTGTTGTGGTACAGGCCGGGCGCCCGCCGTTCGAAGATGGGCGCGATCACCACCACCTGCTTGTCGCGGGCCACGCGGCCGAGAACCTCGGTGCTGGGCCCCGGCACGGGCTCCGCGAGATCGAAGAGACGGGCGTCTTCCTTCTGGCAGAAGTAGGGCGAGCGGTAGAGCTCGGGCAGGCAGACCACCGCCGCCCCGCCCGTGGCCGCCTCCTCGATCTTGGCCACCGCCTTCTCCAGATTGCGGGCGGGATCAGCGGACATGGCCATCTGGACCAGGCCGATCTGGAAGCGCGAGGGGCTCGTCATCCCGGGCGAGTCTACACCGGGCGGGGGCGGGTCATCGACTCGCAGAGATCCCAAAGCGCGTCCTCCCCCGCGAGGCTACGGAAGCGACAGGCCCGCTCCTGACGGTCGATCCAATATGCGTCGGATCGCCCCTCCACCTCCGGGCTGGCCGCGAGCCACACCGCGGTGTCCGCTCCCTCCTCCGGCCGCCGGGCCTGGAGCTTGGCCCAGAACGAGGCCGCCCTCCCCAGCAGGCCGCCCGCCTTGGAGAAGAGCTCCGTGCTCACGAAGCCGGGGTGCATGGCGTTAGCGGCGACGCCCGTCCCCCGGAGTCGCCGGGCCAGGGCCCAGGTGAGCATGCGGTCGGCCTGCTTGCTCTGGGCATAGGCGGCGCGGCCGGCGTAGGGCCGGGTCTTGAACTGAACGTCGCGGAGATCGAGGTCGCTGGCCAGCTGGGAGGCCACGTTCACGATCCGCGCCGGGGCCGCCTTCTGGAGCGCGGGAAGGAGAAGCTCGGTGAGAAGGAAGTAGCCGAGCACATTGGTGGACCAAGTCATCTCGATCCCCTCCGCGCTCTCCTGCCGTCTCTGGAGCCAGACCCCCGCGTTGTTCACGAGCACGTTGAGCGCGGGGTGTCGCCCGCGGAGGGTCCGGGCGAACTCGCGGATGGAAGCCTGGCGGGACAGGTCCACCAGCATCACCTCCACCTCCGGGTTCGCGGTCTCCCCCGCGATCTGCTGCCGCGCGGCCTCCCCCCGCTCCGCGCTGCGGCAGGCCAGGATCACCCGTGCCCGCATCCGGGCGAGCTCCCTCGCTATGGCCTTCCCGATGCCGGCGCTGCCTCCGGTCACGAGGCAGGTCCGGCCGCCCAGGTCCGCCCTCACCGGCTCTGGCATCGGCGGCCTCCGGCCCGCGACCATACCCGCGGTGGGGTGGCGCAGCGGGTATGATAGAAATCGCAAGCTGCGTGGACCCGCGCTCGGCCCCGGGCCTCGGGAGGACAACTCATGGCGACCTCGGCCGTGGCCGGGCCCGATGCTGGCCCTCGACCCGAGGCCGGGCTTCTCGACCGATTGCTGCGCGTTTTCGGGGACGTGCAAGCGGGGGAGTCCGTCACCGCCGTCCTCATGCTCACCAACATCTTCCTTATCCTAGCCGGCTATTACATCGCCAAGACCGTCCGCGAGCCCCTGATCCTGGCCTCGGGAGGGGCGGAGGCGAAGTCCTATGCGGCCGCGGGCATGGCCCTCGTGCTCATGGGCTTCATTCCCTTGTACTCCTGGTTCGCGTCCAAGGTGGACCGGATTCGCCTCATCTTCGGGCTGCTCCTCTTCTTCATCGTGAACATCGAGATGTTCTGGCTGGGCGCTCACCTGGGCGTGCCCTACCTGGGCGTGGCCTTCTTCATCTGGGTCGGCATCTTCAACAACGCGATCGTGGCCCAGTTCTGGTCCTATGGCAACGACGTCTACCGGCCGGATGTGGGCCAGCGGTTGTTCCCCGTCATCGGCATCGGCGCCACTCTGGGCAGCCCGGTCGGATCATGGATGGCGGCCCAGCTCTTCCGGGCGGGGGTCTCCGCCTACAACATGCTCCAGATCACGGCCGTGATCCTGGTCATCTCGATGGGGCTCTTCGCCCTCGTGGAGAGGCGGGAGGGCGTCCGGAGGGCGCGGGGGGGCGCCCCGACCTCCCGCCTGGAGGCTGGTTCCGGCGGCTTTGTCCTCATCGGCCGCAGCCACTATTTGCGGCTCATCGCCCTGCTCATCGTGCTCCTCAACCTCGTGAACACGACGGGCGAGTACATCCTGGGTCGGGTGGTGGTCATGCAGGCGGCCCGCCTTTCCGCCGCCCGCCCGGACTTTCACGAGGAGGCCTTCATCGGCGCGTTCTACGGGGAGTACAACTTCTGGGTCAGCATCGGCGCCATCGTCATCCAGGCCCTCCTCGTCTCGCGGATCGTCAAGCACCTGGGCCTCGCGGGCGCGGTCCTGGCCCTTCCCATCGTGGCCTTGGGGGCCTACGGCTCGATCGTGACGGGGGCCGCATTCCTGAGCACCATCCGTTGGGCCAAGACCGCGGAGAACGCGACCGACTACTCGGTGATGAACACCGCCCGCCAAATGCTCTGGCTGCCCACCCGGAGGGAGGAGAAGTACAAGGCCAAGCAGGCCATGGACACCTTCGTGGTGCGGGCGGGGGACGTGCTTTCCGCGGGCTTCGTCTACGTGGGCACGACCCTCTTGGCCTTGGACACCCGCGGCTTCGCGGGGACCAACCTCCTGCTGATCGGGCTTTGGCTGGTGACGGCCGTGCTCTTGATCCGGGAGAACCGCGCCCTCACCGGCCGCGTCGCGGGGGCTCCGCGCTAGCGCGCCGCGCGGTACGACGTGGTCAGCGCCGGCGCCCCTCCACGAGGGCCGCCGCGAGGAGCGGCACTAGCAGCTCGTGGTGGCCGGTGAGCCGATAGCCGCGGCCCCCGCCCGCGGTGGGGCGCTCCACCACATTGGCGTTGGGCCGGTAGGACTGGATGAAGTCCAAGTTGGCGGTGCTGAAGTCCCGGAGCGGGTGCCCGAGGTTGCGGGCCAGGGTCACTGCCTTTAGGAACACCTCCGGGAGCAGGACCGCGGAGCCCACGTTCAAGTAGACCCCGCCTCCACCCAGGCGCGCGACCTGAGCGGCGAAGAGCCGAAAGTCCAGATGGGTTGCCCGGCCCAGGGCGGCGGGATCACAGGAGGGATGCATGTGCACGATGTCCGTCCCGACCGCCACGTGCACGGTCGCGGGGAGGCCCAGCCGGCGGGCCGCCGCCAGCAGACTCACCCCCAGGTGGGGGGGGCGCCGCGATTCGAGGTAGCGGCCGAGCGCGGCCCCCAGGCCCAGCCCGTCCGCATCCCCCCCCGTAATGGCGCGGTTGATCTCCTCCCCCGTCTCCCGGGCCATCCCGAACTCCCCCGCCCGGAGGCCGGCGGCTACGTCTTCCGAGGTCCGCCCCGCGACCGCCAGCTCGAAGTCGTGGACGATACCCGCCCCGTTCAAGGCCAGCCCGGTCAGGAGCCCCCTCTCCATAAGGTCGATGAGCACCGGGGAGAGGCCCACCTTGATGACGTGAGCCCCGATCCCCCAGAGGATGGGCTTTCGGCGGACGCGGGCCCGGAGGATGTCGGCGACGAGCGCCCGGAGGGTTGCGGCCCCCAGGATTCGGGGGAGCCCCTTCAGGAACGCGGCCACGGTGCCGCCCCGCGCATGGGGACGGGCGAAGTCGCGGAGGGCCACCCCGCTCCGGCGGCGGGACAAGGGGTAGGTGCGCACGCCCGCCAGGTCCAGGGGGAGGACGCGCCGGGCGCGCCGTGGACGAGGGGGCGGGCGCATCAGCGGGTCATCGCCTCTTCCACCATCTGGCACAGGATGTGGACGACCACGCTGTGGACCTCCTGGATGCGCGGGGTCTCGTGGTGGGGCACGTCGATCAGGTAGTGGACGAGTCCCCCGAGGCGCCCCCCCCCGCCGCCGCTGAGACCGACGGTCAGGAGCCCACGGGCGCGGGCCGCGCGCAGGGCCTCCACCACGTTGGGCGACCGGCCGGAGGTGCTGATGCCGATGGCCACATCCCCGGGGCGGCCCAGGGCCTCCACCTGCCGGCGGAAGATCGCTTCGTAACCTTGGTCGTTGCCGATGGCAGTGAGGACCGAGGAGTCAGTGGTCAAGGCAAGGGCGGGGAGCCCCGGCCGTTCGCGCAGGAAGCGGCCTACCAGCTCCGCGGCCAGGTGCTGGGCATCGGCGGCAGAGCCCCCGTTGCCGAACGCCAGCACCTTGCCCCCCGAGCGGAGGCACTCGGACAAGCGCCCGCCCACCTCCACCAAAAGCCCCGCGTTCTCCTCGAAGAAGCGCTGCTTGAGGGCGATGCTCTCCGCGGCGATGCGGCGGATGCCGTCTTCATCCATATGAGAGCACAGGCCGAGGCGACGCTCCCCCGAGGTCTCCGCCGCTCAGCAATGGGCGCGCCCCCGGCTTGGGGCGCGCTCTTCGTGCGGCCGATGATAACCTGCTAGAACCTTCGGATGTGAACGGTCAGGAAGACGGAGAGTAGCCCGGGGTCGTCCACCGCCACTTGAAAGACCTCGCCGTCGCGAACGCCGGGGGGAATGCTGATGGGGAGGGGCAGGCGCCGCTCCACTTTTCCTTCCCCCCCGCACCGCTCGCAGTCAAAGACGTAGCCGCCGGTCCCCTCGCAGAGGTCGCAGGTGGTGGTGAGGGGCACGTCCAAGGGAAGGACGCCCCCGTTGGCGGCTTCCCCCCGCGTGAGGAGGATCTCGCCGCTGAGGCTGCCGGGCTGGATCGGCCGCCGGAGGTCGCCCACGGCCGGGCTCCGCACGAACGACCAGGCCAGGGGCTCGAGCCGCTCCGCTCGCCCCAGGGCTTCGTCGTACCGGCGGCGGCGGTCCGCGTCGGCCAGGGTCTCGTAGGCCGCTTGCAGGTCCTGGAAGGCCTCTTGGCTGACGTTGGCGCTCACGTCGGGGTGGTACCGCTTGGCCAGCCGGCGGTAGGCGCGCTTGATGGCGCCGGGGCTGGCATCCCGGGAGACGCCAAGGATCCGGTAGTAATCCTTGGGTTTATCCATTCCCAGCTACACCATAGGTCGTGGCCCGAAGGCGTGTCAAGTGGAAAGGAACACCGGGGTTAGGGCGCGCAGGCAGCGCTGTTTCCGGCCAGCGGGCGGACGAGCCCATCCCCCCCGAGGTCGGTGCTCCGCCACGCCTTGCTTCGCCGAGGTGCCGCCAGGCACCCGACGGCCCACCCAGAGCTTAGAACCCCTTGACCTTGGGGGCTCGCTTGTAGAGATGCCAGACGATGTGCCACCCCAGGAGGATCACCAGGAGGAGCAGCACATACCCGTACTCTGCCGGTATCCCGATTTCGGTCGTTACGGTCGTGGTGTGAGAGTTGATCATGGCCCAGAGCAGCGGCACCGACATGTAGGTGTTGTGGCGGGAGCGTGCCCCGGCCAGGGCGACGACGGCGGGGTCGGGAGCGGTTCCCCCCTTCACGGCGGTGATGATCTTCTGTTGGCCGGGCCAAATGCGGAACCAGACGTTGAAGGCCATGATGCTGCCGAAGAGGGCGCCCAGGTGGATGTTGAAGGCCCGGTAGCTGAACCCGCCCCAGGTGGCCATGAGCACAACCACCACTGCGGTCAGGACAAAGGCCACGCCGCCGAAAACCTTGGGGTCCTTGCCGAGCCCGCTCTTGTGGAGCGCGTCATAGAGGAAGGGGGCGAGGAAAGTCACCGCGACCATGACGCCGGCGCCCGCACTCCAGCCCCTGTCCCCGTCGAACATGATCCCGCCGTGGTAGAAGACGAGGAGGAGGAGCAGGACGCCGGTCACCCACGTCCAAGCCGCCCCCCAGCGGAACCAGTAGAGGGCGCGGGGCATCAGCTCCGGCACCACTTTCTTCTTGGTATCGCCATCCATGGTGCCCGCGAACGGCCCATTGACCCAGTTGAAGAAGTACAGCATCCCGATCCAAACCACACCGGCCAGGATGTGCAGCCAGCGGAACAAGGCGTTCAGAATATCCACGGCGTCCCCTCCTTGAGCGTTGTCGCTGCGCCCCGGAGCGAGCGCGCAGCGGGAAGACCTCCTCCCGCAAGAATTCGGAGGGGAAGCCTAGCACAGCCGGTGCCCCCGAGTGCGGGGAAAGATAAGGCCCCGCCCCAAAAAGAGCGGGCGTCCCAGGGCGTCACGGGCCACCCTTAGGAAAGTGACCTCCCCGCGAGGCTCCCGCGCGGCAGGCTTCAGGCTTTTTCGCGGCGGCGACGGAACTCCAGGGCCACCGCCGTCGCGAGAAGAAGCCCGGCCAACACCCACAGCGGGAGTCGCAAGCGCGGCATGAGGGCGGGATCGGGCGCGATCTCCACGACCCCCGTGGTCACGGTCGTCCTCGCCAGGGGGCCGTCGGCGGCTTCGGCCACGAAGAGCACGCCCTGGCGCGAGCCGCGGGGGGCGCCGGAGCGGAGAAGGGGGATGGGCACGGACACGCGGCCGGCGGCCGGCACCTCCACATCCGCGGGCGGGTTCTCCGCCCGCAAGCCGTGGGGGGTGAGGACGCGGAGGCGCACCCGGTGGGAGGCGCCGTCCAGGCTCTCGAGACCCACGGCCAGGCTCGAACGCGTTTCCAGGCGGCCCTCGGCCGCGTCCACCCGCACCGCGGGCGGGGCGTTGGCGCCCAGAGCGAGGAGAAGGAAAGCGCGTTGGCTCTCGGCGGGCGGGCTGGCGTTGGCCGGCGATGCGGCCTCGGCAAAGTCGAGGAGGAGGGTGAGCGGGTGCACGCCCCGCCGCGGCACCTCCGGCGGATAGCGCAGGAGAAGGCTCCGCGACTCGCCCGCGGGCACCCCCTGGTCGAGGGTTCCCTCCTGACGACGGCCCAAGAACTCCCCCTCGACGCTCACCGACCCCGTAGCGCGATCGCCCACATTCCTGAGGTTCACCCGCACCGCGATCTCGCTCTCCGTCGCCTCCACCGTCCCCGAGACCTCGAAGCGGGCTCCCGCCCGCGCGTCGGCGACGGGAAAGAGGACGAGGGCAACGAAAGGGACGATGGTGGAGAAGCGACGCGGCCTACCGGCCGAGGACGGGCACAAAGGTGACCCCGGCCGTCACGAAGGCATCGTGCATTCGGTTGCCCTGCTTCCGGTTGGTGGCGAAGACCTTGATGGCGGCGGCCTTGCCTGCGTCCTTCTCGATGGGAGGGAACTCGCACATCCCCTCCGGTTGGACGTTCATCTGGAAGGTGCTGGTGCGCGTGGGCTGGTATTGATCGTCCACCGCTTGCAGGTAGTACTCGATGACCTTCAACTTGCCCTCGCGGGGTGCGGGCATGGTCCCGCAGTAGCTGATCCCCCCGAAGGTCATGTCCACGAAGCTGTAGAAGTCCTCCCCCGCGGGCCGGAAGTAGATCCGGGAGGTGGCCACCATGGTGTCGGCGCTCACGGCCGCGCAGAGGGAGATCGCCTTGCCGGGCACGGTGCAGGGCACGGGCTGGTGCTCGATCACGGGCGGGTCGCCCGCCGCGGTCGCGAGGGGCAGGGCCCAGACGGCCAAGGCGAGCGCGCATCGAGAGGGTGTCATGAGCGTCCCTCGGGGTCTACTTCCAGGTCACCTGGTTCTTGTAGGTCTCTCCGCGGGTGGTGTGCACCACGATCTCCATCGTCCAGGTGGTGGTGTCCTCCTTCCAGAGGTCGGGGAGGGAGAGGAGAAGCGCCTTCTGCTTGGGGGCCACGTCCTTGGTCAAGGGCGGCACCGGCCCCTGGGAGCGCTTCCCGTTGACGGTGGTGGTGACGATCATGTCCCGGAGCTGGATGGGGGCCAGGCCCTCGTTCACGAGGGAGATGCTGGCCGTGTACTTCTCCCCCGGCTTGGGCACGCCGGGGCTGAACTCGAAGTTGATCTTGCCCGGGAGGTCGGCCGGCTGCGTGCCCTTCTTGACTGTAACCCCCGCCGACTCCTCGAAGCCCTCGGGGGCGTTGCCCTGTCTGGTCTCCGCGCTCTGGGCCATGGTCTTGCCGGCCACGAAAGACCGCCCGAGGGCCGAGTGGGGCCCGCCCTGGGCCGCGGCCTGGGTCAGCGCTCGTGCTCCCACCGCGCTGGTCTTGCCAAGGGTCGCGCGCTGATTCTGAGGCTCTGCCTTCAGGACCTCGTCGTAGAGGTTGATGGCAGCGTCGTACTTCTGGGTGGCCAGGGCGTCGTCCGCCTTGGCCAGAAGACCGTTCACCGCGCTGAGCGCCTGCTGTTGGGCCTTGCGTTGCTGCTGCTGCTGGGCCTGGACCTGGGCCTCGCGGATGCGGGAGGTGAGGTTTGTGACACGCGCGTCCCAGGGCGCGAGGCCTTGGGCCGCCTCCGCCTCTGAAGAGGCTTGATCGTAGCTGCCCTGCCGCAAGGCCGTCTCCGCCGTCCGCAGATGGGTCTCGGCCTTCTGGCCGTTGAGGGCGCTCTCCACCAGCTTCTGAGCCTCGGGGCTTCTGGGGTCCTCCCGCAGAGCCTCCTGGGCGGCGCCGAGGGCGCGGTCGTAGTTGCCGGCGTTGAACTGAGCCTGGGCGAGATGGAGGGAGGCGCCCCCCCGAGGCTTGATGTCCACCGAGGCGACCGTAGTGGGGGTCGCAGGGGGCGGCGCGGGTAAGGTTGTGGCGGGCGGCGGCGCCATCGAGGTGGGCACGGAGGCCGTCGGGCTCGGGGGCGCCGCGGGCGGCACTTGGTTCTGCTTCCAATAGATGTACCCGCCCGCGCCGAGCAGGAGGACGAACATTCCCCCCAGGGTGGAGTAGAGGATCGGGCTCCCCCCCCCGGGCGCCCGGCGCGGCTCGGGCCGGGTGGGGCTGAACACGGTCGGGGGGGCGGCCGGGCCCAAGCGGGTGGTGCCGGGCTTGGCGGTGACCGCGCTCGCGGGCCCGGGAGCCAGGAAAGTGGGGGCGGCGCGGCCGGGCACATAGGTGGGGTCGGCCCTCGCGCCCGTGCTGGTGGGACCCCCACGCCCACGGGTGGACAGGACCCGTTTCGTTCCGGAGCCGCCCACCTCGCCCACATCCGCGGGGATGACGGTGGCTCCCCCGCCATCGGTCAACGGCGAGGGTGGCGAGCTGGGGGGCGCCTCCATGTCCACCAAGGTCTCGAGCGCGTGCCGGCTGGAGGGCGTAGTGGCGTTGGCCTTCAGCCACTCCCGAAGGTCCACCGCGAACTCATAGGCCGTCTGGTAGCGGCCGTCGAGGTCCTTGGCTAGGGCTTTTTTGAGCACCGGCAGCAGGCTGTCGTATTCCTCGCCCACCGGGATCACATCGAAGTTGGGCTCCTCGTGGGTGATCTTGTAGAAGATGGCCATCAGGTTGTCGGAGTGGAACGGCCGGCGATTCGAGAGCAGCTCGTAGAGCATGCAGCCCACGCTGAAAACGTCGCTGCGCCCGTCCACCCGGGAGCCCTTGACCTGCTCGGGGGACATGTAGTCGGCCGTGCCCACGATGTTGCCGGTGCCCGTCATGGAGGCGGTGGTGAGGCGGGCCACCCCGAAGTCCATGATCTTAACCGTGCCCTCGGTGTTGATGAAGATGTTGGCCGGCTTGATGTCCCGGTGCACGATCCCCGCCTGGTGGGCGTGGGCGAGCCCGGCCAGGACCTGCACGATGATCGAGACCTTGCGTTCCAGGGTCAGGGGGGGCGGCTGCCGAACCGCTCGCTGGAGGTCGGTGCCCTTCAAGAGCTCCATGGCGATGAAGGGGGAGCCGTCGGTGTGGCTGCCGAGGTCGAAGACGGTGACCACATTGGGATGGGTCATCTTGGCCACGGCCCGGGCTTCGCGCTCAAAGCGCTGTTTCAGCTCGGGGTCGTCCGCAATCTGGGAGACCATGACCTTGAGGGCCACGTCCCGCTCGAGCACGGTGTCGTGGGCGAGGTAGACGATCCCCATGGCTCCCTTGCCCAGGGGCCTCATGATCTCGTACTTGCCGATCCTTCCCGAGAGCTCTTTGAGGGGCGCCTGGGATAGCGACGTGGCGTCGGGCTGGTCAGTCATGGGCGTGCTTCAGGCTCCGGAGACACTCCTCCCAGGGACAGGGGCATTAGAAGGCATCGGCCCCGGGGGTGTCAACCCTCAGCAGCGGCCCGAAGCGCAGCCCATCGCGGGGCGCGCGGCCGGATGTTCGAGAGCCTTTTTGTCAGTGCCCGCCGGCCTTGCCGGTCACGGTGAACCGGTCGCGTCGGTTGCGGGCCCAGCACTCCTCGGTCGCCTCGTGGCAGACTTGGATCTCTTTTCCGTAGGAGACGGTCTTCAGGCGCTCCTTCCCCACCCCGAGGGAGACCAGGTAGTCGTAGGCGCCCCGAGACCGGCGCTCGCCCAGGGCCAAGTTGTACTCGACTGTGCCCCGCTCGTCGCAGTGTCCCTCGACCGTGATCCGGAGGAAATCGAACCGCTTCAAGACCTCCGCGTTCTTGGTGAGAATCTGGCGGTCGCCTTCCCGGAGGTCGGACTTGTCGAATTCGAAATGAATGTCGGCCAGGAGGCCCATGCGGTCGATCTCGTCGGCCGGCGTCCCCTTCAGCTTCGCGTACTCGTCCACCTGGGGAGCCACTTCGGGCGCCCGGGCCGGGGCCGGTGCCGGCGGCGGCGCGGCGGGAGCCGCGGCCCGGGGAGCGGGCGGGGCCGGCGGCGGTGCGTTAGGGTGGCAACCTGCGAAAGCGACGGTGGCTACGAGAGCGGTGAACAAGGTCCAGTGTCTCATTCCAGCACCCCTCTTTGGTGGTAAAAGGCGCGATTCCCGGGTTGGGTGCGCCTTGGTGATGAAACCGTTCTTGCGCTCAAGAGCGCGGCTCAGGTCTTCTTTTTTTCGTCTTCCCCGCCCTCTCTCAGCGACTTCTTGAAGTTCCTGATGCCTTCCCCGATGCCTTTGCCCAGCTCCGGAAGCCGGCTCGTCCCGAAGATCAGCACGAAGACGATGAGGATGAGGACGACTTCTGGGAAACCCAAGTTGAACATGACTTCCCTCCCGGGATGGGCGTTGCCGACGGCAGCTCCGAGGAAACTATCGCATCACGACAATGATACTCCAAGCTCAAGGGGGAGTGAGGACATCGGCGCCCGGGCTGAGCCGGCCTCTCTGGTAGCCCAGGGGATCGATCGAGGCCTCGGCGTAACCCGCGGCGCGGACGGCGGTCTCGACCGCCCGCCGCATCCCTTCTTCCTCGAGCCGCGCCATCTCCAGGGGCGCGATCTCCACGCGGGCCCGCTCTCCGAAGTGGCGGACCCGCAGCTCCGAAAAACCGAGCGCACGCAAGCCCTCCTCGGCCCGCTCCACGCGGCGCAGGACTTCGGGAGTGACGGCCGTGCCGTGGGGGACGCGCGAGGAGAGGCAGGGGGAGGCCGGCCGGTCCCAGGTGGGGAGGCCCAGGGCCTGGGAGAGGAGGCGGACGTCGGCCTTGCCGAGGCCCGCCTCCGCGAGGGGGCTCCTCACCCCCGCCTCCGCCGCCGCCCGGTGGCCGGGGCGGAACTCGCCAAGGTCGTCCACGATTAACCCGTAGGCCACATGCGCGTAGCCCTCGCGCGCGGCCAGGGGCAGTAGATGACGGAAGAGCTCGACCTTGCAGTGGTAGCAGCGGTCGGGGGCGTTGCGGGTGTAGAGGGGGTTCTCGAACTCCTCGGTTCTGACCAGACGGTGGGGGAAGCCGAAGTCGCGGGCCAGTTCCCGGGCCTGGGCGCGTTGGGCCTCGGCCAGGGAGGGGGAGTCCGCGGTCACGGCCAGGGCCCGCGCCTGGAGCACGCGGTGGGCGCGCACGGCGAGGTAGGCGCTGTCCACCCCCCCGCTGAAGGCGACCACCACCGAGCCCATCTCCGCCAGGAGACGGTCGAGCGCTCCTTCCTTCTGCGGAGGGGTAGGGCTCTTCATCACTCCTCCCACTCGTCCTCGTCCTCGGGGGGGGCCGGGTCGAGCTCGAGGGGCGAGAGGCCCACCACCTTGAGGTCGACGCCGCATTCGGGGCAGTTGATGATGTCGTCCTTGTCCACGTCGTACTCGTCTATCTCTATGTCCGCCTCGCACTCGGGACAGACCGCCATCGCCGCTACCTCCCACGAGCCTGAGAGCGCGAACGGTCGCCTCCCGCGGGGCCTTCGATCATACCCCAGAGACCCATGCCCGTTAGCGGCTCCAGTCTGGGGAGTGGCTGGCGTAGCGCCAGGACCGCTCGAGGTCCCGGAGGAAGGAGCCCCGCGCGTCCAGGAGGTGAACCTCTTCCGTCTGGCGCAGTTTCAGGGCCTGCGTGGGGTGAAAGCGCAGATCGAAGGTGAAGGTTGCGGCCAGGAAACGCCCGTCCGGGGAAGGCACCACGCTGCGGTAGTAGACCGAGCCCTGGGAGAGGGTCTCCCGGTTCCTACCGTCCGCATCCAGCACGTCGATGCCGTAGTTCTTGCCCTCGCTCCACAGGCAGAGCAGCCGGCCCGAAGGGAGGAAACGAGGGCGGCGCGACCGCTTGAAGCCCCCCGTGAGGCGGGAGGTGCGGCCGTCGGCCAACCCCACCCGGAAGAGGTTGTCTTCGCGCACGAAGACCACGAAGGAACCATCGGGGCTGAAAACGGGCGCGGTGTCGTCGAGTCCTCGGGTCCGGGTGAGGGGGTGACGCGTCACACCCGACGAGTCGTCGTCGATGAGATGCAGCTCCGCGTTGGCGCCGTCGCTTTTCCGGCACGAGACCACGAGCCCCTTGCCGTTGGGCCGCCAGGCCGGGGAGGCGTCCCGCCAGTCGACGCCCAGGGTGAGGATGCGCGCGACGCCCACCTCGACGGGGACGAGCCCGATCCGCCCTCCCATAGCGAAGGCCACTTGTCGTCCGTCGGGGGAAAGGGCGGGATCGCGGACGGGCTCACTGGTAGCGATGAGCCGCCGCTCCTCACCCCCCGGGAGTCGTCTCACGTAGAGGGAGTCCACCCCCTCGCGGTCGCTCACGAAGACAAGGGTCCCCTTCACCTCCGGCGGCAGGGGCTTCTCGCGGTAGCGCAGGAACAGCCCGCCGCCGAGGGCGACGAGCAAAGAGAGGGCGGCCAAAGCGCGCCGGGCGATCCGCCTCATGGGGCGGGAGTATAGTCGGTCCGCCCACCCTCACGAGTCTCGGCCCGGGTTCGCGGCCGGGACCTTCTCGGTGGCTCTCTGCGGCTCGCGCGGGCTCGGCGCGTCTACCCCCGCCGATACTCCCCGCTCTTGCCGCCCGTCTTCTTGACGAGGACGATGTCCGTAATGACCATCGTTCGGTCCGCGGCCTTGACCATGTCGTAGACGGTGAGGGCCGCCACCGCGACCGCGTGGAGGGCTTCCATCTCCGCCCCCGTCCGGGCCTCGGTCCTGACCCGCGCCACAATGGCAAAGCCGTCGCGCCGCGGAAGAAGGTCGACGTCCACGTGCGTGAGGGGGAGGGGGTGGCAGAGGGGAATGACATCCCCCGTCCGCTTGGCGGCCAGGATGCCGGCCAGGCGGGCCGTCTCGATCACGCCCCCCTTGGGCAGCCGTCCCGCACGGAGGAGACGCAGGGCGGCAGGGGCGATGCGAATGCGGCCGCGCGCCACCGCCTCCCGCAGGGTGGCGGGCTTCGTCGACACA
>Ga0210399_10001644_pt1 | contig 17477 bp, 21 predicted proteins | sample IncBWC14MmetaG_FD_150865 | JGI IMG/M metagenome (GOLD analysis project Ga0210399, IMG submission 150865) | Forest soil microbial communities from Barre Woods Harvard Forest LTER site, Petersham, Massachusetts, United States - Inc-BW-C-14-M | ecosystem: Environmental > Terrestrial > Soil >...
GCCAACTACCAACTCCATCCGCAGACTATTCACAGCGATTTCCACATCGCCGCGCGCCGCGACTGCTGTGGAAATCTCTTTCACGATCTGTTGTGCTGGGGTGACTATAAGGCGTTCTAGCCAGCTGAACTACGCCCCCGCATGGGACACCTTTATTATTTATTATTGTGTCGTATGATTCCTTCCGGTTCCCTCTGGTGTCCTTCCCCTCCCTGCCGCACCTGTGCTCCGCAAGAAGTCCATACGCACATAAAAAGGTGCAACTTTCGCGTGCCAGGTTGACGTAAACTGTCACCTTCCAGCCGCAACCTGAAGGTTTCGTCGCCAACTTCATGCGCAGGACCGCACAGCTGCTCCGATCCTTGCTTTCTATCCTTACTATTACAGCCGGTCAGGGCATTCAGTTTCTGTGGCTGGCGGTCTCTTCCCGGGCGGAATTGAGTGCCGAGGTGCTGTTCCTGCGCAAACAGTTGGCGTTCTACCAGGAACACCAGGTTCAGCCCCGCAAGCTCACCGACGCAGCGCGGTTCTCCTTGGCGCTGTGGTCTCAACTCTTCAATTGGAGAGCGGCATTGGTGATCGTCAAACCGGAGACCCTCATCGGCTGGCATCGCAAAGGGTTCAAGATGTTTTGGCGGCGGAAGTCGCGGTTGGGACGACCGCGGATTCCGAAAAATCTTCGCCAGCTGATGGTGCGCATGGTGCAGGAGAACCCGACCTGGGGCGAGGAGCGCATCGCAGCCGAACTTTCGGTGAAGCTCGGAATCCTGGTTTCGCCCCGAACGGTGCGGGCGTACTGGCCGCAAGAGAGAGATCCGCGAGGCGGTAGGAGAACAGCTTCGCAGCAGTGGCGGACGTTTGTCCGCAACCACGCCAAGGCCATCGTGGCCGCTGACTTTTTGGTAGCCATCACGGCTGGTTTCCGAGTGCTGTACGTGTTCGTGGTGATGGAGGTGGGAAGTCGCCGCATTCTGCACTGCAATGTCACGGCCCATCCAACTGCAGCCTGGACCTTGCAGCAGTTTCGAGAAGCCATCCCGAGCGATCACACCTACCGATTCCTGATTCATGATCGAGATTCGATCTTTTCGGCAGAAGTTGACGATGACTTGGGGGCCTTCGGGCTGAGAGTTCTACGAACCCCCGTACAGGCGCCGAAGGCGAATGCCTACTGTGAACGATTGATCGGAAGCATGAGGCGCGAGTGCCTGGACTGGGTGATCCCGCTGAACGAAAAGCACCTGCGGAGAATTCTGCGGGAGTGGGTTGTGCATTACAATCGCGGACGCCCGCATGCCAGTCTTGGTCCGGGAATTCCAGAGCCGGCTACTACGCGACGGCCAAGCCCAAAGCATCCCAGACACGAATTACTGCCGGATTGTCGGATAAGAATTAAGGAGGTGCTCGGCGGACTTCACCACGAATATCTGCTGGAGAAGGTCGCCCCGTGAGATCGAACGCACTTTCTGCGGACCACAAGCGACCAATCTTAGCGCGATCAGGGCAGTCGAGGTCGAACTGTGGCTCCGCACGCTTCCACTCGCCCGAGCCAGTCGAGCCAAGATTCGGAATCTCATGAGCGTGCTCTTTAACCACGCGAGACGACACGACTTCACAGACCACAATCCCATCACCCTCGTCCGCCAAAGCGCAAAGCGGCGCACTGCGCCAGAAGTGCTCCTGCCTTCCGAAATCAACCTACTCGTTCACAGTTTGCGGAACAGAGAGAGGACTCTTGTTCTCTTGGCTGCGGGCACGGGGCTTCGCATGAGCGAACTGTTCGGTCTAAAGTGGCAAGACGTCGACTTCGCCGGAAAACAGGTTAGCGTCCTGAGATCCATCGTTAAACAATCAGTCGGCCCGTGCAAAACAGAAGCGTCCCAAAAGCCGGTCCCCCTCGATCCACGTTTGGTTCGTACTCTTCGTACTTGGCGTCGCTCCGCGCGATTCCGTCAACCGACGGACTGGGTTTTCGCCAGTTCAGTTCGCCAGGGGAAGTTCCCTTTCTGGGGACAGGCCCTCTTACGACATTACATTCGGCCGGCAGCGGTGAAGGTGGGAATCAGCAAACGAATCGGCTGGCATACCTTTCGACACTCCTATTCAACGTTGTTGAAGGCAAACGGAGCAGACATAAAGGTCATGCAGGAACTGCTTCGGCATGCGTCCACACGCGTGACACTCGACACGTACACTCAAGCTGTTACGCCCGCGAAGCGAGCGGCTCAGACCGCAGTCGTCACGCAGTTCTTTCCGGGCGCGAAGACTGCTTAGATAACCGCCGCCGAAATTAGGGATGTGAATTGTACGGAAACCTGTGCCTTTTTGTGCCTACGAGTTTTCGGGCGAAAGGCCGGAAGTCGTTGGTTCTAAACTGGCGTCCCCGACGGGATTTGAACCCGTGTTACCGCCGTGAAAGACCCCCTGACGGCTTTACAAGAACTTAGAGGGCGCAGGTGGTGCTGTAAATACCTCTAAGACACCCGTGGGAGCAGTAGGAACAGCTTATCGTTACATCATCGTTACATAAAGAATGAGGCTCGTTTGCCGACTCCAATGGACTGGCTCTGCACCGTTGAATTCATCCCGGAGGATAACGGAGAGGCTCGGCTCTTCGCTACAGAAATCATCGGACATCTGTTTGGCTACGCACAGGCGACAAACACGCGCGCACTCGTCGGCGATGCTGATGCCAACGCCTACGAGTTGGTGTTCTCTTTTGCATCTTCTGAAGGCAAAGAGCAGTTTTTGCATTTGGTCCGCACGAACGAGGACATGGGGAACGGCTACATTGAGAATGATTTCATGTCACCCACGGCTGAAGAAATAAGAAACGCTCGTCCCCTCGGAACGGTCTTACCGCTGGATGTTGTGAACCATGTCGCGCTGATTGCAGCAACTCCCTTTGCATGCAGAGCGGACAGTCGCTCGGCATCTTGAATTCCCGCCATTGGTCTCTGCCGCTTGAGTAGGCGGAAAAGGTCAACGGGACTGAAGGAGCACATGCTCGTTGCTCGGCCGATGGCCGAGGTGCTTTCCTTAATCGACTCGATCCGGCTGCCTCGCCGTTAAGATCAAGAAGCTTATTTGAGTTACTTTTGCCATCCTTATTAATTAGTGGGCATCGAAGCGCATTTGCGTCGACTGACGGCCGATCAGTTCGACTTCAGGCGCGATTTCTTCTCAACTCATTTTGACATCAACTACTTACCCGAGAACCAAGCCCGCACGGAGGCACTTTGGGACACCAGCGAGAATGGCGGTCGTGCAGCACATGGGGCCGAAAGGAGGGCCGCGTTTGTGGCACGCTTTCACTGGGCAAGAGGCAAGGCGGGGACTGTTTTTTCAAGAGTGGTAGCGATTCGAGAGCCGGACCTTACTCTCTCGAGACCAGATTTTGTCAGTGAGCGCTATGGGGATATTTCAACAGTTGGCCGGCGTATACTTTCGCGTGTTTGCGAACTATGGGCACTCACTACTGTCCGGCTAAAGGTCGAAGAGAATCAGTTGGTTGACGTTTTCGACGAAATCGGTACCTGCATCGAAGGCCTGAAGGGCGCATAAAATAGGCGTTTCCTCGAAAGGCGTGACGCTTAGAATCTGTAGGGTTTGGTAAAGACTGGCCTGTAGGCCCAACCGCTTGCGTACGATGTGATGGGCACTAATCACCGGGCCAAACAGACCCGAGAGAGATAGAGAGGACAAGCGCCCCGAATGTCGGCAGGCAATCCTGGAAAAAGTAGCGGGCACGTGCAAAGCTTTCGGATTGAAATCGGGTTGCGGAACTCTTTTGCTGTTTGATTGAAACCTAGGTTGCCCTGCTACCCAACTAGCATTGTCCGTCACATTTCTCGCGGGTTGCAGTGGTAATTCCAGCAGTGATAATAGTGATGGGACTACGGCGCTTCTGACATCGGGCAACGCGCTCCAAGGACAACACGACGCCGGTTCCCGGCCAATCTCCTCGGGAACTCATCACGAGCACTGCGGTTCGCACGAGTCACGAGACAATTAGCCTATGGCCGACACGAGCGCCTTGGTGCTTTCATCGACCCGAACCCGCGGTCGTTTCGTCGCAGCGGGGATCTATGGCCTGATTCTGACGGCCTTCTGGTTCGTGGCCGAGCATTTTTCTTTGGGTACGCGAATCGGGCACATGCCGAGTACCTTCACTGCCTTCGCTTTGCTCTTTGCGCCCTACTGGTTCTTCGGATTTGGTGCCGCTGATGTCCTTTACGGCACGCTCACCAGTCGGGCTATTCGCGTGCTTGTCCCCGGACTGCTGGTCGTACCCTACCTTATTTATTGTCTCCCGCGGGCGGAGTTGCGATGGATGTTCGCCGTCGTGTTCTTCGCAATGCCAGTTGGCATCAGCGCGCTGCTGGAATTCTGCCCGCCGGGTGGGTCACGACCGGCGAGTGCGAAACTGTGCTGGCAGGACGTCGTCGTGTTTGCCGCCGTCGGCCTACCGGTCGAATTTAACTGGCTGCACGGCGGCTTTCCGCACGATGGCCTGAACTCCCTGCCAAAGTTGCTGCTGGTCGATTCGGCTCTGTACGCGTATCTGGTGGTACGGCGCCTGGAGGGGATTGGCTACGACTTCCGGCCGCGGGTGCGCGATCTCGTCATTGGGTTGCGTGAACTTGTGTTCTTTGCGCCGATTGTGATCGCCCTAGGCCTCGCCCTTCACTTCATAACGCCCCATGGAGGCTTACCCGCGCGCGCGGCCGCATCCTCGGCACTGCTGATAACGTTCTTCTTCGTTGCCATCCCCGAGGAGCTCTTCTTTCGCGGGTTGCTGCAGAACCTGCTGGAAGGACGCATCGGACGCCGGGGCTCGCTCTGGCTGACGGCGGTCATCTTTGGCCTTTCACATTTCAACAAGCCACTGCCGTTCAACTGGCGCTACGTGCTGCTGGCCACAATCGCAGGCATATTCTACGGACGCGCGTGGCGCGACCGGCGCCACTTATTGGCCTCGACCATAACGCACACGCTGGTGGACGTTCTCTGGACGGTGTGGTTCCGTTGATGAAAACCAACCTTTACACACCGACCCAGGCGGGCAGGAACCTCGGCAAGGGCAACAATCACACGACGTCGTGATCGGATTCACAGCGCACCGGTCAAACGGTCGCAAGAATTCATATTGAAGATTCCCGAATCAGCAATCGGCCACGCCTATGGTTGTCCGCTCGATGGTGGTTTGTAACCTTAAGACATGGGCTCTGCACCGTGGATGTCCTTTTGAGGATTGACTCTCATCACTATTCCTTAATCTTAGCTGGAATCCTCGACAATCTGGTTTGCACCTCCACTTCACTGGAAGGTCAGATAACCAATGCCTACCCGCATGTGGTGATGGACCGTATTGGGGACGGCGGCGGCCAAACAGATCCCGAGGATCGTCTGGGCCACCGCCAGCGTGTATATGTTCCGGTAGCGTCGGAAGAGTTTGCAGAAAACCAACCCACCGATTAAGGTGGCTGGGACCAGCACAGGGTTGGGTAGATGGGCTAAAGCGAAAAGGCCAGCCGCGACCCATACTGCTTTGCCGCTTCCCAGCGCTCGTTCCAAGCGATTGAAGAAGAACGACTGCAGCATGAGTTCCTGCTGCACCGCCCAAAACAGGTATCCCAGCGCCGCCGAGAAGAAACCGCGGTTAACCACGTAAGGGTGGAGCGTGCCTGCCAGATGACCGCCAAACAGCATGGCCCCGCTTATCATGGCAGCTGCAGGGATCACCCACAACGAGTGCAAAGGCGCTGTCCAGTCGAGCCCGAGTTCACGTAGCGATTGCGCACGGTATACGATCAGGGCCACGATCCAGACGAGCGCGGCCATCGACCAAGCCCGGTGCAGGTCGCCAGCGGTCCACAGCGCCGCTTCAATCAGGCTGTAACCGACAACAACTTCCCAGACCGGACCTAAGCTGTAGGGGGTGTCATTGAATTCACTTTCAGCAGACGGAGAAACGTTGGGAGCGTTGGGAGCCTTCGCCGCAGACGGGTTCACAGCTGTACTCATGAGAATTGCTCTCGCAGCTCGATCTACGTATCAGCTCCCGCTATCACCTCAAGAACAGGCAGCCGAAGCGGGGAGCGCACAAGCAACGGCGGGAGGAGGGGAATACGGTCGCGGATGGGACACGGCTTTGGGGGCTCTTCACTGTCGGCCTCTTCCGTGGAAGGTTTAAACACTTAAAGCAGAATGCCTTAGGTGCGGGCGTGAGGGCCAGATCACAGCCGTAATGACTGGGCGGTAACCGAAGTGTGGCTTGCAGAGGGTTCTAGAACGAAATCAAAGTCGAGAAGGTGCTCGCGGACCAATTCGAATGGCCTGGAAGTGCTGTGCAGAGTGGCACTCGCAGGTCATTTACTGGCCGCTCTAACGAATCTATGCTGATGGTGAACACTTCTGGGGGACGCTGGTTCGACGGGCGTCCCAGCAGCAAGCCCTCCCACATGGGGAGACGCGTTTCATGTTGGGCCGAGCCTGGGTTTGCGTGCTACTGATAGCTACTCTGACCGGCTGCGCCTCGCGATCCCGACCCAAGCCTTTCCTGCCAAGCATGAGCATCCCACTAGAATGCACTACCAGCATTCGTCTGGTCGGCTGCGACTTGTCCTTTAGCCCGCCGCACTGCCGCACCGCCGCCGTCACTTATCGCAAGGGCTGCGAGCAAGTGGTGGTGGTCAAATGAGATTCCTGGTGGGTTTCTTGGCCGGGTTGATTTGGTCGAACTGGATCGAGTATGCATATCATCGCTGGGCGATGCACTGGCCTAGCGTGTACCAGGCTGCTGCCACGCGTCACGCTCTGCATCATTCTGCGCCCTCCAACCCCCAGCACATCACGATGACATTTGGATTCTGGACTGCTATCTTTATCACCAACGTTCTGTTCTTTGCTGTTCCCGACCAACTGCTCCACCTGCAGATACTGACAGGCGTAGGTGCTGCTTTCCTCACCTACATCGTGGTCGGGATAGTGGTCCACCTGCGCATACACGACGGAAGATGGGTGCCGCATGCATGGAGGGCGCATCATTTGTCACATCATCTTAGGCCGCAAAAGAACTTCAACATTTTCTTGCCCTTATTCGACTGGCTGCTAGGGTCCAAAAACATGGGGTTTTGATTCATCGGTTTGAAAAGTCAACTCTTTTCCACAAAAAACGAAATCGCCTCACGCTCCGCATGGAGTCGTGGGACGCTTGTCGAACAGCCCTCCCCCAGAACTGTCGCGCACAGCGCAGATTCGTCCACGGACCCGACAAATTGCGCCGCCATGCTATCTCATAACGGCAAATTGTTTATGGGAATTCGTCACATCGCGGCGCTCGTGCGAGTTTTGCGTGAGGAGGTCAATGTCCCCATTTTTCTCAACGCAGATGATACTCACTCCCTTCCAGGGGCTGTGGCGGCCGCAAAGGCTAGGTATGACGCGATCGTCTTTGACCCTTCCGCGATTCCTGGGCGCGATCCAGCAGAGCAATAATTTCGTCGGCTGAAGCGATATCAAACGCGGACATCGAAGCGCGTTCCCTCTCGATTGCGCTCGCGCTAGCGGTTGGTCGGGCCTAGCTCCACTTCTGGGCGGCTCCATGCCCTACGTCGCGGTCTTTCCAGCAGTAGCATTCTCCGCGTGGTATTGTGGCCTCGGACCGTCGATCGTCTCATCAGCAGTTGCACTTGCGGCGCTGAAATATTCATTCATCACTCCCGGACATGCACTCGCGGTCGCAAGTGCAAAGCAAGCCTTTGACATGACCGCGTTCGGCGCGGTTGCCGCTATCGTCGTGGCATTGGGCGAGAGACACCGCCGCGAATGTGAAAGCCTGCGCCGAGCCCAAGGCGAGTTGGAGGCGCGGGTTCGAGAACGTACCGCCGAACTCGACGCCGCCAATCAGAGTCTGCGCGAGCTCACCTCGTACCTGATGCAGTCCCAGGACGAGGAAAGGCGGCGAATAGCCCGGGAATTGCACGACAGCGTGGGCCAGACCCTTGCCGCAATGACCATGAACCTGACCAGAGTTATTACGGAGATCAAGCGGCTGGCTCAAATAAAAAAGGCAGCTTCCGATACTTTGGAATTAGCTCAGGAGATGAGCAAGGAAGTGCGTACCGTATCTTACTTGCTTCATCCGCCCCTGTTGGACGAAGCCGGGCTTGCATCGGCCCTGCGATGGTATACACAGGGATTTTCAGAGCGCGGAACGATTCAGGTCCAATTGGACGTCCCTGAGGATTTCGGTCGACTACCGCAAGAACTCGAAACGGCCATTTTTCGGACGGTGCAAGAGTGCCTCACGAATATTAACCGGCATTCCGGTAGTCCCGTCGCCAGAATTCGTCTATCGCGCTCGGTCGATCGCATTCACCTAAAGGTGGAGGATGAAGGAAACGGAATACCAGCTGAAAGGCTTCATCAAGTAAAGTCGGCCACGACTCCAGGAGTTGGCATTCGAGGCATGCGAGAGCGACTGCGGCAACTGGGCGGCAGTCTGGAAATCGAGTCGAACGGCAAAGGCACAATTGTCGAAGCCTGGCTGCCGGTCGCGGCCCCTTTCGACGGTCGCCGCTTAAGACCATTAGACCAGTCCAGAATTAAGAACTACAAACCTCTTCATCCCGACGCTCCAAAAATTAGAACAAAGAAAACCCCAGCTAGCGGGACGGGCTGATTTGACGGCATCGGTTTTTCAGGATGTGCTGGGTCGCGGATTTTGCGTGGGCTTTGAGAGGGAAAGACGCGCAGGGCGCGCCCTTTCTTGGGTATATGATTGTGTCTGTCGGGAGGAGGCTGCCATGCGGACCCCGATGCACTGGAGAACAGAGCGAGGCCGCCATTTCCAGGCGCACCCACTACACGCAACGTTTTCGCTTGTAGCGAGCATGCTGTTGGCCGGGCTGGTTATATTGGCGCTCGTCTTGTCGGCAAGGTGAAGGACCATTCCGTCTCCGCGAGAATGGATCGAAATCGTGGCGAGAATGACGCGCTGCCCTCCACAATGCAGCGTGGAAGGGAGTTTACGTCTCTGGAACAGGGGCTTGCTTCCACGGTCTTCACGCGATAGCGCTAACCCATTGGCACCGGAAGATCTCGGGCAGGAATCTTTGGCAAGAGCGCAGGTCGCGGATTTTATGTAGCTAGGTCACGAGTTTTTCGGGAGAAGTGGGTCTCGGATACTGCGTGGGTCTGGATGGGAAAAGGCGCGTTCCGACGCGCCTTTTGGAAATGGGGTTCGTTCGCTAGGCCGCGGCGGCGAGCGGATGTATGTGCCCGAGCTGCGTCAAGAGTGTGTATTGATCGTAGTAGCAGCCGCCATCGCCGGACGCTCACAGTGAACGTCTGCAAAACTCCGCTGCATCTCATCAAACCTCTGTTCATGACTTGGACGTCATGGCCATCCGGAGCAATGAGATCCATGATGAGATCACGCTCGCACTGATGGATGAACTGGAAAAAAAGCTCCATACTGACGATTGTCCCGCTGACGGGAAAAGTTACGGTTGATGTAATATGGCCAACGTCCGGAATAGCTCTTGGGACATCGGTGGCCTGAACCGTTTGGGTAACCACGGTTGGATTCTGCGCGAAAACAGCGGCACTCAAGAGGCACACTGAAAGTAGGAAAAGCGGAAGCGTACGCATACGTACCTCCAGAAACTGGCGACGCGAGAGATCGGCTTTCTGTTTTTCCTTGGGTTCGATCCCAGACCAGGGTGAGCTTTCGGTTCGCCTCAGGGGGTGTTGCGTTCCGAACGATGGGAACTGCTCGGAGAGGCGACTCGCGCGGATTGTGCTCCCGCGGGATTCGGGAGTCAAGCGGTAACTGGAGGGCGCAGAAAGTGAAGCGAGTTGAAGAGGCGTCAGGCAGCGGTCAAGAATCGCCCGACGGTGGCCCCCCACTGACCTTGCGAGGCATCAACCTCGCTGACTTCGCCGGGCCATCTACGCGAGAGGTAGACCGGCGGCCCGACCAGGAACGCGAAGTGTTCCTTGGGACTTGCGGTCCTAATCTGCTCGTAGAATTCGAGCGCTTCTCCGGGCAAGTGTCTGCGCACGTCGAGCAATATCAAGTCAAAAACATTGGGTTGCCACAGAAAGCGTGCGGTCCGGAGGCTCGCGGCATCCTGGACCTCGATGCCGTTACTCCGCAGGACGGCAGCGCGCGCCTCGCGCGTAGGTTTATTGGCGTCGATGAGGAGAACGGTCTTGCCCGCAAGAACCGGCTGGCCACGAAGTGGCGGTGGTCGATACATACTCCACCTCACAAAGGGAAGCGCAATTGGGCGGATTGTCCTCCCGCAGGGTGCGGGAGTCAACAGAAATATAAAGGTCCAAGCGGCCTCGGTTGCTTCTATCGAATGGTGGCTGCCTTATCTAAATCGGAAACGGCTAACACAATGGTCGCTTTCCTTGAGCCTTTGGTGCACGTCTGATAGCCGAGAGTAATGTTGATCTCTTCTTGGGCGAGTTTGCCGGCGAACCTCGCCAGCGCTCCAGGGGTATTCGGCAGTTCGAGACGGAGCACATCGGCTTCGGTATAAGTCAGTCGGGCGTTCGCAAGCGCTTTCTTTGCTTTTTCAACGTTGTCCACTACGAGGTAGGTGGTGCCGGTCGTCCCCGACGTCATCGTAAGGCAACTCAGGACATTGACTTTCTCGTTGCCAAGCACCTTGGCGATGCTTGCGAGCATCCCTGGGAGGTTTTCATGGGAAAGCGTGAATTGGGTGGCTCGTGCCATACGCCTGTTTTGATTGCCAATTGGGTTCGCTCGGAACCGGCGGCCCGTCGCCTCAGGTGTGCTGCACTTCCGAACGGGTGGAACCTGCTCTTCGGAGAGACGATTCGGGCGGATTCTCCTCCCGCAGGGTGCGGGAGTCAAGGAAAATAGAAAAGAAGAGATTGTCGGTTATCTGGTTTCTGGTGGCGATTGTAACCGTGCCGCCATGCTGGGGAGAGTATCATTATGTGGGCCATGGGAAAGCATTCGCTGTGAGAGGGCGCAGACGCGGAAATCCAAACTGGGGACGGCCGGCTCAGCCGGCTCCAGTGCTCGCCACTGAGTTCGAGAAGCAGGTTCAACAGTTGGGACTCACAAAGCAAACCTGCGCCGCTTCGACTCAGTTACGAAACTGGTGCAAGCGCAATAGAAATCGGTGCTATATACCAGAAGGGTTGCTCGGTGCGTGGGGAATCCAGGTGGAGCCAACCGTCAGCGGCGAAGTGTTGCCGCGCCGAAAGTAACAACTACGGGGGCGCGGTCAGAGCATTGCTCGCTTGAGCGATTCACCACCGGTGGCAGGGTGCTCAACTTGAATCGTGCGGGATGATGGAGCCGCGCTGGAGCCCACTCCAACTTGCTAGGCGCGGGAAAGACTATAATGGCCCCCCGCGGGTGTAAAGTTCTGGGCCGTCCCGGGTAACCACGTCGGGAATACCAGGTTCTGAGGTGCAAGACCTGCAGCGCGCCCGTGCTTCGGCACATAGTCGCTCCTCATTTGTGGTACCCGGGCTTTCGTTTTTCTCGTCGCCCAAAGCCCAAGCGAACACCCGAGGCATTTCTTCGCATCCCCAAGCTACCTCAACCCTGGGCGACCACACAGAGTTCCGGAATCCCCAGACCTTACTGCATCGATCTTGGGGATTGACCTGGTACCGATTCAGGCGCAGTTCTTTGCGGGCCTGTTCCATCCCTTTTTCGATGCTGCCAGTTCAAGGAGACGCGGAAGTTCCTGTGTTAAGTGCTCTTTCATTACAAACGCGAACGCGCCGCTTTTCTTGACTGGCCTTAATAGGCGGACGAGCAGGAGCAGATCTCTGCGGCCCACAAACATTGTTCCGGGCGCAGTCGATTGTATTTCTATGCCTTTAAATCGCAGCGCGCTGGTTGATCGAGTACGGCAGTTTCTCGCAGACGCAGCCAGACGCCGCGTAGCTCCCCCTCGCCAACGGCGATGCAGGGCCTTCGCCTGGATTTCTGGCCCGTAGGAACAAGTTTAAAATTGAGACGGTTTGTGGATGGAACTCATCGGGTGCCTGTATCCACAGCCGGGCGCGGACCAAGTATGAGCGGGCCAGAAATTACAGTGGGGCTGTCCATTTCCCTCTCGGGCAGATTCCAGCTCCAAGGACAACAGGCACTGCATGGTTACCTGCTCTGGCAGTCATACATCAACGGCCTAGGTGGCGTGGCCATTCGGAGCGGGGAAAAGAAAACTGTACGTCTGATCTGGTATGACGATCGCGGCCAGATCAATTGGGCGCAAAAGAACGTGCTCCGGCTTCTTCAACAAGACCGGATTGACATTCTCTTGGGGCCGTATTCCAGCAGTCTGACTATGGCCGTCGCGGGAATCGCTCAAGAATACAAGAAAGTCCTATGGAACGCTGGCGGCACGTCAGATGAAATCTTCGCTCGCGGGTGGCGTTATCTGGTGGGTGTGGCCAGCCCGGCCAGTCACTACCTACGAAAACTCCCGCTCTGGCTAGGTGAACACTACCCGGCACTCGTGCGAATTTGTGTCCTGTATTCTGGCAGAGGAACCTTCGGATGGCGCGTCGCCCATGGGCTTCTGGACTCTGCCCTTGCTGTGGCCCGCCACTCGGTCCATCTCGTTCCCGTCAACGTTCCCTGGGAGCATCACGATACCCTCCTGGGTGTCCTGTCCGGAATCGCTCCGGACGTTGTTGTGCTATCGGGGAGCTTTCAGGGCGAGGTGAGCCTGATGCGAACGCGATCTCGTTGGCCCCGCACGGTTGGTGTGGTGGCGGCCATCGCTGCTGGCCTCGTTGATTTTTCCGCCGAACTCGACGAGATAGCGGACGGAGTGGTCGGCCCCAGCCAGTGGGAACCAGGTGTGATCTTCCCAGACATAGCCGGCCCGGGTTCAGACTGGTTTCAGGGTAACTTTCAGGGGAAATTCGGCCAGGCCCCCGACTACATCGCCGCCGGAAGTTTCGCTACGGGATTGGTTTTATCGGAATGCATGCGGCGGTGCTCTTCCCTTGACAACGAGAAGCTACGAGACACAGCGGCTAATCTCGATTGCAGCACGTTTTACGGGAGATTTCGCATCGATTCTCGAACCGGAATACAGACCGGCCACAATGCGTTGCTCATCCGCTGGCAAGGAGGCCGCAAAATGGTCCTACTGTCATGACCTAAGTGTGCGCCCAGAGCCCATCAGCGGTTGCCAGCTGTGGCGGCAATGGCGGATACCACGTCGTCGCCGCGCAGCTCTGCTGGCGCTAGGAGTTCGTCCCCAGCTTGCCACGAACACGGCTGGCAGTGGACGCGGCCCCCCGCGTACCTCGCCCGGGCCAAAGCCCTTTCCGTGGGGCTTTCGAACGCCTACTTCAAATCGCTCGGCCCTCATCCTTTACGAGATTGCCAAGTTGCCAGCTCTCTAGGTCGGAACTGATGTTCGCCGAGCCTGGCGAAACCGTCCGATGTTTTCAGCGTTAGCTGGAGTCCCTCCACAATCTGCAATGGGAGTTGCTCGGAGATAACGGAAGTCTCCGCTAAACAATTCCTTGGCTTTCCCTACGTGCACGTCTCGGCGCACTCACGGCATATCCAGAAGAGTCCATTTCTACAAGAGCTTGCCGAACGGGCCGAGCCGTAGTGGATGCCGACTGGGCTACTGCCCGACCCCTTCGTGTCGTGGTGAATAATCTGTCTGGAAGGCAATGCAGGGATATGTCCACAACGTTTACCGCTCGCACGCGCACACAATTCTCGCGGTGGTCATCGTGCCGTTGATATCGACGCGATACCGGGCCTGGCGCGGACGGTTTCGAGCGTCACAAGAAAATCGCTCGTTGGACAGGAGATATGGATCATTTTTCGAAACTGAAGTACTTCGTCCAGACTTGCCGCGTACCTGGACGCCTCGGTTGGGGGAACCCAATAGCCGAGGCGTAGCGCACAACCCATGCCTGTGGCTGCCCCGCTGCATGCCCGCGCTGTAGGGTACTTGGGTGCTCACAGGAGCGAGGGTCGATGGATGCAAACGACTCTCGACGGATTGCCCTTGGCCTCCATGGCGCCGAGGAGAATTCGCACATGGGCAAATCGAACTTCCGGGTGGGCGGCAGAATTTTTGCGACGCTCGCCTCGGCAGACCAGGGCTACGGAAACCTGATGCTCACGCCGGAGCAGCAGGCGGCGTTCGTCGAGGAACTGCCCGAAGTTTTCGTCCCCATCGCGGGTGGTTGGGGACGTATGGGAATGACCCATATCCGGCTGGCTGCGGCGAAAGAGGAGGTGTTGGCCGGTGCCTTACGCGCGGCATGGAGGCTGCGGCTCGAGAGGAGCGCAAAGTCAAGACACAAGAGCCGTGCGCCAGTCGGGCGGATTCGGGCAACGAGGACCCGTCGCAAGAAACGATGAGGGATTGTTGTCGTTTCCGGCGCCCCGGCGGGAAGATTTGTTCGAACGCGAGCGCGGCCGAAGGAAGGCTAATCAAGCCGTATCATCGAACCAGTGACATCATTTATCTCAATACTGAGACACTTGGGTGGGATTGGAGTATTCATTCTTGCTGCCCTCGATAGCTCGGTGCTACCCACTCTCGGGGCAGTTGACGCACTCACGATAGTCTTGGCCGCCCGGCACCCAGAGCTATGGCCCTATTACGCTATGTGCAGCACGGCAGGCTCGATCTGCGGGGCTTCAGTCGCTTACCGCCTGTCGCGTCTTGGAATCCTCCATCGACGTATTAAGGGAGCGGTATTCGACAGAGTCGCGACATTCTTACATCGTTTTGGAAGCCTTTCCCTGTCGCTCGCCGCTCTCCTTCCGCCACCATTTCCGACCTCCGCTTTTGTAATTGGTGCTGGTGTAACGCGCTATCCGTTCATTGCGTTTGTGCTGTCTTTCGGCATGGGACGGGTGTGCCGCTTTGCTCTACTGGCTTACCTGGCATCTGTGTTCGGCAGGCGACTCGTGACAAGCATGTGGTCGGCGCACGCGCTGGTACTTGTAGCGGCTGTTGGTGCCGTGCTGGTGTGTGTCGGCCTGCTGGCGTGGCTCGTCTTCAGGAAATCTGAACCGCGTACGCCTTGCGGTTTGTAACTGACGGCTTGGTTGCGATCATACTCAGCACCGATGGCCGAGGTGCTTTCCTTAATCGACTCGATCCGGCTGCCTCGCCGTTAAGATCAAGAAGCTTATTTGAGTTACTTTTCCCATCCTTATTAATTAGTGGATGGTCGTCAGGACCGGTGTTCTAACCAGCCGGGTGTAGGTCAAAGCCATGAAGTCGTAGTGACTGTGGAGGAGATCAAGCTCGCCAGCGCGCTCGAACGCTTCCGAGATATGAAGGTATTCGGCTACCTTCGGATCGACGGTGGCATCCTCTTCATATCCCCTGTCCACCACCGGATGCAGGTGAGCGCGGGTCACAGAATCTCTGCTGGCGAACAATGTCACATCCCAGCCGCGGTCGACCAGTCCTTCGGTGATGTTGCTAGCCACTGTTTCCCAGGCGCCGTATTGCCGAGGAGGTGTTCGCCAGGCTATCGGTGATAGGACGGCAACTCGTTTGTTGGGCTCTCTCATGTTGTTCGACGAAGCTTCTTATTGCATCGCCGACAGCACTTCATCGAGCGGAACGGTAGCGAAACCGGTGGCGTGATCAGCCATGCCGTAGGGAATGATCAGTTCGCCGTTGTGGAGGAGAGCGCCACAGGTATAGACAACGTTTGGCACGTAGCCTTTGCGCTCCTTTTGATCCGGTTTGAGCAAAGGCTCGCGGAGGCGACCGATCACCTTGCCAGGGTTGTCGTGATCGAGGAGGAACGCGCCGATGCAGTACGTTCGCAGGGGGCCGACCCCGTGACTGAGGACTAGCCAGCCTGCTTCGGTCTCAATGGGGGAGCCACAATTCCCAAGCTGAATCAGCTCCCAGGGGAACATCGGTTTCAGGAGAACCTTGCTTTCGTACCAGAAGTGGACATTGTCAGAGAGCACGAGGTAGATGTTTTCATTGTCCTGACGGGAGAGCATGGCGTAGAGGCCATTGATTTTTCGGGGGAAGAGCGCCATACCTTTGTTTTTGGCTGCCGGACCGTTCAAGGTGATGAACCGGAAGAGGAGGAAGTCAGAGGTCTCTACAAGCTCTGGAAATATCACCTTACCATCGAAGGCTGTGAAGGTGGCGTAATAGACATAGCTGCCGTCATCGTTCTGAAAACGGACGAAGCGGGCGTCTTCGATGCCGTTGCGTTGCGACGGCGTGGCGGGGAAAAGAATGCGCTCCGACAGCGGCTGTTCGGGTTGAAACTGAACCTCGTAGTTGGACCGGGCCAGCATCAAAATTCCCCGAATCGCATCCTGATCCGACGAGCGCGACTGCTTCATTTCGACTTCGAGATGGGCGCGCAGTTCTTCCAACGAAAACCGTTCCCCATACTTGTCCATAATCCGGCGTGTGAATCCGCTGGTCAATCCCAGCTCAAAGAGTTTCCGCTCGAACAGCGCCTTTTCGTAGTGGGGATTCGGGATTTGACGCGGCTCGGTGAGGAAGCCGGTTGGGGTTTGGACCTCGATCCGGTTGTCAGAGTAAATGATGCCCGTCCGAAAAGTGATGGAGGAAATGTGGCCCTCCCCCGTGGCGCGCAAGCTTAGGATAAAACGTAAAGCGCCGGGAGGAAGGTTTGATTGGTCAGGGTGCGAGACGATGGATGGATTGAACAAGGCCGCAGATTCCAAGGAGAATTCGCAAACGAAATAGGAACCGATCAACAGCTGTCTTTGTTCGGAAATTTCCTCATCGGTCAATACGAGGTCGCGGACCTGTTCGAACCGTTCCAGAAAGGATCTGTGGATTTGCTGGTGTCGCCGCGAGAATTCAGCGGATACTTCGTCCAGCAGTGGCCCGACTTGGCTTTCCGGGAGCGACATAATCCTGGCGATAATCCTGCCGGCCCGCTGGGGTTCCCCCGGACTGAAGGGCCGAAGAAGAACGCGTGACTGGTCGGGCCTGAGGAGAGTGGCCGTGCGTTGGACGTGCATCGAGTTGGCCTTCATGGACTGGTCATTTCACAGAAACAAGACCGGAAGCGGCGATTACTCTTAGACGGCGATCGGTTCCCTAAAACTCGCCAGCATATTTTGCGCCAAGCGCATCTCCGCCAGCGAAAGCAAGAAGGCCAGGGTTGATTCCGCCCCCTGGTTCCGGTTGACCCGATCCACGTGGAGCCCATCGCGACAGCCGCCTGTTTTGGGAGAGTAGAGCTCCAATCCAAGATCGTTCCAGCCGATGAACCAGTCGAAGGCGCGTTGCGCCTGCTCGTACCACCAGAGGTCCGATGTGGCGCTGTAGGCTTCAAGACAAGCTGAGACCATTGCTTGCGCCTCGATGGGCTGCTGGTCAAAGTTGGCACGCATGCCGCCGCGGCTATAAAATCCGTTGCTGCCAATGGATCGAAAGTGACCCTTCTCGGAGATTTGCAATTCCGTC
>Ga0210399_10001645_pt1 | contig 17476 bp, 14 predicted proteins | sample IncBWC14MmetaG_FD_150865 | JGI IMG/M metagenome (GOLD analysis project Ga0210399, IMG submission 150865) | Forest soil microbial communities from Barre Woods Harvard Forest LTER site, Petersham, Massachusetts, United States - Inc-BW-C-14-M | ecosystem: Environmental > Terrestrial > Soil >...
CAGCCAGATCAGTTCGGCTCCAATCACAGCGGCGGAAGCGCGCGCTTCTTGTTCGCGCACCCGTGCGGTCTCTTCCAACGTAGCATCGATCGAACCCGCTTCACCATTGGTTGATATCGCGATGAACACCTGGTCGCCACGTGCAGCGTATTTTGCCAGTGTTCCGGCACACTGGAGATCAACATCGTCCGGATGCGCACCCACTGCCAGCACTCTCAATATGGTCCCCCCTCGTGCGGTGGGGCTGCGAAGCGGGGTCATCGCAGCCACCACCGCTGTACCATCATCGCAAGTATTTTTCCGCAACCTTCCGGAAGCGCGCCGCATGCTGTTCAACCGCGGGAATGTCATCGTTGATCGTAACGCCGAACCCCGAACTCAAGCCGGGATCACGGACTCCGATGCTTATGTTCATGGAACGAGCGAGGAGCGCGTCAGTCTTTGGCAGCATCCCCTTCCAATATTTGACTTCCTTTTGTGATCCGCCGTGCAACTTCTCACATACGAATGGGCATTGCACGCGCGACACGGTCCGCATCTCGAGTAATTGTTCCATATTGCTATACACGTGCCAGCCCGCCTTGGAGGCAACTTTTGTCCCCAGTTCGGCGGCGATCTTCCCCGCAATTTCCGGCGTAGGCAGGATCACGGTCAACATGGTGGCAATTTCACCCTCTGTATCCGTGATTTCACGGAATTCGATTCCCGGCAGATCGGCGATGAGTTCCTTGTAGCGCTTCTTGTTGCAACGAAGCTTTGCCAACATCTTCGGAAGCTTGCGCAACTGCGCGATGAGAATCGCCGCCTGCACTTCGGTGAAACGAAAATCGAGGCCAAAGAAGGGCCGATTACCGATCTCCACCCCAGTACGGAGCGGCGAATGCCCCTGATCATGAAATGCAAACGCGCGCCGGTAGATCTCCTCGTCGTTGGTGACCACCATCCCGCCATCGCCGGATGTAATGGTCTTATAGACGTTAAAGCTGCAACCGCCTACTGCGCCAATCGACCCGACAGCACGTCCCTTATATGTCGCGCCGAAGGCTTGCGCGCAATCTTCGAGCAGATAGACCTTGTGCTTATCGGCAATCGCCTTGATCTCGTCAAGGCGCCCCGGGTTCCCCATCATGTGGACCAGCATGATAGCTTTTGTGTAAGGCGTGATTTTCGCTTCCACATCGGCTGGATCGAGATTGAACGTCTTGTCCACCTCGGCCAATACAGGAACAGCATGCGAATACACGATGGACGAAATACTCGCGATAAACGTATAACCGGGCACGATGATTTCATCGCCCGGACCAACTCCGATTCCCGCCAACGCAGCTACCAAAGCGGAAGTGCCGGAGTTGACCGCAACACCGAAACGCACCTTTAAGTAGTCGGAGACATCCTTTTCCACCTGATAGACCTTCCCTTTGAAGCGAGGGTCAACTTCATCGCCCAGCGAAATACCATAGCGAAAGAGGTATCCCGTTTTCATAACTTCCATTACTTCTTGAATTTCTTCTTCACCAACCCACTCCATCCCTGGTCCGGGCATTTTTCTTTCTCCTTAAGAATCGTGGTTCGTAAATTTGCGCGCTCTTACACCTGCAAGTATTCAAGAAACGTCTTTAAGTCCTTCGCAGTCTTCCAAGGGTCCAGTTCCCAGTACTTTGGGCTTAGAAGCTCGCACGACCAACAACCGTCAAAACCGGTGGCGCGCACCGCATCTACCCATTCCTTCAGCGGAATGCGTCCGCCTCCCGTCCAAACATCGCGTCCACGTTGCTCGTACGTTCCCCGCTGTCCCCATGGCTCCAGAGAATCGCAGAAGTGCACGCAATAGATCAGATCTTTGTCGATCTTTGCGATCTGCTCCGCGGTGGCGCCACTGTCCCAGAGATGCCAGAAATCCACTACGATTCCGACGTTGTCTTGCTCGGCGGCATCAATCGTTGCCAGAACGTCCTCGAGCTTGTGCAATGGAGTCCACGTCAGGGCTTCCAGAAAGAACCTGACGTTATGTTCTTTGCCGATTTTGCCGATCGCCTGAAGGTTCTTCGCCGTCAGTTTTCTTAGCTCCGACGAACTCTTTCCCGTCAGCCCTTGATATTTCCCAGCGGGATCAAGCGGCCCCGTTAAGAGCTGCACCATGGGACAATGAAGCTTCTCAGCCGTGACACAGATTGCTTCGCACTCTTTCAGCAGCGACTGATACTCTGCCGGCATCTGCCGTTCAATGTCTTGCAAATAACACATGCCTACTGCCGGCAAGTCTTTCAGCAGCGGCGCCAGGCTTTCCAATGAATAGCCCTGAGCGAGGTATCGTTTCAATTTGGGACCGTTGATCTCGATGCCAGCATGCCCCGTCTCCTTCGCGATGCGGATGTCGGTGAGGAGATTGCCATACATCGTGACTAGGCTTTGGAGTGCGATATACATTCCTGTCGAAATCCCTTTCTAGCTTGCAAATTAACGGTGGCGTCCATTCGACCGCACCCCGCACAGTCCGGCACGCCGATTCCCCACGGCCCAAACGCCTCGGTCCGCGACTTCGGCTACCAATTCAGGTTTTGTTCCGGAACAAATCGCTCGACATTATTCCAGCTGATTGTGGAGCTCCGATACTTCGCTCGATCCGCGTACAGCGCGCCATTCTTCCCCGGAGGATCGATGGATACCACGGTGTTGCCCTTTAAGATCAGGGTGTAGGTCTTGGGTCCAATCTTTTCCCGAACCGTCCGCTCTGAGATTGGGAACGTCACTTCTACCCCGTCGCCTCTTGCCACCGTTCCGATGTTCACGTATCGTCCTTCCCAGTGCAGAGGCCGCGCCTTGCGATTCACGTTGCAGCTTAAAGTGGGACTGCCGCTCGCCACCCACTCCGGAGCGCGCACTCGAACCGCACGGCAATCCTTTTTGATCTTCAGTTCTACACGGCCTTCGTATGGCACAAAGCTGTAAACATCGGCCCACATTGAAGCACGGTTCAGCAAAAGGTTCACCTTCAAATCGCCGCTGTTGTAATCGAGCATCTGCTCCCAGACGTAGTACAGACCGCGGGCCGCGTTTCCCGTACAGCAATGCTGCACTCCAAGCCAGGTCGCCCATTCGTTCGGACCCGCCCATCCAGACCAGGCTCCTATATTTTTCTCCGGCACATGGTTGCCGGTTTCATTGAATGCAACGTCCTTCTTCGGCATTTGGCCGGCCATGCGATAAACCCAATCCGTGCTGGTGAGCTGCGCTTCCGCGAAATGATTTCGAACAGTGCGGTCGATATCGTCCCAGTAATCTCCCGTGCCACTCTCGGTCAACTTCACGGCAACACCTAGAAGGTCTCCGTTGGTGCAGCTTTCGCACGCCTGGTAACCAGGCACGTACCACTCCGGGTACCACCCCACCAGTTTCGACACTCCATACTCCGGTCCCGGATTTGTAGCCCACTGATAACTGCGGTTGCAAAATTCTAGAAGCTGACGGTCCCGCGCCACGGATGCATATTCCAGCACGCTCAGCAAACCGATCGCATGTCCTTGTCCATGGCCACCGAGCGTCTGGCCCTCGACATAAAAGTCGCCCCCATGGTGAGAATGCCAGACCTTCTTTCCACGAATCTCGGGATCGAGCAGCCAGCGGCCTTCGGCGTCAAATATCTGCCCTTGGTCGCAGGTGTACTTAACCAGCCTCTTAGCCAATTGCATTGCTGGCTCATATCCTGTGGCCCGGTAATACTGCGCCAGGGCCTGGATGCCACGAGTGTTCCACGAAACTCCCCAGAGGCTTCCCAGAGGAACCGGACTGTTGGGATCGACCTTTGCGTTCGGCTCAAACGAGCCTGCAGCGAAGTAGCTGTAGTTGTCCCGCTGAATCGCAATCGCCGCCAGCCGTTGCACCATCTTTTCGATCGTCGCCTTCCACAAGGGGTTTCCGTCGCGCGACAGATAGAGCGTCATGGTGCCGATGGCGCGCTCGCACGTCGAAAGATTAGCGATTTGCGCAACCATACTGTCTTGTGTGTTCGTCTGCGATCCGTCGGCTCTCCAAACAGGATTCACTCCTTCAGCTTTGATCCTGCTCCACGGACGTCCATTCAGCGGCACATAGAACAAGCCGTCCGGACCAATCGATTTCAGAATCGATGCCATCCAAGCCGGATCAACCTGGTCGTTCATCGCCGATCCCGTCGCGTTACGTAACAGGGGCAGAGCTTCCATCAATCCTTCCTGGTTCTGCACCCAGTCGTTGAAGTCGTGCAACATGATGGGAGGGTCCCGGAAAATGTTGGTTAGCCAGTAAATCTCGTAGTCCGCGTCTGGATCCGTGATCGAAGTCAACACATGGACGCCCAGCTTCGCCCTTTCCGTAAGGTCCAGCGTGTCGGGCACCTTATCGAGATAGCGCTCGCCACGGTACGGCGGAATCGAAATCGGCGGAATGTTCTCTCGGATGTACCGCGCCGACACGGGGGGCTTCGACGCTTCCGCTACCGCATTCTGAACAGCTTGCGGCAGAGCCAGCGCTCCGCACGCGAGCAGAGAGTCCTTCAGAAATTCTCGCCGATCGACAGTCATCATCTTCTCATCATGCGTCGGTGCCTCTTTTGGACACGCAAATTTCCCGATTGATAATCACCAGCGAATGTCTTGCTCCGGCACAAACCGGTCAACCTGCTTCCACGCCACTTCAGCCGATCGATATTTCTTTCTGTCCTGGTATAGCGGGCCATTCTTTCCCGGAGGATCAATGGAAATCACCGTGTTGCCCTTAATCACGAGCGTGTAGTCCTGGTTACCAATTCGTTCTTTGACCGTTCGTTCCGCGATCGGGAACTTAAGCTCAATCTTGTCGCCTTGCTTGACCGCGCCGAGATTGACATATCGACCTTCCCAATTCATCCGCCGCGAAGCTCCATTCGCGCTGCAGGTCAGAGCCTGGCTCCCAGTCTTCACCCATTCCGGCACGCGCATCCGCAGATTACGGCAAGCCGTTTTCACCTTCACGTCGACGCGTCCTTCAAACGGCACAAAGCTGTAAACATCCGCCCATCGCGATGCCCGGTTCATCAGCAGATTGATCCGAATATCATCTCCCGAACGCTCCAACATGTTTTCCCAGACATAATAGATCGCGCGTGTGCAGGTGCCTGTGCAGCAGTGCCCGATGCCGGACGAAGCCACGCCCAAAGCCCAGTCCGATGCACTCGCGCCACCTCCAAAAGCTCCGATATTTCGCTCGGCCGGATGATCCTCCGACTCAAATGGCCCGACCGGCTTGGCGGACTCGCGCGCCGCCAGCCGATACACCCAGTCGACGTCGGTCAGTTGTTGCTCAAAGAACTGGTTGCGCACCCAGCGGTCGACGTCGTCCCAATAGTCGCCCATGCCCAGGCTGCTGAGTTTCACGGCCATGCTCACCATGTCGCCAACAATGCACCCTTCGCAACTCGGATACAGTGGAACATAGAATTCCGGGAACCAGCCGACGGTTGTGGAAACTTCATAATCCGCACCAGGATTTCTCGCCCATTCAAAGGCGTTCTTGGCGAACTGCATCGTGTCTTTATCGCCAGCTGCATCGGCATAATCGATGAGTGCCAGCACCGCTATGCCATGACCGTGACCATGTCCGCCGTAATTCACTCCTTGTACCGGATATTTTTTCCGGATGGAGTTAGGCACCGCCGCTGACTGGAACTCGCCGCGAATCTCCGGATCCATATACCAGCGCCCGTCGGGATAGAAAATCTCCCCCTGCGAACGCGTATACACGACCAACTTCCTGGCAAGTTCGCGCGCCGGCTCGTGCCCGCTAATTTTGTAGTACTGCATCAGACCCTGGACCAGCCGAGTGTTCCACGACACGCCCCACGTGCTGCCAAGCGGCGACGCCACTTTTGGATCGACCTTCGCCTGCGGCACAAAAGAACCTGGAGCAAAGTAGCAGTAATCTCCACGATCAATCGTAAGCTCAGTGAGGCGACGAACCATTTTGTCGATTGTGGCCTTCCACATAGGGTTCTTATCGCGCAGGTAATAAATCGTCATCGTGCCAATCATTCTCTGGCACGTTGAAGCGTTGGCTGCCTGTGTCACCGACGAATCGCTAAAGTTCGTGTTGGTGGCGTCAGTCTTCCACACCGGATTGATTCCGTCCGCACCCAACCTGCCCCATGGTCTTCCGTTCAGCGGAATGTAAACCAGCCCGTCCGGGCCGATCGACTTCAAAGTCGACGTCATCCATGCCGGATCTACTTCGCTGTTGGAATTGTCTCCGCTTGCATTCCGCAGCAGCGGCAATGCTTCCATCAGCCCTTCCTGGTTTTGTACCCAATCGTTGAAGTTGTGCTGCATCGCAATCGGGTTCCGGAAGAAGCCGCACTCCCAATAGATTTCGTAGTCGACCGCCCGGTCGGTAATAGAGGTAAGAGCGTGAATTCCGAGTTTCGCGCGTTCCGTGACGTCAAGCGTGTCAGGAACCCGGTCAGTGTAGTACACGCCACCATACGGCGGGATTTCGAAACTCGGTGCACGCTCCCGGATATATCCGATCTTTATCCCCGACGGATCGGGGTTGGGTTTCGGCAAGACGCGTGCGAAGCTCTTGTGCGCCGCCATTGCACCCAGCGCACAACCAGTTGTAGTAATAAATTGCCTGCGGTTCATTATTCAATCTCCATGACACCCACAACGAAACGGCACACTTCTCGTTTTGTCCACCCGGAGAGCTAAACCTGCGTTGCGCTATGCCAAAAGGACGGATCCAAGTCAGATTGTATATCGTATACAGTTTGGAGCGGCGGTCAATACTTTTTTTCAAATCTTTTAGTTGGTTGACCTCGCATGAGAATACTGTATACGATTCCGCTAGAAGAAATTGATCATGGATAATTCTCGCGGCCTTAAGCAGAAGGTCATCATTATCACGGGCGGATGCGGCGACATTGGCGGGGCGACCGCAGTGAAACTGGCCGAACTAGGCGCGCAGGTCGTGCTTTTCGATATCCTGGATGCGGAAGAAGGTCACGCCCGGGTCAAACAACTTGGGGCGAGCGCATACATCCAGGTCGATCAATCTGAAACTGAAGAACTTCGGCGCGGGGTCGCCGAAGTTGGCAAGCAATTCGGGCGAGTGGATGTTGCGATCGGCAATGCTGGTATCGGTCCCGGAGGAAACTTACTGGATTTGGAAGATTCGGACTGGGAGAACGTCCTGAGAGTTAACCTGATCGGGTGCGCCCAATTTGCTCAAGCAGTGGTCCGTCATATGGTTACCCAAGAACCCGACTCGGTTTCCAACATCCGCGGAAAGGTTCTCTTCACCAGTTCCTGGGTCGGCGACTTCCCGTCCCCCGGCGCAATTCCCTACTGTGTCAGCAAAGCTGGGCTGAATCACCTGGTGCGGTTGGTTGCGCAAGAGTTCGCAACCAAAGGGATTTTGGTGAATGCCGTTGCACCGGGAATCTTGAATGCTGGACTGACCAAGAAGGCTGCTTTTCAGCGCGACTCGAAGCTGCGCCAGAAATATCTCGATTACATCCCGTTGGGTCAGTTTGGCACGGCCGAGCAGGTCGCCGATGCATTTGTTTTTCTGTCTTCGTCGGAGTCCAACTACATGACCGGCCAAATACTTACAGTTGACGGGGGCTGCACGATTACCAAGCGGGAGTAATCAAAGGCGAGCGCGCGTTCCTGTTTCTTCCTCTCAACTTCGAGAGGCCACCTGCGATCCCGTCGACGACAATGCCAGACTGGAAAAGCGTTCTGGCTGTTGGTAGCGGTAACTGAGGTGTTCGAGCATCACTTCTTCAGCCGAACGCTTGACTTTGCCTTCTATGTAGTTCAACAATTGCCTGTGCTGATTGGAAAGAATCGAGGCCCATCCCAGCATATCGCGGTTAAGTCTCCACAAAACCCGATGCGCAAACAGTGGGACGATAATCCCTTCGAGCGTCTTGGCGAGGTATTCGTTTCCGCTGTACCTCCAAATGGTGCTATGAAACTCAATATCCAGTGCGGAAGCTTCAAATTCCGGCGCCTCACGGAATCGTTCCATCTTCCCGACAAGTTTTGTCAATTCGCGCAATCCCGCGGGCGTGATTTTGGCGCGACAAAGGCGGAGCGCTTCACCCTCCAGAATGATCCGCAAACTGTTGATCTTCTGGATCTCTTCCTCACTTAGATTGACAACGAACTTACCACGGCGTGGGACGTCTACCACAAGACCTTGTTCCTGCAGTTTTTGAAGCGCTTCTCGAACCGGAATACGGCTCAGCCCCAAGTCTCTTGCCAACTCGCTCTCTTTTAGCCGCTGACCCGGCTTGATGCGGACGGAAAAGATCGCTTCACGGAGCAGTTTCACCACTTGCTCTTTCAACGTCCGTACATCCATTCGCCTGGGACCAAGCACCGGCAATTCCATCTCTACCTTCATGTGAACTCGCTCAATGTCCCGCACAGTATTTAGTATACAGCCCAAAATGGCAACTACTTTGCCGAAATGATCGTCAGGTCCCCCCCAAAGCACAGGGGGTTGACCCAGTAGAATTAAGTGTATACAGTATTCAGTTTACGCTCCGTTGGTGTAGGAGTCAGAACGTGAAATTGTGATTAAAATGAACTGGGCGAAACTCATAAGCGACAAAGTCGCGTTGATCACGGGTGCTTCTTCCGGCATCGGTCGGGCTACGGCCAAGCTGTTTGCTCAGCATGGAGCCCGCGTCGTGCTCGTCGATATCAACCAAGCGGGGGGTCTTCAGGCTGCCGAAGATATTCAGGCGCAATCCGGGGACGCCTTTTTTATAAAAGCGGATATCGGGGACATGCAGCAGGTTTCGCGAATGGTTTCCGCCGCTCTGGAACGCTATAAAAGGCTTGATATCGTCTACAGCAATGCGGCTTCATACCGGCTGGGGTCAGCGACCGAAATCTCAGAGGCCGACTGGGACTACACTCAATCTGCCTGCCTGAAGGCAAGCTGGATGATCGCACACTATGCCATGCCGGTGATGTTGCGCAACGACTCCGGATCCCTCATCATCTCCGCGTCGGTGCAAGCCATCCGGGGATACACTCGTCACTGTGCATATCAGTCTGCCAAAGGTGGCCTTCTCGCTTTAACGCGCTCGCTCGCCTCTGACTACGCGCCTAAGATTCGCGTGAACGCGATTCTTCCCGGGGCTGTCATCACGGGGATTGCTGCCGACCTTTCCGAGGCCGATTTAAAACGGATTGCTCTCATGTGTCCTTTGCAGCGCAACGCTCCCCCGGAAGAAATCGCCTCAGTCGCACTGTTCCTCGCCTCGGACATGTCCGCCTACATGACGGGCGCCTGCGTTGTTGTTGACGGCGGCCTCTCTTCCGTTATTCAAATGGATTGACTACGAACTTGGAGACATAAGCGATGAAGATGTACATCAACCGCAGTTGGGTCAATTCTGGCAACACTTCGGAAGTGCGGTCTCCCTATTCTGGCGAAATCGTTGATAGCGTTCCCAACGCGACTTCGGAACAAGCCGAGGAGTGCCTCCAGGCGGCGGAACGCGGCGCGGCGCAGATGGCGAGACTTACCGCCTCCGACCGCTACCAGATCCTGATGAAGGCGGCGGACATCATCAGCGGTCGGATCGAGGATTTCGCCCGCACCGTCAGCTTGGAAGAAGGCAAGCCTTTGAGCGAAGCGCGCGGCGAAGCTTCCCGAATGCCCGACTTGTTGCGGCTCTGCGCCTTTGAAGGCTCCCAAATACGCGGCGAAACTCTTCCTGTCGATGCGCAAGCGGGGACGCGAGGCAAAATCGGTCTTACGCTGCGCGTGCCATGCGGAGTGGTTCTGGCAATCAGTCCATTTAACTATCCTTTATTGCTGGTGCTGCACAAGGTCGGGCCGGCGCTCTCGGCCGGAAACGCAGTCATTCTCAAGCCCGCCAGCACAACGCCCTTTTCCTCGCTGAAGTTAACGCAAGCGTTACTCGACGCGGGACTGCCCGAGGATGGACTACAATGCATCACCGGATCCGGTTCGAGACTAGGACCGCTCTTGTGCGCGGACTCCCGCGTTCGCAAAATCAGTTTCACCGGAAGCACCGAAGTCGGCGAAAGATTAGCCAAGGTTGCCGGCGTTAAGAAGCTGTCCCTCGAACTTGGCTCCAATTGCCCGCTGGTGGTTCTTCCCGACGCGGATCTCGAGCGTGTCGCGGAAGCAACCGTGCTCGGTGGCTATGTAAATGCCGGTCAGGTGTGCATCTCGACACAGCGCATCCTGGTGCATCGGAAGGCGTATGCCGATTTCCTTAGCGCTCTCAAGCCACTCGTGGAAGCGATCAAAGTCGGCGATCCTCTGGTTGAAGATACAAAACTCAGCGCCATGATTTCCGTCGCCGACGCGCAACGTGTCCAGTCTTGGGTTGAGGAAGCTGTTTCCGGTGGAGCGCGTGTCGTCACCGGCGGCGAGCGCCAGGGCGCTGTCTTCGCGCCGACAATCGTCGCGGATGTTGATCCGCAAATGCGCATCTCGCGCGAAGAAGTGTTTGGTCCCGCCGTCGCCGTGACTCCCGTCGACACGGTTGAACAAGCCATTGCCTTGGCGAATGACAGCAAGTACGGCCTGGGAGCCGGGATCTTTACCCGCGACGTGCAGACGGCGTGGCGTTTTGCCCGCGAGGTCCAATGTGGCATGGTTCAGATAAATTGGACGCCTTTGTGGCGCGCCGATCTGATGCCGTACGGCGGATTCAAGGGCAGCGGCATCGGAAGAGAAGGTCCACGTTACGCAATCGAAGAAATGACAGAGCTCAAAACGGTGGTGTTCCATGGCATCGACAACTGAATCCAAGCGCGTTGAGGCGACGAAGGGAACGAAACACGGGTCTAACACCCAACGATCGAGAACAGTGCGTCTGACCATGGCGCAGGCGCTCGTGAAATATTTGAGCGTGCAGTTCAGCGAACGCGACGACGAGCAGCAGCGTTTCATACCCGCTGTGTTCGGAATCTTCGGTCACGGCAACGTAGCTGGTCTCGGCCAGGCTCTCTACGAATGCGGACAGGAACTCCCGTATTATCAGCCGCGCAATGAGCAGTCGATGGTGCACACCGCCTGCGGTTACGCCAAAGCAAGAAATCGCGTGGCAACGTTGGCCTGCGCCGCGTCCATCGGACCGGGCTCGACGAACATGATTACCGGCGCTGCGCTGGCGACGATCAACCGTCTGCCGGTACTTCTGCTGCCGGCCGACTACTACGTCACCCGCAGCCAGGGCCCGGTCCTGCAACAACTCGAGCATCCGATATCGGCTGACCTAAGCGTGAACGACTGCTTCCGTCCGGTCAGCCGTTTTTTCGATCGGATATCGCGGCCCGAACAACTGTTGACGGCTCTGCCGGAAGCGATGCGCGTCCTTACCGATCCCGCTGAAACCGGAGCAGTCACCATTTCCCTGCCTCAAGACCTGCAGATGCATGCCTTCGATTACCCCGAGTACTTCTTCCAAAAGCACGTCTGGCGGATCGAACGTCGCCCGCCCGTCGCTCAGCGAATCGGAGAGGCGGCCTCGTTGCTGAAGGCGGCCACACGTCCGGTGATAATCGCCGGCGGCGGCGTCCATTACTCGGAAGCGTGGAACGAGCTCGAACTGCTTTCGCAAAAACTTGGCATTCCCGTGGTTGAGACCGTTGCCGGACGAGGCGCAGTCCGCGGACGCTCTGAGTTTCTCCTCGGCGGTTTTGGTGTCACCGGAAATCCGGAAGCGGGCCGCATCGTGGCCCGCGCTGATCTCGTGATCACCGTGGGCACTCGTCTCACCGACTTCAGCACAGGTTCGCAGAGCGCTTTCAATAATCCCGACGTCAAGTTCATCAATATCAATGTCTGCGCCCACGACGCCTACAAGCAAGGGGCCTTACCCATCGTCGCCGACGCCCGCGAAACGCTGCGCGAGCTTTTGGAAGTTCCCACCGCCACCGGCACCAAGTTGCGATCAGCCTACTTGGGTGAAGTCATCAAGTCGAAGGCCGATTGGGAACGCCAGCTTCGGGAAGAGGTCTACCGGCCCACCCCCGAGGAAGCAATGTCGCAGGGCGAAGTGGTTGGTGTTCTGAACCAGCAAGCGCGACCGGGAGACACGGTCGTCGCCGCTTCGGGTAGCGCCCCGGCTGACTTGCACAAACTTTGGGATGTTGGAGGCGGCGCTGCCTGTCACGTCGAGTTCGGCTATTCCTGCATGGGATACGAAATCCCCGCAGGACTCGGGGTGCGCATGTCCCAGCCTGAGGGAGAGGTCTATGTGTTGATCGGCGATGGCACTTACTTGATGAACCCGATGGAACTGGTGACCGCTCGCCAGGAAAACTTAAAGATCACTGTGGTTCTGGTGGAGAATCACGGTTTCCAGTGCATACGAAACCTGCAGATGCATCGCGTAGGCCACAGCTTCGGCAACGAGTTTCGCTCTCGCGACAACAGCACGCACCGGCTCGAAGGAAACTTCGTCGAAATCGACTTTGCCCAGAATGCAGAATCGATGGGAGCACGCGTTTGGCGCGTTTGCACTCCCAATGAATTGCATCACGCCCTCGCCGAAGCCAGAGCTGAAACGCGGTCCTGCGTGATAGTCGCACAAACGGAGAAATACAGGTTCACGCCCGCGTCGGGAGTCTGGTGGGATGTGGCCTCGGCCGAAATTTCTAACGATCCAGTGACCCAGAAAGCGCGCGCCGAGTACGAAGACGCCAAGCGGCGGCTGCAACGTTTTCATTACTAGGACCCTGCTGTCTCACAAATCTGGCCCGTGTCCGTTGGATCGCCTTATCGAGAACCACGTTCGCCGGGTGATTTCTAATTCGTTCCAAGGAGAGCATCCGTGAAATGGCTTCGCGAGAGAGTGCTGAATAAAGAGCTGCTGGTGGGAACCTTCCTTAACTTGGGATCCAGTCTTACTGCGGAAATTGCGGGCAACGCGGGCTTCGACTGGCTGCTCATCGATCTTGAACACGGTGCCGGAAATCGTCAGGAGCTACTTTTTCAGTTGCAGGCCATCGAAAGCACTCCCGCCGTGCCTTTCGTGCGCATTGCCTGGAACGATCCCATTATGTTTAAGCAGGTTCTGGACCTGGGCGCTTCCGGCATCATGGTGCCTTACATACAGACCGTCCAGGAGGCTGAGAGGGCCGTGGCTGCCATGCGTTATCCTCCGGCGGGAATCCGCGGTGTCGCAGTGATGAATCGCGCTTGCGCCTTCGGTCCTGGATTCAACGAATACTTCCATTCCGCAAATTCTAAGCTGGCCACCATTCTTCAGATCGAAAGCGCGGAAGCCATCAAGAACGTAGACCAGATCGCCGCGGTCGATGGCGCCGACGTTCTATTCGTCGGTCCCATGGACTTGAGCGTTGGTCTGGGCGTGCCACAACAATGGGACCATCCCAGCTTGCGATCGGCCCTCACCAAGGTTGTGAACGCATGCCAAAAGTCCGGCAAAGCGGCTGGCATGATCGTCATGAACGAACAGCAGATTGAACAGGCCCTCGCCGAGGGATTTACCATGCTCGCCTACAGTTCCGACGGCGCTGCCGTTGTCAAAGGAATGAAGTCGGTCTCCGAGTCCTTTCGCAAGCACGGGCAGACAGCCAAAGCGTTATGAGGCGCAAACACTTTGCATAAGCCACAACCAGTGACGAAAATGGACCAGCACCTTCACCAAAGATGGCACGTTCGGAGAAGCCACCCGGGCCACCGCCGAAAAGGGCAAGCTCATCTTCGATCAGGCCGTAACGCGCCGGTGGAGTTTGTCCGCGAATTTCAGAACCGGCTCTCGCGCGCGAGCGTGGACCACCATACGGTCAAGCCCACGAGCCCGCTTCCCGATCCGTAACTCTGGAAGATGTTCATTGCTTTTCAAAATTTTCTTTTCGGAGCGCGACAAATGGTTGTCCTTCTCGTTCAGTTCACCGTTACTCCCGGCAGCGAACAGCAAGCGCACTCTTTCCTCCAGAAAATGCAGGAGCACACTCGTCGTGAGACCGGCTGCCGCATGTATCTTGGCCACCAATCGTCCGAACAGCCTCGCCATTTTATTCTTTACGAACAGTACGATGATAAAGAAGCCTTAGGCGCTCACCGGGCTGCGCCGTACTTTCGCGACTACATCACCAACGGCCTGGGAAAGCTGATGGAAAACGTCACGCGCGAGCTCTTTCAGCCGATCGATTAGCGCAACGTCACATCGGGACGGCTTCAATTCGGAATCTCGCGCTCATTGCCCGCTAGGCGCAGCCGTCCATGACTGGCCGATCTCCTCCAGCGATCGGCCCTTGGTTTCAGGAACCAGCCACCAGCAGAAAGCAAAAGTGATGAGGCAAACTCCTGCGAACAGCCAAAACGCGATCGCGGCTGAACCGTAGTGCCGTTCCGAATAGTCGGTCACTATCGGGAAGAGAAAGTTCGCGCCGAACGAGGCGATCCACAGTGCAGTGGAGGCTACCGCCATTCCTTTGCCGCGCATGTGGTTGGGGAAAATCTCCGACATGATCAGCCACGCCACCGGAGCCATGCTCATCACGTAGGCCGCAACCGCAACCATCATCACGAGCGGCACTACCGGTCCGGTAATGTGCAGGTAGAAAAAGACTCCCATGGCAATCAGCCCGGCCGCCATCCCCAGTGTGCCCCACAACAAAAGCGGCCGGCGACCCACGCGATCCACCAGCCAAACTGCGGCCAACGTACACACTAAATTCCAGACACCCACTATCATGGTTATCCGGATCGCCGCCGACGCTAGCGGGAAGCCGGCCTGCTGCATGATCATTGGAGCGTAAAAGATGAGCACAGTCACACCGTCCAATTGCTGAAACACCGCCAGACCGATGGCAATCAGCAGGGCAATGCGAATTCCCGGCCTCAGGAGGTCCTTGAAACGACAGCTCTTCTCCACCAGCGATGCGCGAATCGATGCCATCTCCGTGAGTGCGTTCTCCGTTCCGCCGATCCGGTTCAGCACATCGAATGCTTCTTCCTCACGGTTTTTCTGTACCAGCCAGCGCGGACTTTCCGGCACAAACAGCAGCGCGACCACGAAACAGGCCACCGGCACGATTGTGGAACCGAACATCCATCTCCAGTTGCCTGAAAACGATAGATAGTAGGCGACCAGATAGGAAAAGAGTTCACCCACGACGTTAGCCACCTGGGTGAGAAGCACTAAACGTCCGCGAATGGCTGGCGGCGATATTTCGGCAATGTACATCGGAGAAACGATGCACGCCGCTCCCACGCCAAATCCGCCCAGCAGGCGAAAGGCATTGAACTCCACAATATTTCGAGGCAGAGCAGTTCCAAGTGCGGAAATGCCAAACAGTCCGGCCGCCAGCAGTAGCGTCTTCTTGCGCCCCAGTCGGTCGCTCAACCACCCGCCAAACGAGGGGCTGAAGAAACACGCGATCATCGCACTCGTCATGGCAAAGCCGACGGCCAGCGGGCTCAGATGGAACTCTCGCTTCAGAAAGATGATGCCGCCCGACATGATGACGATGTCGTAGGTGAGCAGAAAACCTCCCACGGCCGCGACCAGCGATATCAGGGACACATATAGATTGCTGCCTGATTTCTGCGCCGCAGGCGCAGTCTTGAGTTCCGCTGTGTTCATCTGGACGAGTTCCCCTTTGCCTTCATAATTGGCATTCATACTTGATCCATTGCGCTTTCGACTGTTAACGGCACCAACAGTGGCTCTTGCCCGTAAGAGACGAAGGATTTCGGCTGCTTGCCCGCATTTGCGAAATTCGGTATACAGTATACGTGCACAAGGAGAATAGACGACTGGCAAACTTCGGGGGAGATGCCATCCACCCTAAAACTCCGTTTATCGCTGCATGCTTACGTTCGAAAGGGAAAAAGTTATGAAGGTAGGTTTCATCGGATTGGGCACCATGGGGCGACCGATGGTCGGACGTCTCCTCGACGGCGGGCACGAACTATTTGTTCACAGCCACAAACCCGCACCGGCGGAGCTTCGCGACAAAGGCGCCCACGATTGCCCCTCCAGCAAGCAGGTCGCCGCGAGCAGTGATGTCATCATCTTGATGGTCCCCGACACACCTGACGTCGAATCTGTTCTCTTCGACGCCGACGGCGTTAGCGGGGGACTGTCTGCGGGCAAAACCATAGTCGATATGAGTTCCATTTCACCGCTGGCCACCAAAGAATTCGCTCGCAGTATTAACGACGCAGGCTGCGATTACCTTGATGCTCCGGTGTCAGGCGGCGAGATAGGCGCCAAACAGGGAACGCTCACCATCATGGTCGGCGGCGGGGAACCTGTCTTTGAGCGCGTCAAGCCGCTGTTCGAACTCATGGGCAAAAACATCACTCTCGTCGGCAGCAACGGCGACGGCCAAACCGCGAAGGTCGCCAACCAGATCATCGTTGCGCTGACTATCGAAGCCGTGGCCGAGGCTCTCTTGTTCGCCTCCAAAGCCGGCGCTGACCCGGCAAAGGTCCGTACGGCGCTCATGGGAGGCTTTGCCTCCTCGCGCATTCTGGAAGTCCACGGCGAGCGCATGATTAATCGCACCTTCAACCCGGGCTTTCGCATTGAGCTGCATCAAAAAGATTTGAACCTTGCTCTGGCGGGTGCGCGCTCGTTGAAAATGAGCCTGCCGAATACCGCAACCTGCCAGGAACTCTTCAACGCATGCTCAGCCAATGGCGGCGCTGGTTGGGATCACTCTGCGATGGCTCGTGCGCTTGAGAAACTCGCCGCGCACCAGATTAGCGGGTCTGAAAGTTAGCCTTCTGCAATCGGAGAAACAAAGATCGACGCCGATAAAGTCATCCCCGATGCGGTTGGCAACGATATGGCGAAATCGAAGCGCAAAAATACATCGCAATTCGCACAAGCTCGAACGGCTTGGTGAACGTTCTATCCTAGAATCGATTTGACTTGGTCACAACCATATCGGGGCGCGCGCTCGGAGACTGATGGCGAAGACCCTGCCGCATCAAACCAGGTAGCAGAGTCTCCGCAGGTCGAAAAATTCTCTTCCAAATTCGTTTACCTCGCCTCCCTGATTGCGGCCGCTGGGGCCTTCAATTGGAGCTATGACATCATCCTGATGTCCGGCAGCATCCTCTATCTGAAAGGCTATTTCCGCATCGGCCAAATCAGCATCGTAATTTTTTCTCATTCGATCAGCTCGAGTTGGATTGAGGGACTTACGATGACCACCGGCTTCCTTGGCACGGTTGCGGGAATGCTGGCGGGAGGCTACGTTGCCGATAAAGCCGGCCGGCGGCGGACCCTTATGCTCTCTGCGCTGGTCATGATGCTGGGCGCCGTGGGCAGTTCCCTATCGAGCACTCTTCTCATCTGGAATCTCTTCCGCTTTCTCGGTGGGGTCGGAGGGGGGCTGGCCCTCCTGACTGGCCCTATGTATGTGGCTGAGCTGGCTCCGCCGCGCAATCGCGGATCGTTGGTCACATTCAACGAAATGGGTAT
>Ga0210399_10001646_pt1 | contig 17468 bp, 23 predicted proteins | sample IncBWC14MmetaG_FD_150865 | JGI IMG/M metagenome (GOLD analysis project Ga0210399, IMG submission 150865) | Forest soil microbial communities from Barre Woods Harvard Forest LTER site, Petersham, Massachusetts, United States - Inc-BW-C-14-M | ecosystem: Environmental > Terrestrial > Soil >...
AAAACCTTTGACGATTCCATCCACGTCATGAACGCGCAGCTGATGTTGATCCACGAGCAGGCGGTTGGTCGGCGGCTCGCCTTTAAACAACGTGATGGTGCCCTCGACGCCCCAGATCCGTCCGATGAGCGAGCCAGTGAGCAACGTGATGATTCCGAGGTGAGTGATGAGAAATGCGACGTGATGTTTGCGCCACGGCCAGCGCGAGAATGCGGAAACCGTCAGGTTTGCGCCGAGCAAAATGAGCCAAATGTTGAACCAGGGCGCGCCGTAAACGTAGGCGCGCGCCACTTTCGCATCGAAGCTCGATTCGTAGATCGTGCCCGCAATCGCGGCAACAATCAGCACCGCGAGTAAAACGACCGCGAGCTTGAGCGACGCAAAGAATTCGAAGATCGGATTGCATTGCCAGGCTCGCCGCGGGACGAGCCCGTCCGACTGGCGGACCGGTTGCTCGGATGAATTCGAATTGGTCATGCCAGGATCGACATCTTCCGCGAGGATGACGCTGCATTCAAGGTTCGAACACAGACCCAGGAAGCGCCGTCTTCGTCAGCGCGGCACGAAATTCTCGGACATGTTCCGCAAACTGAGGCGGCGCGAAATTCTCGCGCAGACGCACGTCTTCATGAAGCAAATTAAGTTCACTATCGATCTTGAGCGGTACGCCGCGATTTTGCTTGAGTGCGGCGGAAAGACGATCGAGCGCGAGCACAACTCGGCACGCACGATACCAGAGCGTTTGCGCGGATGTTTCTTTGGCGACGATGAATTCTGAATCGGTCGCAACGAGCGCGCCCAAGATTGCCATGATCGAGTCGATGTTTGGATTCCAACTGGGCGCGCGACGCGCCAAATCATCCGCTTGCTTTTGCACCGGTTCGAGATCGGAAGAAGCTGGTTCGGAAATTTTCGATAAGGCAGGCTCAACCATCGTCGCCTTCGCGAGTAGCCATGCGAGCGCGATGGCAGTTTCCTGCATATCAGCCGCAGGATCAGAATCGGTCCGGGACCGCCACGCCGCTTCGCGCAAAGCGACCGCCTGACCGGTCAGCCAGGCGCGCGGGCCGATCCACGGATCATCGTCGCGCCAATGTTTCGGCTCGTTTACGGATTGGCTGTCGAGCTCAAACACAAGCGTGGGATGGCCGGCTTTCAAAAGATCGTTATCGATGTTTTGATGACAGGCGACGCAAGTGTTGGCGCGGACATAGAGGCTGCGCAGGTCGCGCATCCCCGCGGTAACGCGCATTGCATAATTCCAGTCGGCTCGCGTGTGTCCGCGCAACCAGGAGCCAGCCGCGCCGTGACAACTTTCGCAGGAAACGCCTTCGTCGGCGTGCGCGGTGGAGGCGAGCCGCATTGGCGGGACGGTCTGAAATGGTGAATGACAAACGGTGCAGCGCGCGCTCGATTGCGCTTCGCCAATTCCAATGGTTTCGGCGATCCGCGCCGAACGGGCATCGAGCAAAATGGCAAAAGCTCGCGTATGAAAATCCTGGCGCGACCAGGTGATGTATTGGCTGCGCTTTTCGCCCGCCCCGCCGTGACAACTGGAAGATTTGCACCCGACCGCGCCGATGAAGAGCGCGCCCTCCTCGCGCGTTTGTTTTATTTCTTTGGCGCAGACTTCAGCGCAAGCCGCAATTATGAGGAAGCAAAACCACTGGGTTTGGAATCGCAACACACGGCGAGATTAACACCGGCGCAGGGAGGAATTCCACGACAAAGGTGGAACGCGTTCTCCGAACGCGTTGTTAAGTCAGGCGCCGTAGGCGCATATCTTTAAAATCGTCTTCGGAGAAGCCGATCCACCTTGGACGATCTACTTCAATTCGTCCACGCCTTCCAGCGTTTGCGGACCGGTTTTGTGTAGCGGTGGATGTCGATGTTCCTGGCGCGATCGACGCCTTCCTTCACCGTTTCGGCCGAGTCTCGGTATTTTTCCTTCAGCGATTTGAAAAACGGCCAGAGGAAAGGCAACGAAAGAAAACCCCAGGGCACGTTTCCCAGCGAAGGTTTCGCTTCAATTTCCTTCTCCTCGGCGCTGGAGGCATAACGGATCGCCAATCCTATGGCGAGACCAATGGCGAGCGCCCCTAGGATGGTGGGCACGGGGTTTTCGCGCAGGAAAAATTCAGTGCGCTGGCGGGCCATGCCTGCTTTTTCTTTCGTCTGCGCCCAAGTGTCGCCGGCCGCCGTCGAAACTCTGTGCGCGGTGCGCCGCAAACGGCCTTCCTCTTCGGATGAAGTTTGCTCCTCACGCGCCTGCATCGACGCACTCAACGGTTCGTCTTCATTAAATTCATCGCCGCTTGGATTCATCATATAAATGATTCGTAATTCATCGCCGATTTGCGTCTCTCATTTGTTCCTCACGTCCACCGATTAAACCAAACTCGAAACAACCAGGCGGACAAGCGACCCCAGCTACAGCACACACGGCCGAAACCCGGAGCGTTTATCGAAATTGGTGGTAATCCACCGGCCCGTCAACAGCCAACCCATTGCGCCCCTGGATCAGACTTTCAAACTTTCAACACAAGAGTCGCTGATAGGCGGCGTGAATCTCGTCATTCGCAACCACGAAGATCACCTGGTCGATCTTGTTGTTGTTGGCCAGGAACTCGCGAGTTGTTTCAACGGCAATCTTTGCCGCTTCGATAATTGGATAGCGGTATGCGCCGCAACTGATCGCCGGAAACGCAATGGTCTTTACCGAGTTTTCGAGCGCGAGGTGGAGTGAGTTTCGGTAACAGTTCGCTAGCAGTCCTGGTTCGCCGCGACGACCTCCGGTCCAGAACGGGCCGACGGTATGGATGACAAAACGCGCGGGCAAATTGTATCCGGGAGTGATTTTCGCTTCACCAGACTGGCAACCGCCAAGTGTGCGACATTCGGCGAGAAGTTCCGGTCCAGCGGCGCGATGAATGGCGCCATCGACTCCGCCGCCGCCAAGCAACGTCGTATTGGCCGCGTTCACAATTGCATCGACATCGAGTGCAGTAATGTCGCCGCGGACGATGTCGATCTTCATATCCACATTTTTCTTCACGAAACGGGTTCCAAGAAATGACAAAGCGCGAATGACGAAGGACGAACGAAACCCGAATGCTCAAATGACGAAACTCCCGGCCGGAGTGTTTTTTGTCATTCGGATTTTGTCATTCCTTCGGCATTCGATATTCGTCATTCGTCATTGCTTCGCCACTGAAGCGTTCATGGTGCGAGCCGGTCGATTAGCCACTCGCCGTTCGCTTGCAACGTATAACGAAAGCGATCGTGCAAACGATTCGGACGTCCCTGCCAGAATTCCATAATTTCCGGCTTCACGCGATGACCGCCCCAATGTGGCGGCAACGCGATCGGTTGATCGGCAAAACGCTCGGTCATTTCCGCCATCCGCGCGTCGAGCGCGCGGCGCCCATCGACCACTTCACTCTGACGAGAGGCCCATGCGCCAAGCTGGCTGCCGCGTGGGCGGGAATGAAAATAACCCTCGGATTCTTCGCGCGGCGTTTTCTCCGCCGCGCCGCTGATCCGGATTTGGCGATCCAGTTCGATCCAATAAAAGCCAAGCGCGGCGTACGGGTTGGCCTCGAGCTGTTTCCCTTTTTCACTTTCGTAATTTGTGAAAAAGACGAAGCCGTCCTGATCGAATCCTTTCAATAAAACAACGCGCACCGACGGCCTTGCATCTCGCCCAGCCGTAGCGAGGCTCATGGCGTTGACGTCACGAATGCCTGCTTCGATCGCGGCGGTGAACCAGTTTGCAAATTGCTTGATCGGATCAGGATCGAGATCGCGACGTCGCAAGCCATCGGCGGCGTGTTCGTAACGCGAAGAACCCGGATCGTGCGATGTCTCTAACATCTAACCGCACAATATTCGCGAGATGGAGATTGTCGATCTTGCGCTTCGTTAGGCCGCGGTGGCCTGCGTGGCACATGCATCCTACGTGTGGGGCAAGCGGGCATCTTGCCTGCGAGAGTGAGGATTAGACTGGAAGCCTGATCTGTAGCTGCGCGACGTATTTGTCCCGTTTTCAGCTGTCAAATGTCACAAAATCGGACAAAATAGATCGCGAACCTACACCGTTCCCCGGTTAGGCGCGCGCCGTCCCGGTTGCAGTGACGTTCTGTTTTCGGGTCGCTGAATCAATGAATAGCGGAACCGCGACCGCCTAACGCCCTCCATCAATCACGCGCGAAGCCTAACAACCATGCTTCAATGGACCCCTCCCCTACCCGTGCAACAGCCTCCTGTGCGGAGGGCCGGGGTCGCGTATTATCGATCTCTCTGCGCCAAAAGGTTTTGGAATAAAAATAATCGTCTGGAGCCCTCAGCGAAGTCCGTCGTAAGGCGATTTTCCTCTCAATCTTTTTCAAAAATTTGGAATTCAGAAAATTCGCCAAGATCGTGGCTGTTCATGTAGTTTTGCAGTCCTCAGCTGTCGAATCCGTTGCACTAGTGGCGATTGCTACGTGTGCCATTGAAATTCAGAAACTTATGGTCAATGGTGCCCCTGACTTAATCGGTTGTTTTGTCGGAAATCTTTACGTTTTGTCGGGAATCCTTACGTTTTCTCATCATGGAAAACCGGTGACAAAAACAATTTTAATATATAAAATGCTAATCATTAATTACTTACGAGTTTGGCAATTCGGCTTGGCATCCGGTATGCTGCAATTTAAAACTTAATATTGAGTGAAAAGAAGAGCAACAACCATAACGGAAAAACGAAGGAAACAAACCAATGAAACATAGATTTACGACAATCATAATGGCTCTCGCCGGGCTGGGGGTCGCGTTGGCCACGCACGCGAACGCTGTCACCTTGACCTATAACTTCCTGGAAAATGGCAGCAATGCGGGTTTGGGTGCCACGAGCATCTTCACGGAAGGGGGTTTCTCTCTGACCGCCAATGGGTTCCTCACCGCAGGTGGGCCTACGGGTCTTTATGCAAAAAGTTTAGGCGTGGGTGAGACGGGATTGGGGACCACAAGCGATCCCTCGGGTGACCACGAAATCGTCACCACTAATTTCGTCCAGCTTACGCTGCCTACGTCTCCGCCTTCCACTTTTGGCATGGTCCTTTTGGCCAGTGTGCAACAGGGTGAACAGGCGAAGGTTTATTTCACCACTACACCGGGGACTCTTATCGGGGCGACACTTATCGGGACGGTAACCAACTCCGACGGCTCCATCACCGTTCCAGCTGGCGACCAGACCGGCTTTATTGATATAACGGCTGGCGTGGCTAATGTACTTTTAGAAGGCGCTACAATTACTACCAGTGTTCCAGATGGCGGCTCGACTATTGCTCTGCTCGGTGTTGCCCTCGGAGGAATCGAAGGAGTGCGCAGGATGCTCCGCGCGCGCAAAGCGTAAGGGGAAGAGGAGCATTCTAAGAACGATGATTTGCCGGGCGGGAATAAGACCCCGCCCGGCTTTTTTTTAACGACTGAAGCTTCTATCGGGCGAGCGAAAGCAACGATTTCAATGCCGGCGCTCACAATGAAAATTTCCGAAGATTCGATGGCGGAGCGTCCCGCCAGGGAGGGCAGCGTCGCCTGAAGCGAGCGCATGCTTCTTCGAACAGGGTCTCGCTCTCCTGCTAAGGCTCCGCAATTCTCCCACGGAGCGGAGTGAGGCCACCCGTTCGCTCATTGCTGATGGCATAGCGCGTCGCCAACCGGTAGAGGAGTTGCGCACTTTTGCGCACGATCTGCAAAGCTATCCCGAAGCGATCTTCACCGATAAGCTCCTCTACCTTGGTATTCTGCGCCAATCGTACGATCCTGAATACACCACCTATCTCACAAAGATCGAAAACGAGGCTGCCGTGAAACCGGGCGATCTAGCGGCTCTCCTTACCTGGATGAACGCGAATGAGATCAGCATAGTTGCCATCGATTTCGCAAGATCGCTTCCCGATGGCGCCTTAAACGCACGGCCTCTTCCATGGGAAATGGCCGAAGCTTACGCGAAAGTCAATGACTGGTTAGCACTTAGAAAGGCTGACCGCCGATTCAAACTGGCATCAGTTTGATTTTCTGCGCCGCGCGTATCTCACGCGCGCGCCCCGAGCTGAAAACAAGCCGGGAGCAACGGAGCATGAATGGACAAGAGCCGTGAAAAGCGCTTCGGCTCAATCTCAACGTTTGCTCTTGCTGATGCGGATGGTTTTCGAGTGGGGTGGAAGGATGAAAGTGTCGATTTACTCTGGAAGTTGGCGAAATATCCTGAAGTCCAATTCGAGGCGCTCCATACATTCTATCTTGATTACACAAAGGCGGGTGATACACAGGGAACCGGGTGCTTTCGCGGCTGACGGAGATCGATCCGGGAGACTCGAAAGTTCAAAACAATCTCGCGCAGGTTTCATTGCTTCTTAACGCCGATCCCGAGCGAGCGCACAGACGCGCAGCCAATCTTTATCGTAGAGAGCCTTGCAATGCGGCGTATGCGTCCACTTACGCTTTTTCTCTCTACGCAGAGGGCGACGTCAAAGGCGCATTAAAGGTCATGAGCACACTTCGGGAGGATCAACTTCAGGAGCCCCCACTCGCCGCCTACTATGGCGTTTTTTTGGCCGCCAGCAGGGAAAAGGGGAAAGCGCGCGAGTACCTTGAGCGTGGAAGACAAACGCAACTGCTCCCAGAAGAGAGGACCTTGCTCGATCGCGCAGAGGGAGCCTCGAAATAGGGTGGGTCCGGGTCACCCTCCGGTCCATAGGGGTCTATGATCCAGCGGGACAGAGGTTCGCCACCACGTCGAATCGAGTAGGGTTCAGTCGCCTTAGCCAAAGGCTACGGCTAGTCAGGGTCGGCAGTCTGGCCTTCCAAACTCACCTCTCTTATAAGCCGCTTGGCCCTGTGACCGGTCAAAACGAAGACTCCGAATGACGGCCCCCTCGTAAGGTGAGACATTTTAGCCCATTTGAATGGAGCGAAAAAAGGCGGCATCGAAACCGCTGCGGGCGCATGAATTGCTATAATTACTATAATTTAAAGGGATGACGTACCTCCGCAACAAGAATGCGCATGTGAATCGATCCAAAGATCATGAGGATGGTTTCACTCTCGTCGAAGTGATGGTTGCGGCGATGCTTATCGCTCTCTTTTTCGTATCGATCTTCGAGGTAAATGCGATGTGCCTGCGATACATGGACGCCAGTAAGGAGTCACTGGCTGCTCTGCAAAGCGTTCAGGATCGCGCCGAGGTCTTGCGCAATCTAGCCTTCTCTGATCTGACAACTACTTCGTTTGTCCGGAATAACGTCATGCCTTCCAACTACACGCCTGACGGGACCCCGACACTTTTCTCCAAGAAGGCTACCGAGGTAGTCAGGATCACGCAATACCCAGCGGCCAACGGAGTGACCCAGTTCACGCGCTTGCCGAACGGCACCATCACGACGGATTCTGTGGCGACGGATCTCGGGACGGGGTTGGTGCAAGTGGACGTATCGGTTTCCTGGAACATGACCCTGGGCGGTCGGGCCCGAACTGAACAGACAAGCTGCATTGTCTCGAACGGAACGAAGAAATGAAACTTGGAATTTCGGCAAAAACTCACGCTTTTACTCTCATAGAAATGATGGTCGCGATGGCGACTGGCTCGGCCATTCTTGGCGTCGCAGTGACCTCTTCAATTGCTTTACAAAGAAGCTTTAATTCGACTGATAACTATCTTGCGACGGAGACGCAGCAAATCCGCATTGTGGATTTCCTCGCTCGAGATGTGAGACGCGGGTTGAGCGTCGTTTCGTCAGTCGATGAGCAAACCGTCCAGGTACAGATTCCAAAGTATATCATTCAAGCTGGAGATCCGGAGGGGATTTTGAATCCATCGCTCATAGGAACTCCGCGCTCACCGAGCCTAGCAATCGTGAGTAGGGATTATAACATAAACTACGGGGCCCAGCCCAGCTCCGTTGAATATATAGTCAACGGCGCTTCGATTGAGCGCTGGGAGGATGGGGCTAGAACGACGATTGCCTCAAGCACTGACAACCTACTTCCGCAGACGATCGACACCGAATTAGCCAACACCGAGTACACCACCACGTCCATTACGTTCAAGCCGATCTCCGTGGCGGACCGAAGCGGAACAATTGTTTACACGACCGCTTACCTGAGAAATCGGCGGCGCCCCCCCCCATAGCAGCCTAAGAGAAACCAGGCAAACCAAAAAAACACCTATGCAAACCAAAAAAAACACTAAACAAACCGGTAACGTTTTGCTCTGTGTGCTCGGCACGATTTTGATCGTGTCGCTCATCGGTGCAACCGTGTTGCGCAACTCTACTACGCGTTTGAACGCGTCATCCAATCAGGTGCGAGCCTGGAAGGAAGCGCTTTCCGCCGCCGAAACAGGCGGTGACATCGGGTTTGCCGAGCTAAGGAAGCAGTTATCCGATCCATCGCATCAGTGGACGGGGTGGACCCCGTCCGGAACGGGGCACGGATATGTCAGCCCGGAAACAACGTTCGGCAGCAGTAACCTCAGGGCCCGAACCGTCGTAGAAACATGCTATTTCGATGTCTCCGGAGTTTTTCATCTCGGAACAAATCCAGATCCAACCGCAAATAACTGGTATCGTGTCCGAAGTAAAGGAACGGCACCCCTCCCGAATCTCAAGCGAACCGGGATGGATGACGCGCTCACCAACGACGGCCTCCAGCACTTCGCTGCGTTCGGTTCAAACCAAATGCAGGACATCACAGCCCGAGGCAAGGGCAATAGCCTTTTGCGCAAGATCGATTTCCAATACGATCATTTCGTCGCGACCTACGGACCAAACGGTGACGGCCTCAACAAGGCTCTGGTTACCGCATCCTATGCACCCTCAATCTCGCGGCGAATCGAGCAGATCGTCACGCCGGTGACACCTTTTTTCGACGCTGCGATCAAATCCGCTACCACGTTCTACGGGCTCGGCTCCGCCGCGTATATCGACAGCTACGATTCGCGCAACGGCCCGTATGATCCCACCGTGAAAACCAATCCCAACAGTCCCTATTACAAGGATTCCCGCCATGGCTCGGTCGAGATTAACAGTGGGACAGCAACAATCATGGGCACGATTTATGGGGATGTGGCGACGAACGGAGGAAACGTCACTGGCAAAACCGCCAACGTTACTGGAACCATAGATAACAATGTTCCTTTCACCCTGTTGAACTACCAAATGCCGGACACATCGACATGGGCGTACCAACCCCTTCCGACCAATGTGACAAGTACTAAAACTCTTACGCCGCTGGCGGCCGGAACCTCCACTGCTCCAATTTATTATGTTTTTACGTCAATCAGCGGTGCGTTGACCGTGAACCCGGCCGTGGTCGGCGGCAATGCGGTGGACACTTACGTTGCCATCCAGGTCACAGGCGACATCTCAGGCGGCAACGCAGGAGTCACAGTAAACCCAAAGGTGCACCTCAAGATATACTTCGACGGCAACATTAGCGTTAAAAACAACAACCTTGTAAATCAAAACCCGAGCCTCGCGAACCCGTACGCCGGGAATTTGCAATTCTACGGCATCAGTCCGCCGGTCGGCACACCGCAAACAATCGACCTCCAGTCCGGCAAGCCCCAAACTCTTGCCGCGACGTTCTACGCGCCGAGCGCGGATGTCCACGAGAATGGAAACCCCGACTTTATCGGGACAGTGGTTTGCAAAAGTTTTTACTCAAACGGAAACATAAGCTGGCATTACGATCGCGCCCTCAACGACGAGGGGCAGCTCCTCGATTTTCGCATTGCCAGCTACGTAGAAGATACCCGTTAGTCGCAACGTTTGAATCGGGAAACCGGGAAGCCAGGAGATCAGGGTTTAGTCCGCCCTCCCAATCTCAGCTCGTAAACTGAGACATTTTAGCCCTGTTTGAAGGGGGCGGGCGCCGGGAAACCACCGCGGCGCACAACGTGCTACTATATTCTATAATTTTAAATAATTTGCTATAGCAAATATATCTATTATAATCCCTAGAGATGACTTCCAATAGTTCTAAGCGTCCTCAATCCGGCACTACCATGGTGGAGACAATGGTAGCTGTCGCCCTCGTAGCTGCTTTTTTTGCGACGATTTTCGAACTTAACGCGGTTTGCCTGCGCTATATTGATGCGAGCAAAGAGAGCCTGGCGGCGCTTCAGGGAGTGCAAGATCGCCTTGAAGCCTTACGCAACCTGGCGTTTACACCCGATCCGGCCGGATCCGACCTGGCGAATGCCACCTACCTGCAGACCCTTATGGCCACTCCAGCCAATGGCTCCGATTTCGCCAAGACAAGACCGACCGAGGTCGTCACGATCAAAGCCTACAATACCGCCACGAAAAGCACATCGGGAACTGGGATTCAAATCACGCGGCTGGCCGGCGCCAACGTAACTCCATCGATAGACCAAAACTCGCTTGTGTTGCCGATCCCGGCCACAGTCCTGGTTAACGTGAAATATCAATGGAGCATGCTGGGAGGACGGTCTTGCACTGAGCAGACTGAAACCATCATCTCATCGGGAACAAAAAAATGAAACTAAGCCAAATCAATAATAAAAAGGGGTTCACCCTTGGCGAAACGATGTTCGCCACAGCGATCAGTTCGGTCACTCTTGCCGCTACGCTCATCGCTTCAATTTCACTCCAGAAGAGCTTTAGTGCCGTTGACAACTACTTTGCCACGCAGATTCAGCAGATTCGGATCGTCGACTATCTTAGCCGGGATGTGAAATGCTCATACATCGTAACCAGCACGACCGGCCCACAAACGGTCACTTGTACGATCCCTAATTACATCCAAGCAAACGGTACCCGGTCCAATCCGACCCTCACGACGAGCGGCAACGGTCGAATAATCGTTGATTACGGGAACACGGATTACAGCGAAAGGACCGTGTCGGACGCTGTGACGACCAGCGGCTCCGCGACGCTAACTTCCGCCAGTACGGATTTCACGAGTTCCGACGTCGGCAAATCAATCGCTGGTACGGGAATTCCGCCGGGGACGACGATCCAAAGTTATGTCAGTGCGACAAACGTCACGCTATCGAGCAACGCGACTGCTACCGCGAATAGCGTAGAGGCGGTCATTGGGGCGAGCACGGTCGTTTACTCGATTAGCGGGCAGTCCATTCAGCGGACAGCCAATGGCGTTCTGACGACGATCGCTTCGAGCACAGACAATCTGCTTCCTTCGTGGTTGGACGTCGATCTAGCCAATACGGAGTATCTCACCACCAACATAACCTTCCTCCCGGTCTTCACATCGGCGGGAGCAGCAGCGGAACGAAGCGGTACAACAATCTATTCCACGACCTATCTTCGCAACAAGCGCAGAGGCTAATCTCGACATCGATTCACCCAATGCAAACAAAGCCATACTCAAATCAAGACGGAAGCGCGCTTATCTGTGCGTTGTGCACAATTCTAATCGTCTCACTTATCGGAGCCAACGTACTCCTAAACTGCACCACCCGCTATAATGTCTCCTCCAAGCAGCTCAAAGGCTGGAAAGAGGCCTTGTACGCCGCGGAGGGTGGAGCTGATATCGCCTTTTCCGAAGTGCGAAAGTTCGCGCCTCCTTCCACCGCTTTCCTCACCAGTAACGGGTGGACTACGACTATCGGACCTTCCTATACTTCCTATAGCAGGACGGACGGACTACCTTATTCTTTCGGGCAGAACAATAGCCTTTCGGCAAAAGTGACGGTCGACCAGCTAACGTTTACGCAGTCTGGTCAGCCGCAGAATTATTATCGGATTCGCTCCCAAGGAACGGCCACGCTGCTTGGTCTGCCGCGGGTTGGTATGGATGACCGCATGAACAATCTGACTAAAGGCGATAGCTTGCTCCGAAAGATCGATTTCAAGTACGACCATTTCCAAGCCGCGTATGGAGATGGCGACGGGAACGGCAAAGCGATAGTGCCCGTCTTGAACCCGCGAATCACGCGGCGAATCGAAACGATCGCCGTTCCGCAGTTTTCGACCCTCTTCAACGGGCTAAAGACAGCCAGCAGCTTTGATGGACCCGGCCCCGCTGGCTTGATTGACAGCTACGATTCCAAAAATGGCACATACACGTTCGTCGCCAACGATCCTTCCGCGCAATATTACACCGATTCGCACAGTGAAACTGTGTCAGTCGGGACTGCCAGCTTTACCGAAGGGGGGCCAATCTATGGAAACGTAACCACAAATGGAGGCAACGTTACTCATTCTGGCACCAACATCAGCGGATCAATCGACAACAGCGTGCCATTCACTATTCCGCCGGTTGTTAGGCCGGACACAACAAGTTACACCACGGGACCCGGCTCAACGATTACTCTACCGGCGGGAACGACGGCAGCAAACCCGGCGACATATTACTACAGCTCGTTAAGTAGCGGTATCACGATCAACGGTCAAACACTGGGGGGCAACGGGCCTAACAAGAACGCGCCAATTGAGACGTATGTTACTATCGTCGTGGGAGTCGGCGGCGCTACAGGTGGTGATGTTAGCGGGGGTATCACCATCGGTGCAGGGGTCAACGTCAAGATTTACTTCACAGGCAACCTAAGCTTAGGTACGGGAAATATTCAGAACAATAACGTTGATGGCGCCACTGGCATCTATAACGCGGATGGGTCATCTTCGGTTGACTACAGCAAGTCGGGTCACCTTCAGTTTTATGGGGTTAACCCTACAGACCCATCTTTTCAACAAACGGTCAGCATCTCACCTGCGGGTGGCCCCAACAAGGACTTCTATGCAACTATTTATGCGCCGAGTGCTAAGATGGGGATCAACGGCAATGTCAATGTATTTGGCGCGGTCGTTGCCCAACAGTTCAGTGGTAACGGGAACACCAGTTTCCATTTCGACAAGGAACTCGCCCTGCTCCTCGGTCCCCCGACCGATTATCAGATCGCGAGTTATGTCGAAGATGTTCGATAACGAGTACGCGCCCCGCGTAGCGTCCGCGGAATCCCAGGAGGCGCGGAACTTGACTCGGTCGAAGCAGCGTCAGTCTGTCGAATTTTTGCGCCTTGGGTAATTAAGCGTCCGGCGGGGGCGACATGACCCCCATCAAACAATTGAGATAACTAAACTATTACCGCGAAAGTCTCTTTTCCCGGGCCATCTGCTTGATCTTACGACGACGCAACTCGTAAGTCGAAAACACCGCGACTATAAGACCTATCACCGGGAAAAACGTGCCGGCCTCCGGGATAGGTGCAACCGCCCGCGACCATCCCTCGAACCCGCCGTTACTGGGATAGGTGGTACTGCCGAAGTGGCAATACACATAAACAAAGTCCGATGAACTCGTCCCGGCAAACGCGCTCGTTGGCAGATACGCAAACATGTCACCTGAGCCGCTTCCATGGTTGCGCGAAGCATCCAGATAGACGGCATCACCTGGACTGAATGAATAGCGCAAAGCCCCTATGGAACTGACGTTCGTCGTGGTCTGGCTGCCCGTCGGCGAAGTATAGAATTGCAATTGGTCGAGTGAGAGCAGCGAATGGCTGTTGGACTGATTAATATCCAGGAGCAACTTAAAATAACTCGTGTTGCCGACCATGACGGTGGTCGCCTGAAGGTTTGCCAAAGTCAGGTCGTGCGTCCAAGGATCGATCTTACCATCGAAGGGAACCGGCGCGCCGGAGGTGTTGTCGCCCTGTTCAACCCCGTTGGTCTGAACGCGCAAGAACGGCTGGATGTTGCCGGTATCGGTCGGTTGTGCGGTGGTGAAATCAAACAGGGCGCTGTTGATGGTGCCGCTGTCGCCATGAATCAGGTCGACGATCGTGGCTTGAGCTGACGTGGTAGCGAAGAGGACTCCAGCGGCAATGAGCGCTGCGGCCAGCATGGATCTTTTGAAATTGTCCCTAGTCATTCTTGATTTCTCCGGTTGCTCTCGCTGGTTTCGGCGAGCCCACGCTTTCTATGATTACCATAGTCGTCATAATTGAGTGACTGCGTCAATAACAATTCTTATCCCAACCAATTGCTCCCTTGAAAAGCCCTTTTTAGCCTGGAAGACCGAGGCTAAAGCAAGGAAAGAAATCGCGGCCGTTGAGGATTCTTTCCCTCGCCTACCGAACATCAAATCCTGACGCTTTTGACGCGGTTTTTTTGCTTGCTGCGGGCTCCCAGCGAGTGGGGCGGCCGGTAAAAATCAAATCCGAGCCACTCAGAGGAACTTTTGGGACCTGGTTAATTGAGCTCTAACGCCAGAGCGAAATGATTGCTCGCGCTCGCGAAAAAAAAGGGACGACAATGCTGCATCGGTAACAATATACGTGACAGACCGTCTCATGGGTGTATTCTCCTGGCATGGAAACACCCGAGACACTGATTGAAGCGGTTCAATATTTCAGCGATCCAGAGAACGGTTTTAAGTTCTTCGTGGGAGTGCGCTGGCCGCGTGGCGTCTCTTGCCCGCAGTGCGGTTCGCGCGATGTGACTTTCCTTGCCAACGCCAAAGTTTGGAAATGCAAAACCGTTCACCCACGCCAAAAGTTCTCGGCCAAGGTCGGAACCATTTTTGAGGATTCGCCGATTGGTTTGGACAAGTGGTTGCCCGCAATGTGGCTTGCCGCCAACTGCAAAAACGGCATTAGCTCGTATGAACTGCACCGAGCGCTTGGCGTGACTCAGAAAACAGCTTGGTTCATGTTGAAACGTATCCGCTTGGCGATGTAGAACGGAAGCATTTCTAAAATGAGCGGCACTTGTGAAGCAGACGAAACCTATATTGGCGCAAAAGCGCGCTATATGCACAAGGATAAGCGCACAGGCGTCGGACACACGCAGGACTCAGGAAACCGCTGTACAGGGTATCTTGGAACGGACAACGCCTGACAAACATTCCCGCGTTGTGTTGACGGTTGTGCCAAACACGCGCAGACCAGAACTTTGCGGCAACGTCCGAGAGCATGTCGAGAAAGGTTCTACTGTCTGCACGGATGCGCTTATGTCTTACGATGGATCTTGAAAAGGACTATGACCGGAGAGTGATTGACCATGCCATTAGCTACGCGCAAGGTCACGTCCACACGAACGGCTTGGAAAATTTCTGGTCGCTCCTCAAAGGCGCATTGCATGGAACCTATGTGAACGTTGAACCGTTTCATTTGTTCCGGTACTTGGATGAGCAAGCGTTTCGGTTCAACGAGCGCAAAGATGATGACCAAGGGCGCTTTGTTAAAGCTCTGCAAGGGGTAGTCGGCAAGGGATTGAAATACGCAAAGCTCATCGCTGCCGAGGGCGGTGATGGCATTAACCCGACAGAGACGTGGCAAGCGACGTAATTTCATTTAGTGAATAGTGAGCAATACAAGGCAGATGGCGACAAGCACGCCAGTCATGAAAAAAAAGGCGACAATCCATCCCACGATAGGGGGAATGTTTTGAGTAAAGTATTTCATGATCTTCTCGCTGGTTCATGGATACAAAACATCGCTTGCGGCATCGCAATTGGCTTAATACTACTCCTTGCCGCATACCTTTTGAACAAGAGCTTAAGAGGATTAATGATAGGTGCCGGAATCGGCATGACGATTATATTTTGGGTTATTTGGCTTACGCTCATAGAACATGTTACCCCGGCTAGGCACTCACCTCCTACTAACGAATTAGACAAATCTGCCTCGACGCCGTTGAACGTGCCTAAGGCTTCATCGCCGCCTGGCTCTCCGGTGCCTACAGAAACACCGCGAGTTAGGGAAACTCCAACTGCCACGCCAAGCCCCTCCGTAATGGTAACTCCAACCCCACCGAGTGCCCTCGCTACGCCTACGCCGGAACCCACATCAGGCGCGCCGTATGTATCTAATGACCCTAATGAAGTTGCAAGAAAACTACAGGGAGCAAAGAAACAGGGAACTTCACTCAAGGTACGGAACGACTTAGTCCAGGCCCGTATGCGTGTGGACTGGAAACTCTTACTCTTTGACGCAGAATATACGAACGACAATACCCAAATTAGTGCGTTCTTTATTTGGAAAAGCGCTCCCGATGCGCCGACAACCTCTCTTATGGTATCGTTTAAACTTCCTGTGGAAGGACATGGGCGTCTCCCATTGAGGGACAGATATTTCGAATTTAGGGTAGAAGGTTTCCTATACGAAGTAACCGTTAATGACGTAGTCCACTTAAAAGAAGTTCGAATTACCCCTGACCAATGAAAACAACTAAGACGCGAGAAGAAACGCTTGCACGACTCGCGCGCAACTCCTCCGAAGGCGCTGGCGCGGCTAAGAGATTCACGGCACTCGTTAGACGGGTTATTAAGACCCCAAAGACTGAGGCTGACAGACGCGCGAAAGAGTGGAAGGAATCGCGCGCGGAGAGGATCACGGAGTGATCTTTTAGCGCCCTGTCACGGCCTAATAATAGACCGAGAACAAGGTCAGACAAGTATATTAATACCGCTGCATCCTACGCTTTCGGGCCAGGTTTTCCCTTGCTTGCGGGCTCTAGCAAGCGGGAGCGAAAAACGGGCTATTTGCTCGTCTTTCAAGGGTCAGCAATCGACTTGACCAAAGTCCAGCGTGGGTCAAAAACAAATCTGCCGACGATTGTGCGCTCAATAGGATATGTATTCGTGCTATTCGCCACCCACTAGAGAATTAGAGCGGATCGCCTCAAGAATTAAAGATTCCGCCAGGAATATTGACTGTCTAGAAATGCCTTCTGCAGCTCTTTGAAGTCGGCTTGGCGACAAGTCAACTGAAACTGGATCTGCTCTTTGCCGCGGTTCAAAAACAGAATCGAGCGGCTGTAGTTCGCCCCGTAGAAATCATAGGCAAGCGTGATAAGAAATGTTTCCTTGCGATTCATCAGCAGCGGATTCTTTTCCTGCGACACGACGGTGACATTTTCGCTGCCTTTGGGCACGGATGCGACCGCCTCGGTCACAAGTTTTTTCAAACTCTCGTCGTCGAAACTGCCAGGCTGCGGCAGGGGAATCCTTGTGATCGTGGCTTCGGCCTGCGGTTTGTTCGGCGGGCGCAGCGTCAATTGAGTGGCGCTGCCGGAATACTCCCATCCGCGCGGAGCCTGGTAAGTTACCTGATTCGCGTCATCGGAAAATGCGAGTTGCTTCAACTTGACGCCATCGAGCTCGTATTGAACGACGCTGGGTGTAAGCTGCAACTCGGCCCGCGCAGAGGCAATTAACAACGCCACGATTACTGGGTGAATTAAAGAACGTACCATCTGCCTTTAACGTAGGTGTAAATTGCGATCGAGCCAGGCGGCAGGTTCGTTTGGAAATTGGTATCGAAGTACCATTGCCGCGTCGGTGGGTTATAAACATTCGCCTTTCCCCATTCGCCGATCGATTGCTTGCTCTGATAAAGCTCCACCATCGACCCGTAGTAAGTGAGCGTGGCGCTTGACCAATCTTCCAGAAAACGCACGAAATTCTCGGCGCCGCCGCTGTAAGAACCGTCGCCCCCGACC
>Ga0210399_10001648_pt1 | contig 17458 bp, 13 predicted proteins | sample IncBWC14MmetaG_FD_150865 | JGI IMG/M metagenome (GOLD analysis project Ga0210399, IMG submission 150865) | Forest soil microbial communities from Barre Woods Harvard Forest LTER site, Petersham, Massachusetts, United States - Inc-BW-C-14-M | ecosystem: Environmental > Terrestrial > Soil >...
TGGTTTTTGGCTATCTGATCGGCCGCGTTCTTATCGTCCTTCTGCTGCTACCCGGGTATTTTCGCGGCGAGTTCTTTACCGCCTATGCGCTGATCGAAAAGCGCTTTGGCGAGCGCATGCGTGCCATCGCGGCCAGCACTTTTTTAATCACCCGAGCCATCGCCGAAGGCGTACGCGTTTCAGCCATCGCTCTGGTCGTGAGCGTGGTCCTTGGAACATCGGAGAAATTGGCAGTAGTTATCGTCATCGCCCTCACCGTTTTGTACACCTTCGAAGGCGGCATGAAAGCCGTGATTTGGACGGACGTAGCACAGCTCTTGGTTTATCTGACCGGCAGCTCGATAACCTTTTTCGTCTTGCTGCACCGCATTCCCGGTGGCTGGAGCGAAGTAACTCAAGTCGCGGCCGCGGCCGGTCACAAACTCCAAGTACTCGATTTTTCCTGGAATCTCGCCGCCAAATATACCTTCTGGTCCGGACTCATCGGCGGGGCCTTTCTCACCATGGCCACCCACGGCACCGACCAAATCATCGTGCAGCGCCTTCTCGCGGCGAAGAACGAGCGCGACAGCCGCCGCGCCCTGCTGGCCAGCGGCATCATCGTGCTTGTGCAATTCACCGTGTTTCTGCTGATAGGCGTGCTGCTGTTCGTCTTCGCGCAGCACTCGCCGTTGTTGGCAACCGGCGAACGTACTGACCGCATCCTGCCGCTCTTTCTGGTGCGCGAGATGCCCGTGGGACTTGCCGGCCTGCTGTTGGCCTCCATCGTGGCCGTGGCCATGTCCAACGCTAGCGGCTCTCTGAATTCCCTCGCCGCTTCGAGCGTGCTCGATTTTGCAAAACTGCGCGGGCAAACTGCCGATCCCGCCCGCTTCCTGCGCCTCTCCCGCGGACTGACGCTCCTGTGGGGCCTCGTGCTGATGGGCTTCGGTCTGGTGAAGTGGGGGCCGCTGCTAGAAACGGGATTGACAGTGGCCTCGCTTCCCTTCGGCAGCCTGCTCGGTCTCTTTCTTCTCGGCACGTTCGATCGCGGCGCCAACGCGCGCGGCGCGCTCACAGGAATGATCGCGGGACTCGCCACGGTTTTATCCGTATTCCAGTTTACGAGCGTAGCGTATACGTGGTACTTCATGATTGGCGCACTCGTCACCTTTCTAGTCGGCTGGCTTGCCAGCCGAATCGCTCACCCGTAGGGGCCCAGCATGCTGCGCCCCGGTTTGCGAGAACTGTCGAATTCAGAAGAACTTTGCATGAGGTGACATGAACGAAAAACGTCTCGAACTGGTACGCGGGCTGGGCGCGTGGGCGTCCGCGGCCATCGTTGTCGGCACCATGATTGGCACGGGCATTTTCCTGAAGCCCGCCGAAATGGCGCGCGAAGGCCGCAGCGTTTCCGTCGTTTTCGCCGCGTGGATCATGGGCGCGATCCTCTCCATCTTCGGGGCATTCTCCTTCGCCGAATTGGGGTCGATGATTCCGGAAGCCGGCGGCGAATACGCCTATCTGCGCCGCGGTTTCGGCCCCGTTTATGGCTTCCTTTTCGGCTGGATGCACTCCATCGTCGGCCGCCCCAGTTCCCTCGCCTCCATAGCCGCAGGCATGATGCGCTTCCTCAGCTTTCTGCTCCCCAGCATCGCCCTTCCACTCTTCACCGTTCACATCGCCATTCCCGGCCTCACTGGCTGGATCAAGCCGTACGATTTTGTGTTCACCTGGGCGCAACCGCTCGCGGTCGTATGGCTGCTCATCATGACCGGCATTAATTATCTGGGCGTCCGGCTGGGCGGCGCAGTCCAAGTTTTCCTGACCACCATCAAGATCACCTCGGTCGCGATTGTGATTGGCGTGGCGTTCTTTGCCCCGGCCAGTACTCGGGCGAGCGGTTCACAACCCTTTTGGCCCGCGGCAGGAATGGGCGCTGGAGCGATTTTCAGCGCGTTTCTCGCCACGCTGGCCGCTGCGCTCTGGGCTTACGACGGCTGGGAAGACTTGAATCTAGTCGGCTCGGAAGTGGAAAATCCGCAAAAGAATTTCCCGCGCGCGCTAGTGGGCGGAGTTGGATTTGTCGCCGTCGTTTATTTGCTTTTTAGCGCAGCCTGTCTGAAGGTTTTGCCCTTCGATACCGTCGCCGCCTCCCAGCACATCGCCTCCGATGTTGTGGAGCATATTAAAGGAGCCACCGCCGCCAATTGGATCACCTTTGCCATGGTCATCTCCGCTCTCGGCTCGATGAATTCCTCGGTCCTCAGCGGAGCGCGCGTGGGCTACGCCATGGCACGCGACGGAATCTTTTTCAAGATCGTCGAGGGCATCCATCCAAAATTCCGCACGCCTGGCCGCTCGCTGATTTTCCAGGGCGTGCTGGCAGGTTTGATGGCACTCACCGGAACATTTGAAGAACTTACAAATCTGTTTATTTTCGCCGCCTGGATATTTTACGGTGCGGCCGTAGTCGCAATGTTTCGAATGCGCAAGACTGAGCCCGACTTGCCGCGCCCCTATCGCTGCTGGGGCTACCCCTGGGTCCCAGCTCTGTTCGTCGCGGGAGCCTTAGCCCTCACCGTAAACATCTGGATCGAGCGCCCCGGCCGCTCCTCGATTGGCTTGCTCCTGATTCTCGCCGGACTTCCCTTCTACCGCCGCTGGAACCGGTGGCTCTTAGCCGCTCACGATTCGCCGGGAATCCAGCCGTCGTGAGAGAAAGAACTTTGCCAGCAATCCTCCTGCGAGAAGCGCAGCACCAGGAACCAGCACCCACCCGAAGAAGCCAACAATCAAAGCGCTGAACATGATGTGGTGTGCTATCTGATGATTGAGGATCAAAATCATCGGAAGCGCCATGAGGAAAAAAACCAAATAAGGCAGCACCGGAAAGAGGATGGAGGAGAACACCGCGAGATGCGACCCACCAGAACGGCAAGAAAGAAATGCGCCCAGTGCGCCGATGAGCGGCAAGGCCAGCAACCAGGGAAGATAAACTACGGATACGGGAGGAATGAGAGACCATCCGTTCCTGTCGTGCAGGCCGACCACCCAGGGATGGGGACCAAAAACCTGGATGAGCATGAGCAGCCCCATGGTCAAAAGCAGGGTCAACAGGCTGGGCAGCCAGAACTGCTTAACGCGATTGGTCATGACGTTCTCCTTGGTCCTGGCGAATTGAATGCTGCGGCGCAATTTCTGCCAATCGTCAACTTCCGATAAAGCGCGCCACACGGCTTCTTCTTCGCCGATTCCCTGCTTGCGCAATTCTTCGCATGTCTCCGCAAGATGCGCCGCGAGTTCCGCGACCACTTCGGCGCTGTCCGCGGGATCCAGAGCGATACCATTTAGTTGCCGCTCCACCAGCGCTTCCCAATCACGCATGCGACACCTTGGTCAGTCTCTGAAGGGCACTAAAAAGCTCTGACCATTCTTTGCGTAGTGGAGATAGCTTTGCTTTCCCTGCCGCCGTGAGGCGGTAGCAGCGGCGGCGCCGGCCTTGCTGGCTGGTTTGCCAGCTGCCGCGAATCCAGCCGCGCTGCTCCATGCGGTAGAGCATGGGATAAAGTGCCGCGAGCGTGAATTGAAGCGCGCCGTTGGTTTGCTGTTCGATGCGCCGCGCCAGCTCGTACCCGTGCAGCGGCCCAGCCTCCAGAACGCTGAGCACTGCTAGTTCCGCGGTGCCTCGCTTGATTCCCGGTCCGATCATAGCGCTCTCCCTTACATATAGGAATGTTATATATCGACGACAAATTGTCAATAGTACCCGCCAGTGGCCGGTGTCCGAAATCTGCCGGGGCGCTGCATGCTGCGCCCCTATTTGGCAAAACTGCAGCAACTGGAACCCTTTTGAACTCCGCTGAAAACGCAGAGTATGTCTAGGAGTGGAGTTAAACGGAGGCCGTGCGCGCAGCGTGTGCGCCTCGAGGGATGTGCAGAATTGCGTTCTCGGATTCGCGAGAAACTTCAACAGCAGGATCGAAGAGTTTGGCCAGAGCCTCGACGCCGGTGACCAGGCGCGGACCCGGACGCGAAAAATAGCTATTCGCTTCCAGGGCATAAACCCGGCCGTTTCGAACCGCCGGTAGGGCATCCCAGGCCTCCGGAAATGACATGGACTTGTATTCGTCGCGGGCCTGCGCGGCGTCGTAGCCGCATGGAGCGATGAGCAGGACTTCCGGTGCGGCTTCAATCAGGTCATCGATGGCGATTCGAAAGGACGGCGTGCGCGCGCGGCCGAAAACATCCTCTCCGCCGGCGCGCTGGATCATCTCCGGAACCCAGTGGCCGCCTACATAGAACGGCTGCAGCCATTCTAGGAACGCCACCCGAGGACGATCCGCCGATGGCGGCAAGTGCCGCTCCAACGCGCCGAGACGTGCCCCGATTTCGCTCACCAGCGCTTCCCCCTGGGGACCGCGGCAGGATTCTTCTCCCACCCAAAGAATGTCGCGCCAGACGTCTCCCAAATCCTGCGGATTGAGGCAAAGAACTTCAGGTCGCCGTTCGAATCGCGCTATTGCCGTAGCAAGGTCGTCGGGCGATGCCGCGCAAACGTGGCACAAATCCTGAGTGATGATCAAGTCCGGGGCCAGCGCCTCCAGCACTTCGGCATCGACGGCATACAAACTTTCGCCGCGGTGAACGTACTCGCTCACCAGTCGGTCAATCTCTGCCGGCGAAGCGTCGTGCGGCAATCGCGAATGAATAACCACCGGCTTCGTTCGCGCGCGCGGCGGAAAATCGCACTCGTGGCTTACGCCCACAATTTCGCGGTCCAGTCCCAGCGCAAACAAAATCTCCGTAGCCGAGGGCAGCAAAGACACAATGCGCATAAGAATGCAACTCTAACACAATTTTGGAAGATGCTATTTGTAGAGAAAATATTTGCGGCGGACTTGCTCGAAGTCGGCCAGGCTGCTGGACCAGCTCGCTACTATTTTTTCCGGCGGCACGCCGGACTGCAGCTGCTGCATGGTATCCGCGTTCCCAACCAGTTCGATCATTTTCGAGACTTCAAACTGTTTCGGGTAGAGTTTCTGGAGAATGGCGGCAATTTCCAGTCCCACACGCATCGAGCGTACTTTGAAGCGATCCGTGACGCGCATCGAAACGCCGCCGCAGCGTTGGCCAGCGTACAGCCCGGCAATGGGGATGAACGGCTTTCCGGTAAAATGCAAACCGGGGAGATTGCGGGCGTTCAGCGCTTCCGCTGCTTCATCCCCGTTCAGCCAGGGAGCCCCGAATTCCTCAAACGGAGCTTCCGTGCCGCGTCCGACCGAGACTCCGGCATTCTGGAGAATTTCGATCCCCGGATAAAGGATGGATCCCTTGATGGTGCGAAGATTGGGGGAGGGCGGGATCCACTTGATGCCCGTGCTCTCGAAGAAATAATTGCGATGCCAGTTTTTCATGGAAATGACGTGCAGGTCCGCGCCGATATGATTTTCGGCGTTGAACAACTGGGCGAGTTCCCCAATCGTTAGGCCGTAGCGCACGGGAAGCGGATAATACGCCACGAAACTCGTTTTGTCGGCGTCAAGCATCGGGCCTTCCACAATTTCACCACCTAGCGGATTGGGGCGGTCGAGTACGAAGAAGGCGATATCGTGTTTTGCGGCTTCCTCCATGCAATACCCCATCGTTGCCGTGTAGGTGTAAAAGCGGACGCCGGCGTCCTGAACGTCGAAGACCAAAGCGTCAATGCCCTTGAGCATTTCCTCCGTGGGACGCCGCGTTTCGCCATACAGACTATAGACAGGAAGACCCGTGGCAGGGTCCTTGGTGGAAGAAACCTTTTCGTCGTTGCGCCCAGCAAGTCCATGTTCCGGACTGAATAACGCCACCAATTTCACGGAAGGCGTATGCGACAGCAACTCCAGGGTGCTGCGTCCTTGCGAATCAAGACCGGTGTGATTGGTGATCAAGCCGACGTGCTTGCCATGAAGAGGCGCAAACTTCTGCGCTTCGAGAACATCGAGACCAGTTTGAACTCGCGCTGCGCGGCCCGAATGTTTCGATGCTGCATGCACCGGCATGAGCCCTAGTGAAAACCAAGCGACAAAGATCGTCAATTGGGCGAACGTGACGTGCGCGCGTTTGAGTCCGGTCAAAGGGTCCCCCGCTATTGAAACCATACAATGATATTCTGGAACGCGTTGGCCGAAGCCGCGTTGAGAGCGCGATGTGCGTGTGTTATCAATAAATGCAGACTGCCGGCGGCCACTGGGGGTTTCCAACCGATGGAAGGACGCCGCGTCCGTTTTTTGCTCGTGATTTCTGTCGCAATCGTTCTCCTTATGGCCTATAACGCACGCAGCCAGAGTGGCAGCACGTCGGCGAAAAAAACTGCCGCTGAAGAGCGCACCGCAAAGAGTGCACCCAAAAAATTATCGCCCGCCGCGAACGCCTGGGTGGAAACCACGCTTCGCAAGATGAGCGTAGACGAAAAAATTGGCCAGCTTCTTTTCACCACCTATCACGGAAGTTTGACGGCCACCGACACGGCGGCTTACCGCCAGATCATGCACGACGTAACTGACCTGCACGTCGGTGGCTATATCAATATTACGCATGGATCGCCGCTAGGAATCGTGAAGAGCCAGGCTTATCCAACGGCGGTACTGAACAACCAGCTTCAGGCCAAGTCGAAACTGCCGCTGCTGATTGGCGCTGATTTCGAGCGCGGCACAGCCATGCGTTTGGATGAAGGCACGTCTTTTCCGACGGCCATGGCGCTCGCCGCCGGCGGCAATCTTATAGATGCCTACATCATGGGAAAAATCACGGCTCTCGAAGCACGCGCCGTTGGAGTTCACTGGATCTACGCGCCGGACGCGGATGTAAACAACAATCCCGGAAATCCGATCATTAACACGCGCTCGTTCGGCGAAGATCCGGCGCGCGTTGCAGAGTTTGTGAGCGAATTCATTCGCGGCGTGCAGGAAAATGGCGGCCTGGCCACGGCCAAACATTTTCCCGGCCACGGCGATACGGCTGCGGACTCGCACATTGATTTGCCGGTGATTCGCGCTGACCGCGCTCGCCTGGATGATCTTGAACTTGTTCCCTTCCGCGCTGCGATTGCCATGCGAGTGGACAGCATCATGACCGGGCATCTGAATGTTCCCGCCCTCGAGCCCGATCCCAACACGCCCGCAACGCTCTCGCACAACATCCTCACCGATGTGCTGCGCAAACAGCTCGGATTTCAGGGACTCGTCGTTACCGACGCGATGGACATGGGTGGAATCACCGTGCGTTACGCGCCGGGAGAAGCCGCCGTGCGCGCGGTTGCTGCCGGAGCGGATTGTGTGCTGATGCCGCCGGTGCCGGATGCTGCGTTCGAAGCGTTAGAAGCCTCGGTGAAGTCGGGACGAATTTCGAAAGAACGTCTCGATGCGTCAGTGCGGCGAATTCTTCAGGCAAAAGCGCGGCTTGGACTTAACACGATCCGGTTCGTGGACGTGAATGCGCTCAATAAGAAATTCGGGAGCGCTGCGTGGCAACAAGAAGCCCAGGAAATCTCCGATCGCGGCGTGACCTTGCTGCACGACGCCCCGCATCGCTTGCCGCTGGATGGAACGAAGCCGTCGCGAGCGCTGCTGCTGGCGTTTTATGCCGATCCTGAGCCGTTTCCGGGTGAGGATCTCGAACGCGAGTTGCGCGCGCGATTTGATTCGGTGATGACGCTAAGGGCGGACACAAGATTTGTGAATGCTTCGATTCTGAAATTGCCGACGCCGGAAAGTTACGATGTTGCGATTCTGGCTTTGTTCGTGCGCGTCAGCGATCGCAAAGGAAATGTGGATGTGCCGGCGGAACAGGCGGCGCTGGCAGAACAAATTTACAAAACAGGCAAGCCGGTGATCACGGTGGGATTCGGAAGCCCCTATTTGATTGAGCGTTTTCCGCAAGCGGAGACGTGGCTGGCGGCGTTTGGGATCAGCGATGTCGCGCAGATTTCGGTGGCGCGCGCGTTGTTTGGACAGATTCCGGTGCGCGGGAAATTGCCAGTGACGATTCCAGGCGTGAACTTGAAGGCCGGATTTGGAATGGAATTGCCGGCGAATCCGATGACGCTACAGCCGATGGATGTTCACGGCGAAGCGCAATTGCAACCAGCGTACGATGTGATCGAGAAAGCGATTGCAGACAAAGCGTTCCCGGGTGCGACGCTGGCGGTGGGCTACCGCGGAAAAGTTGCGTTGCACGCGTTCGGAAAATTGAGTTACGACGCTAAGTCAGCGGCAACCGTTCCGGGAACAATGTATGACATTGCGTCGCTGACGAAAGTAGTGGCGACGACGACGCTGGTTGCAAGATTAGTTGATGGCGACTTCGCGGTGCCGCTCGATTTGGATGCGAAGATTGAGCGCTACCTGCCGGAGTGGGCGAGCGGGCCGAACGCGGAGTGGCGGCATCGAGTGACGGTGCGGCATTTGCTGACGCACACTTCGGGGTTGCCGCCATTCAAGGAATATTGGCGGACATCGAAGAATAAGCAGGACACGCTGAGGAAGATTTTTGTGGAACCGCTCGAATACGAACCAGGGATGAAAGAAGTTTATTCGGACCTGGGAATTATCTTAATGGCGGAGATCATCGAGCGATTGACGGGGAGAAAGCTCGACGATTTGGCCGAGAGCTACATTTTCTCGCCGCTGGCGATGAAGGACACCATGTACCGGCCGCCGAAAAAGATTTGGCCGGCGATTGCGCCAACGGAGGTCGACGATAATTTGCGGCACCGGCTGGTGCAGGGCGAAGTGCACGACGAAAACGCTTTTGCCATCGGCGGCGTTTCGGGGCATGCGGGCGTGTTCAGCACGGCGCCGGACCTGGCGGCGTTTTGCCAGATGCTGCTGAACGGCGGCGTTTACGCGCACGAGAGAATCTTGCGGCGCGCGACGGTCGCACAATTCACGACGCCGCAGCAGCTTTCCGGCGGGACGCGGACGCTGGGCTGGGCGGTGCCGACCGAAGGCGGGTCGAGCGGGCATTATTTTTCCGCGCACAGCTTTGGGCATACCGGATTTACCGGAACTTCGATTTGGATCGATCCGGACCGGCAGCTTTTTGTAGTACTGCTGACGAACCGGGTGCATCCGACGCGCGAGAATCTGAAGATCCAGAAGGTGCGTGTGGCGTTCGATGATGCGGTGATGCAGTCATTAGGATTTGCGACGGCTGCGGCGCCGGCGAAGTAACGCAGTTCACAGTGGTCAGTTTTCGGTTCTCGGTAGAGAGAAGAGAAATCCTGATTTGATAGGTCCCCCGGGTGGGGCTTATCTGTTGCCGACCCTTCCTCAGTCGGTGCCTGGCTGCCTCCGCCCGGCTTCTGTTTCCACACCCCGCTCATCGAACCGGACGTGCGCATTGGCGACCACCGGCTCGCGGAGAAGACTCCCGCAAGCGCGCTAGGCCATTGCATGTGACGCCAGGTCTCGTGGTTTTCAAGGATGAGAGTTTTGGAGGCATTTTCCTGTTAGTCTTTTCCTCGAACCTCAAGCGATGCCATCTTGGGAAAGCAGGCTGCGCGAGTACCGACAGAAGGAGTCATGGACTCGAAGGTTAGCCCAGCCACGGTGCCGGCCAACGACGACGTGCTAACGGTCTCGGCCATTAGCCTGCTGGCTGAGATCGTCGCCAATGTCGTGCACGAAGGGTTGGGTCATGCTGCGACGGCTCTGCTTAGCGGCGCAAAATCGGGTGTGTTGACGACCGTCGCGTGGTCCAGCGAGTTCGACTCACGACTTGTTGCCGCGGGGGGACCGCTGGCGAACCTGGCGGCGGCCATGGTCTTTTGGATTGCACTGCGCAGCGCGACAGGCGGATCGGTTCGATGGCGCTTTTTTCTGCTCACAACTTTTGCGTTTAACCTCTTTGCCGGTACCGGGTATTTTTTCTTCTCGGGCGTCACCAATTTCGGAGACTGGGCAGCCGTAATTGCAGGCTTAGACGCGCACTGGTTGTGGCGGACACTCCTGGTCGTCGCCGGAATAGCGTCGTATTACGCCGCGGTATTGGCCGTGGGCTGCGGGCTGGTGCGGTACGTCGGAGTTCCGAGGAACGATCTTCACCGACTGCGGAAACTCACGTTCATTCCTTACTTCTCTTCGGTACTCCTTTTGAGCGCGGCTGGAGTCTTGAATCCGATTGGAATCCAGTTGGTGTGGCAATCCGCTCTGCCAGGAGCGGCGGGCGCGCACTCCGGGCTGCTCTGGTTGAGGTACTACATTCTGAGGGGAACCGTTCCCGAGCGACGATCAGATGGCATTGACAGGAACTACGCGTGGATCATCGTGGCCGTAGCCCTGTCGCTCGTTTTCATCCTCGTGCTGGGACGCGGGATTGCGCTGCACCGCTAGCGCCCCCGGCCAGATCGCCAGGGGGCGCAGTTGGGGATGACGTTTACACCGAAAAACCGAAGGCGGCGATGCCTCGCGAGCATCTGCGCTACCCGCCGTCGGCAGCGATAGCAGTGTTTCGTCAGAAAAGAAAACCAAACGGGATTCGTAGAGGGGAGCGCCGGCGAAGTGGGATCGATACAACTTGAGCTGGCGGCACAGACTTGTCAGGAGACGTGCTGGCTGACGCTGAGGATGTTGCCGTCGGGGTCTTTGAACCACGCTACCTTGCTGCCGTCGGGGGTGGTCCAGATGCCGAGGGTTTGGTCCTGGGCGAAGGGGTATTTTTCCGGGGGAACGCCGCGGTCGCGGAGCCAGGTGGCGACGGCTTCGATGTCTTCGACTTGGCATCCCAGAATGGTGCCTTGCAACGGCTTGAAATTCGGCATTTCGGAAATGCGAATCATGTGGCCGCCGACGCTCATGACCAGGGCAAATTGATCGAGGCTTACGAAAGTGAATCCAAGCTGGCCTTCGTAGAAGGCCCGGGCTTTGTGGTAATCCGTGGTGGGGATGAAGCCGACCATCTTTGCTGAAGCCAGCATGTTTGCCTCCTGCCGCGCCGGTTCGAGGCGCCTTGCGGATCATAGGAATAACACTTGCCCCGGTGAAATTCTCTCGATATTGTGACAAGAAATGTCGCACAAGTGCCAGAGCATACTTTGTGGGGCCAACGGGCGGCTGCTCTGCCAAATGGCCAGCGTATCGGCGGACTTCGCGCATGGGCATGTAATTCCTGAGCATTCCCATCCGGAGGACCAACTGTTGTTTGCTTCAAGCGGAGTGATGACGCTGCATACCAAGCAGGGCGTGTGGGTGGTGCCACCGATGCGGGGGGTGTGGATTCCGGCGGGTACGCCGCACTCGGTGGCGATGTCGGGGCCGGTGTCGATGAGGACGCTGTATTTTCTGCCGAAGCTTTGCCGGACGCTGCGAGGGAAGTGTTTTGTGATGAATGTTTCCGCGCTCTTGCGAGAGCTGATTCTACATGCCTGCAAGTTCAAGAGGTTGCACAAGAAGGCTTTGGCGGAGCGGCGGATTATCGAGATCGTCGTCGATCAGTTACAGACGGTGGATTCCATCCCGTTGCAGTTGCCGCATCCGACGGACTCACGGGCGATGCGCGTGGTGAAGGCGCTGTTGGCCGATCCCGGAGACCAACGGGACTTGGAAGAACTTTGCGCGGACTGTGGGGCTAGCAAGAGAACGATCCAGCGGGTGTTTCTGGAACAGACGAAGATGAATTTTGGGAAGTGGCGGCAGCGACTGCGACTGCTCCATGGGTTGCAACAGATGGCCTCGGGGGGAAAGGTGACAGCGGCCGCTCTGGAGGCCGGCTATAGCAGTCCGAGCGCGTTTATATCGATGTTTCGGAAGCAGCTAGGGACGACGCCGATGCGCTATTTGGGTGATGGGAGTGGACGAGAGCAAGCCAGAAAGGGAGTGTAGAGCCCCTAGAATCCTTCTAAGCGCCCATCGGAGCGGTTGCGTTAGAAACTCCCGGTACGGTGATCGTCTCTCCGCGGGCTTTTGCGAACCGTTCGGCGGCGGCGATGCGATCGGATGTAGCGGGGTGCATGAACTTCCACTCGGACTTTTTGTCAAAGACAATCAGATTGAGTTCCGTCAATTTGCGCATAGCAGTGATGAACGGCCCGGAGCGCCCCATCAGCGTCCAGGAGAAGAGATCGGCGGCCCTCTCCTGTTTTCGCGAGAGCATGCTTAGAAGAAAGCTGCCGTAGATGTAAGCGCCAGTCCAATAAATGAGAAAACAAGGAACGAGGGTTAGTTCTCTCCAGCTGCCGTTCCCATCAGCAAAAATCACAAGCCTATAGCGCACCGCAAGACCAATCCCGTAGAAGATGGCTATGAAAATGAGGCTCTGGAGAAGGAGTCTCGCTCGCACGTGGTGAAGAGCGCAATGGCCTAGCTCATGGGCGACGATGGCGTCGACTTCGTCCTCGGAGAATGCGGAGATCAAAGTGTCCGTGAGCAAGATCCGGCGGGCTGAACCAATACCAGTGACCAACGCGTTGGCTCTGCGGGTGGTTTCGGAGATGCGCCATTCGTAGATGGTGCCGACGCGAAGATGCGCTCTGGCAGCCAATTGAGTGAGTCTTTCCTGGAGAGACTTGTTGGCCAAAGGAAGGACTGGGTAGAAGAAAGAGAGGATCCACGGAAGCGAGCGACTGACGGCCATCAAGAGAAACGAAGAGAGAATTCCGGCGAATAGCCATCCGTAAGAGGGAAACAAGTTGTTGGAGGCGAAAGCGACCCCGACAAACGTGGCACCGAAAGCGAACCCTAGCGCGTGGGCCTTGAGGAAATCTCGGAACCAAGAACGAACGCCAGACTTTGCTACGTGGAACTTGTGGTCCAAGAAGAAGCCGTATAGGGATGGTGGAAGCTGGGCGACGGCGCAGAGCAGCCAAAGTGCGCTCCAGCAGATTAGGAGTTGGAGGTAGAAATTGCTGGTTGCGGATTGCGCCAGGGAAGCGGACCACGCATTGATTCGGAGAAGCACGTAGGCGAAAAAGGCGAGGGAGATGGCCAGGAAACGGAGCTGTGCCGCCACGCGAAATTGCTTGGTGTAGGCGCGCCGCGGGTCGGGCGGAGGGGGCGTGGGAGTTGCCGGGTTATTCATGGCTAAGAAACTTATTTTGGCAGTTTTGAAACAGGCCGCGGAGATAAAAAGCTGGCTGTTGCCAAGATGGGTTGTTTTAGTGGGAAAACGGTGATGGCAGTCGATCGCGCTACTTGAAAACGTCTTACTGCGCGCCGAAGGCTTCACTCCTGAAGAAAAAAAGAGTAGCTCACCCCTGAACGGCTGAGCTACAGCGGGGCGTCGAGGGCGGCTTGGGCGAGGTCGGCGGGGCGGCCGAGGTCGCGCCAGTAATAGTTGTCGGCGTGGAAAGCTAGGATTTTTTGGGATTGGGCGGAGAGGCGGAGGTAGGAGGGGATGATGGGGAAGACGCCTTCTTCGGTGAGCAGGGGGAGGAGGCGGGGGGAGATGATGTGGATGCCGGAGAAGGCGAAGGCTTGCAATTTGTTGGAGTGCCCTGCGGGTGATACAGAAAAAGCAGGTTCGGCGCTGCGCTCGGAATGACAATTCGCGGTAATTTGGGCAGGTTCGAAAGGCGGTGGTTCAGGGGCTTGGGGAAGTGGCGACTGGCGATTTGCGAGTGATGAGTAGCCTTCGATGCGGCGGCCGCGGAGTTGGCCTTGGTCGTTGAAGAGTAGTGGGCGGGAGGTTTTGCGGGATTGGACTGCTAGAGTGGCAAGGGCGTGACTGTCGACGTGGAATTGGAGCATGGCGCGGAGGTCGATGTTGCTGATTACGTCTACGTTGTGGAGGAGGAATGCCTCGTCGAGGCGGCTGGAATCTTCGAGGAAGAACCAGGATGCTTTTTTCAGGCCGCCGCCGGTATCTAGCAGGACCTCTTCACGGGAGACTTCGATGCGCATGCCGAAGTTTTCGTGGGATTGCAGGTAGTCGATGACCATGCCGGCGAAGTGGTGGACGTTGACGATGACTTCGGTGACGCCGAAGGTGCGGAGACGGGTTAGGGTGATTTCGAGCAGCGTGCGGCCGGAGAGTTCGACTAGGGCCTTGGGGCGGGTGTCGGTTAGGGGCTTGAGGCGGGTGCCTAGGCCGGCCGCGAGGATCATGGCTTTCATAGGGCGGGATTCTCTCGAGAGGAAAAACGTGGCGAGTGGCAAGTGAGTGGCGAGAAAAGAAAAAAGATGACGCGGAGACCCAGAGAACGCTGAGGAAACCCAGGGAAGCGGGGTGCCACGCTCGATTTTGCCAGCGGGCCAGCTCCCCTAAGGGATCGGGTTAGACTCCCGACCGGGCAGACCACGGAAAAGCGGCAGCTGCGTTGGCGCACTCCAGAACGCCGCGTTCGAGAGATGTCCATGGTCTTCATAGGAGGGCTCGGCGCTTGCCCAGTTTCTCCAACTCCAGATGGCGGACAGTTACCTCCAGCCCGTTCCTACCGCGCAAACGTTTCGCCAGTTGTTCGGCGAGGAAGACCGAGCGATGCTGGCCACCGGTGCAGCCGAAGGAGACCATCAAATTTTTGAAGCCACGCTGCTGGTAATTGCTGATGCTCGAATCCACGAGGGACAGGACGCCGGCTAGAAATTGGTGCACGCTTTCCTGTTGGTTGAGGTAGTCGATTACCGGGACGTCTTTGCCGGTGAGAGTTTTGAAGCGCTCTTCGCGGCCCGGATTGGGGAGACTGCGGCCATCGAAAACGAAGCCGCCGCCATTTCCCGTCTCATCTTTCGGCCAGCCCTGGTGAAAGGAAAAACTGAAAATCCGTACGATCAGACTTTCGGCTTCACTCGCGAGGCCCTGCAATTTCTCCGATGCCAGCATGCCCTTGAACGCATCCATCAGGGCCGGGAGGGGGATGGGGAGCCTGACATGGTGAAGAAGCCAGCGTAGGTTTTTCAGTGCGTAGGGGACGCTTTGCAGAAAATGCACCTTGCGTTCGAAGAAGCCGCGGAAACCGTAAGCGCCGAGGGCTTGCATGATGCGAATGTAAACGTAGCCATAAAAGTGTTGCAGGAAGGCGGCGCGGTCGAGCTGAATGAAACTGGAAAGGCGATCGAGATAGTGATCGAGGAGCTGTTGGCGGAGTTCGGGGGGCAGATCGGCTTTGGCGTCGTACAAGAGCGAGGCGATGTCGTATTGCAGGGCGCCTTTGCGACCACCCTGATAGTCGACGAAGAAGGGATCGCCGTTGCGCAACATAATGTTGCGGGACTGGAAGTCGCGGTAGAGAAAGTAATCGCGCGGGGCACCGAGGAGGAATTCAGTGAGGCGGCTGAAATCGTCTTCGAGCGCTTGTTCATTGAAGGAGATGCCGGCGAGGCGGAGGAAATAGTATTTGAAATAGTTGAGGTCCCACGCGATGGACTGGCGATCGAAGCTGGAGATGGGATAGCAGACGCTGTAGTTCAAGTCGCGGGCGGCTTCGACTTGGAAGCGCGGGAGGACCGCAACGACTTTGCGATAGGCTTCGACCACTGGGGGGGTGATGCTTCCACCGGTGCGATTTTTGGAAAGGAATTCGAATAACGTGGTGTCGCCGAGGTCCTCTTCGAGATAGGCGCCGCGGCTGAGGTCTTCGGCGTAGATCTCCGGCACGGGAAGACCGTGGCGGCGGAAATGCTTGGAGAATTCGAGGAAGGCAAGGTTTTCTTCGCGGACGCCGTAGAGAATGCCGATGGCGCTGGTTTTTGCGTTGGCAAGGCGGACGATTTTGCGGCCGGAGCCGCCGAGGTCGCCCTGGAGCGGCACGATGCGCTCAGGCGGCGCGTGGAAATGCTGCTCGAAGAGCTTTTTGAGAACGTCCAAGGACATGGGTTCCAACCGTTTGGTGCTGACGGATCGCTATAGCTTACCGATTTCTAGCATAGCCGATTCCTGCTGAAGGGATGCTGGTCGAGGATGAATTGCTGTGCTTCGCGTTAACTAAGGATGGGTCCGTCGAAAGGTGACAGCACGACGACTTTCAGCGCGCAGGTATAATGCGTGGATGACTTCCCAGCCGAAAAAACACCGGCGCGAGGCGCGCCTGCTTGCCGAAAAACGACTGACTGAAAAAAGGAATGTGGCGTCGAAAAATCTCGATCGTATGACGGCGCTGGAGATCGTGCGGCTAATGAATCGCGAAGACCGCAAGGTGGCGGTTGCCGTGGGGCGGGAGAGCGCGACGATTGCGCGGGCTGTGGACGGAATAGTTGGCGCGATTCGAGAGCGCGGGCGGTTGATTTATGTGGGGGCGGGATCGAGCGGGCGAATGGGAGTGCTGGATGCCGCGGAATGTCCGCCCACGTTTGGGACCTCGCCGCGACTGGTGGTGGCGTTGATTGCGGGAGGACGACGGGCCATTACGAGGGCCGTAGAAGGGGCGGAGGATTCGCAGCGCAATGGAGAGCGGGATTTGCGGGCGGAGAGATTGACGCGTCGCGATGTGGTCGTGGGAATTGCGGCTAGCGGGACGACGCCGTACGTGGTGGGGGCGCTGAAATATGCGCGTGCGCGCGGGGCGATGACCGTGGCGGTTACGTCGAACCTGCGCATGCCGGTGGGGAAGCTGGCAAAAATTGTGATTGCGCCGGAGGTGGGACCGGAAGTGCTGACGGGGTCGACACGGTTGAAGGCGGGGACATCGCAGAAGATGGTGCTGAACATGTTGAGTACGGGAGTGATGGCCCGGCTGGGACACGTGTATGAGAACTTGATGATCGACATGATGCTGACGAATGAGAAGCTTGCGGAACGGGCGGTGCGAATTCTGGGGGAGGCCAGCGGGAAGAGTGTGTCTGCGGCGGAACAAGCGCTGCGGGCGGCCGGACACGATTTGCGATTGGCGTTGGTGATGTTGAAGCGGAGGATCGGCGCTGGGGAGGCGCGGAGAAGTTTGAAGGCTGCGGGAGGCGATTTGAGGGAGGCGTTGGCGGCGCGAAAAACAGATAAAGCAAAGACGCTGAGGACGCAGCGGCGCGCAGAGAAGAAAAAGAAAGAAGCCCACTCGCCACGGCGGGCGACCCTATCCAGAAGAATCATGGCTCAACAGGGGAAGATTCAAAGAAGAAGCTAGAGAGAGGTAATGGATAAATTTCGGATCAAGGGCGGGAAGGCGCTGCGGGGAACTGTGGCGATCAGCGGAGCGAAGAATTCGGCGCTGCCGGTGATGGCGGCGGCTTTGTTGACAGCGGAAAAGGTGACGCTGCACAACATTCCGAAGGTGCGCGACTTGATTACCATGAGCAAGCTGCTGGCGTTTATGGACGCGAAAGTGACGGTGACGGAGTTTCCGGGCAGCGATTACGTGATTGAGGCGCCGAAGTTGAACCATGCGGAAGCGCCGTATGAGTTGGTGAAGACGATGCGGGCGTCAGTGCTGACGCTGGGGCCGTTGATGGCGCGGGTGGGAGTGGCGCGGGTTTCGCTGCCGGGAGGATGCGCGATCGGGGCGCGGCCGGTGGATTTGCATTTGAAGGCGCTGGAGCAGATGGGGGCGGAGATTGTCACTTCGCATGGGTATATC